>Ga0209189_1001330_pt1 | contig 18693 bp, 17 predicted proteins | sample C_130820_EF_Meta_FD_187308 | JGI IMG/M metagenome (GOLD analysis project Ga0209189, IMG submission 187308) | Freshwater microbial communities from Lake Croche, Canada to study carbon cycling - C_130820_EF_MetaG (SPAdes) (version 3) | ecosystem: Environmental > Aquatic > Freshwater > Lake... | reverse complement strand
ATTGCTTCTAGATCAGGATGCTCTAGAATAGGACTCCATTTTTGTTTAAGTTCTTCTGATAAGTACATTTAATTACTCCTAAGTTTTGAGTCTGTCTTATTTATTTAATAACAGATTTAGAGATTGTTTTAGCGACAGCATCGATTAGTGGGTCATATGAAACACGATCTGTTTTCACTTCCTCAACATCGATACCTTCTTCTAGTGCAGACTTTTCGCCAAACTTAACACTAGAAGTACCTGTGTATGCTTCTTTAAGTGTCACTAGTTTTTCAGCGAACTCTTCCTCAGTAGTAAACTCAACACTCTCTGCGAGCGATTTTAGTTTTTCTGTCTGAGTCTGCGTGAGGCCTTCACAAACTGTTTGTAGTGCCTCTAATTTCTTGTGTTCATTAATTTCTTTCTTGAACTGAATAGAACGATGCATTTCTTCATTGAGTTTCTCCTCAAGTTCTTCAACTTTAGCAGCTAACTCGTTAACAACATCAACTTTCTCTTCTGGGATATCGATGTAGTGTTCAGCAAATAGGTTGCGCATTCCACCGATGAAGTCTTCAACGATTTCTGTACGTAGACCCGATTCAATTGCAAGTTCATTCTCTTTCATCCACTCCTCAACCATGTAGTTAAGGTAGTCGTCAATCTTTGTCGTGAAGTCTTCTTTGAGATGTTCGATTGCATCTGCAAACTGTTCTTGAAGTTCGACTTGAAGTTCTTCTGCAATTTCAGAAACTCTTGAGTTAACTGCTGCTTCGAAGATTGTTGTCGCTTTCGAGACAAACTCTTCAGAAAGATCTTCGCCCTGTAGAAGTGCGTCGATGTCTTCCTTCATGTCTTTCTTCTTCATCATTGCCTTCATCATCTTTCTATCTTGTGCAGCATCTTCATGACCTTCACCCTCTTCTTCTTTCATCTCTTTTTTCTTTTTAGCATCGTTGTGCATTTTATCGAGTTCAGGATTACTTGATCTCAATGAAGATATGACATGTTTCGCTTGTGCCATTGCTTTTGGAGCTTGGCGTTGTTTAGAACTTGATGAAGTTGAATGATATGCTTCATCTTGTTGTTCTTCTTCTAGGACGTCATCTTCTTCAAACTCTTCTTCTTCGTAATCTTCTTCTTCGACTGCTTCGCCGTAAGATTGGAAATTAGCGCCAGCATTCTTAGCAAATTTCTGTTGTGCTAAAGAAGATGGCATGCGAGCCCCACGTTTTTTGTAATCTGCATCGTCAATATCGCACTGATCATTCTCATCATTAGCAACTAGATCAGCACGACCTTTTGCTTGTTGATTCAGATCGCCAGACAAACGCTTCATTGGTTCAGAACCAACTGGAGGTGTTGCACCCGGAGGTGTTGCTGTTGGTGCACCTTTGTAGGCGCTTGGGCCCATATCGTTAGTCTTAGTGACACGAGTGCCGATATCGCCAACTTCTTTAGTGCCATATGCCACGTCACCTGATAGTTTGCTTGGACCGCTGTCACGTTGCGAACGCTTTGAATTGACAGAAGCAGCAAGAATTTCAGCAGCGGCTTCAGACAAATTGTATTTTTTAACCATTTTGAAAAACTCCTTGGTTTTGTATATTGTTATTTATAAGATTAAAGTTTTCTAATGAAATTTTCAAAAATGCGTAAACTGACTTTTTCAATATCTTTTCTAGAAGCCTTTACAATTTCTTGTTTTGCTTCTTCGATATTTACTTCAGTCCACACATTGTTTACTAACATCCATTCTTTACCTTCCATAATTCCTTGTACAAATGCACCAGGAGCTGAAGGGTCTGCTACAATATCTGCCGCTGTGGCAAGATGAAAGTCTGGTTGAACGACATTGACACCGTTCTTATTAACTAGAGAACCCATGCCTCGTGAAGAGACACCGAGTTGTGCGCCACCGTCAATCAGATTTTTTGCAATATTGCCCATTGGTGTTTCGAGAATCTTTGCACGACCTACCCAATGTTGCCCGTTATCATGTAAATGTGTAATCAGATGTGAAACACGTTCAAGATTAATTGTTGGTGTTTCTGGATGACCTAGTTCACCGAATGCTCTATTCTTATTAACATAATCTTCCATGTACCGATTGACTTCTTTATGTAAGACGTTCTTTTCATAAAGTCTACCGTTGCGATTCTTTTGATCGTAAACGAGAAATGGTCCCTCAATGAACATAGTCTTCTTACCATCTTTCTCTTCAACGAGATAAGAGACTGATTCAACGAGTTCTTTAATTAGTTTCATAACCCTATATTCCTTCTTTTTCTTAGTGATACTTTTCTTTTTCTAAGAATCTGACTCATCTTTGTCCGACGTTTAATCTTTGCTTTTCTTGCTGCCATTCTTCTATTTCTACGTTCAGTTGTAGACATTCGAACAATACTACCGCCTCGTAATGTATAACCCTTAACGGCAGATAGTTTCTTCCTACGTTGTACTTTGCCACCACGAACACGAAGTTTAATTAGTTTTGCTCTACCAATCTTTTGAATATTATGAAGAGAATCCTCATCTAATGATTCTTCGTAGTCTCCATAAATTTCATCAACTAATCTTTCTTTTATCTCCTCTAGCTTCTCGTAGAATATCTCTTCTATTCTTGCCTCAATCAATGCTTTTGCATTAATATAATCATCATTAATTATACTTGAGGCAATCGACATTATGGACGCATGTTAAACGGTGTGTAGTTGAACGCAGCAGGATCGTTGAACTGACCGCGCTGATAGTATGCATTGTCTTTACGAAGTTCAATAATGAGTGTGTAACTTGCATTAGCAACTTGGCCACGTGTGACTAGTGCAATGTCTCCATTCATGTTGGCGCCAACTGTTGGATTTTTGATTGTAATCCAGTTGGCATTACCATCATATTCACCACTACCTTGCATGAAAATAATAGGAACACCATTTGCTGCCGACGTTGCAGTATTTGCCCAATATAGTTGAATATCACCAGTCGCAGTGTCTGAGTCATACCAAAGACGATGGATTGATAATCCATAGTATGGTAAAGGAGTGTTTGCAGCTCCACCTTGATTATTTGCAACTAGAAATCCATTAGTCGCTAATGCACCAGATAAAGAATTAGCAGCGATTTTAGATACGTTACTTTCTTGACCAGATCCATCAAACTCACCAGTTAACTTGATAATTGCATGTTGCGTATCATCTTTCAGAACTTGATATGAATATCTATTTGCCATTTGTTTATTCCGATTCTTTAGGTTCTAATAAAGACGCAGCAATTTCAATCTTTCGTTGTTGAATTGCTGCAAAAATCTTATCATTAATTTCATTGTATAATGCATCACGAGCGCTGACTGGATTGTCATCGAGTGTGTGATTGATCATGTCTTTAATATTATTTTCCATATTATTCTTCTACTTGTTCTTGTTCTTGTTTTTGTTCTTTAGGAGCGAGTTCTTTTTCGATAGCACCAATCAATTGAAACACTTCAGCATATGGTTTAGTGCCGATGTATTGAATGATAGCGTTAAAAAGTTGTGATGTGATAGTTACGTTTTCCATTTTAGTTTCTCCATAATGATGAGTGTAGAATGCAAATTGAGTGCATCGTGATTATTTAGTCTCCAGTTGGGCGATACGGTCAGTGAGTGATTGGATGAGGGTTTGTTGTTCTTGGATGCACTTCATCAGCGCATACTGAAGGTCGGTTTGGTAAATGCTGAGACGGATCTTAGGATCGTCTGCCGTTCCCCAGTTTGATTCGCTGACCAACTCAGGCGCGACCGCTTGAACGTCTTGCGCTACCACGCCGAGCGTCAATCCGGGGTCATCTTCAGACTGGTCAATGTAATTGAATGTCTGGACTGGGATAGCGCAAATTACGTCAAGGTAAGACTTGGCTGGTGCAAAGTTTGTTTTCTCGCGGCGGTCGGAAAGGTTTGCATCATTAGCTTGGAAGTTTGCAATACCGCCGTTGGAACGAACTTCAAGCCTTAAAACCGAATTATCTGCAAGATATAAAAAACTTGAACTGGTGTTGTTAGGTGCCGCTCCAGAATAACTTATTACAAGTCCAAAAGGGCTAGATGACGCTGTATTTTGAAACTCAAATGGATAACCACCAGATGGCAGAGATGACGCAACAAGAAATCGTCTGCCACTTGCGTTACTCGTCGTCCCCACCAGCAGGTTGCCGGAGGAGTCGAGGCGCATCCGTTCTGTGTTGTTAGTGCTAAATGCAATGTAAGAGTTATCTCGGTTGCAAATAAAAGAAGCGCCAGTTTGATCTTGAATGAAATCAAATCCAGTTGCAGAACCCGCACTTACTCGTAAGCCAGCGTTCCCCGTTGTTGCTTGGTAAACATGAAGGCTCTTGTTAAAAGTGGTAGTAGGAGAACTCGTCCCAATACCAAGGCTTCCGGAGGCGTCGAGGGTCATTCGCGTTAAGCCGGCCACCTCGTCATACCAAAACAGATTGTTCGTACCTGCCGCTGATGGGTCTAAACCAAATGAAAACTTTCCTGTTCCGCTCGAACTAAAAGTAATTTGGCTCTTGAAAGAAGTGCCAGATGTGTTGTTAAGAAAAAGAGTTGCGCCGCTAGTAGTGTTATAGGATAAACGCGCTCCACTCCCAACGACATCTAATCTGTACCCCGGCGAAGTCGTCCCAATACCAAGGTTGCCACTCGCATCCAGCGTCATAGCCTGTGTGAAAGTGGCGGTATTTCCTGCCGTCCCGGAGGGGGCGGTGAGCCATTGGTGTTCGCCTGAGTATTGTTTGTAAAACGAAGCGGCTGCTGTTAACTTATAAATGTAATTTGTGCCGTTGAAATATGTGTTTTGGTAGCAAAATAATGTACTGCCTCCTGTATCAGACGAGATTGACCCACCTGCTAATTCAACGGCTTTCCAAGACGCACTCCAAGCACTCGGCGTAACCCCCAGACCAAGGTTGCCGGAGGAGTTGAGGCGCATACGCTCTGCGGAACTGCCGTTTGCGGGATTAGTGGCAAAAATCAGACGTGTCGGTGGGTTCTGTCCAGACGTGTAAGTGCCATCAACCTCCAAATACATGGAGTTGAGATAAGTAAAGCTGGAGCCGTTGTATGGTGCGACACGAAGCAAGAACAGGCCATCGCCGTTCTGAACCCCTGTTGGGGAAGCACTTGATCCACGAGACTTCAGATAGTCCAACACCCCACCAAACGCATTGTCGGTAGAACGCTGCATCGTAATGCCATCGGTGGCATTGACTGACAACTTTGAAACAGGCGAACTCGTCCCAATACCAAGGTTACCGGAGGAGTCGAGGCGCATCCGTTCAAAACTTGCACGAAGTTCTGCTAAAGTCCAAGCATCGGTTCCACCAGTATAGAAACGAATATCACCTGCTGAGTTAAGCCCAGAAGCAATAGAAGTTCTATAAAACTCCATACCCGCAACATAGCCGGGGCTTCTTATATCCCTATAAGCCGCTCCATATACCCCACCAATTGAATACGGAGTGGTAGAGGTGGTGTTTAGACCTCTGTTGTTAAGCAGAATGTTTGGTTCATTACCAGCAGTAGTTGTATCTACACGCAGTTCCAGTTTTTGGTTTGGGCTTGTAGTCCCAATACCCAGCCCCGTGCTGGTCAGGCGCATTTGTTCGGAAGAGTTAATTTGAAAGATATGCTGGTAGCTTGCAGAACCTACGTTGTAGACGAGTCCCGTATAGTCTGGCCCACCTTGAATGACATAACCGGCGGCAGAGCCAAATTGAATTTGCCCTTGCGTAGTTCCCGCGCCATACAACTTTAATGCTGGAGTGCTGCTTCCACTTGAAACCCCAAGCGTAGTTCCATCAAACGTCAGCGCAGACCCAGTAGCCAACGCACTAGAGCTAGATGCGTATACCACCCCGTTTGCGGTGAAGGAGGTTAGGCCTGTACCACCTTGATCTGTTGGAACTGTACCAGATGATGTGAGTTTTTTGTTTGCGTCAGTGAATACTGGTTTATTCGCAGTTAACGCAGTGATGATAGAGTTGCCAACGTTAGCAACTCCAACTGTATTAAAATTCGCAGCAGTAGTATTGCCAGTTACACTAAGTGTTGTTGCAACTGTTGCAGATCCGTTTGCTGTAAAATTGCCAACTTTAAGTGCTGCATCAACATAAGAAGAATCTGATGTTAGAATTTTTGTAGCTACATTAAGTTCTGGTGTGTAACCATCAAATAACTTCCACACTCCATCATTAGAATCTCTGAATATACCAGCGTGTTTATATGATCCGTCATTGTAATTACCAGTCACACCAATATCAACGTTTGTGACAGGTGAAGAATCATTTAGATAAATTAATGCATCAGTAACAGATAAATTTCTAACATTAAGTGTAGTTGTGTAACCAGTGACAAGAAGATTACCTTGTAGAATCGTGTTGCCACTCACTAGTAGATTTTTGCCAATACTTGTATTTCCTGATACTGTAAGATCGATGTTGCCCGTGACACCAGATGTTACAAATACTTGACCACTGACGTTGATATTTCCTGTCGCACTGATGTTGTTGAACACAACATTTGATTCTTTTAACACATCTTGATTTAGTGCATATCTAAAATGAAACTTCTTGTCTCTGGTGTCATACGTTAGAGTTTCATTATTTGCAAGAATCGACGCTCTTGTGTCTCGACTCATTTTCTTTGTTTCAACATCATCCATATTGAGAAGACGAACTTCTCCTGAACCACTATCTCCTAATGTATAATATGGATTTGGTTTAGATGTTGTCTTTGAAACTTCTTCAATGATCTTCTGTTTATATTCTCGTAGATCTTCTGATAGAGACTTCTGTAAAGTTTCAAACTTAGATTCAAGAATAGTCTTTTGTTTCTTTGGTTCTTCTATTTCTATAACTGGTTTTTCTTCTGTTACTACTGGTTTTGAAGTTGGTGTAGTGTACAGTAACTCAGCAGCAATCTTAACAACATCTTCTGCAACAACAGATTTATTTTCAGAAGGAATAAATTTGTCAAATGTTTTCGATGTTGCTTTAGCTGCACTTTCTTTGATGAAGTTTTTCAATGATTCGCCAGAATCATCACCAAAGAATCTGAGTTTGTATTCGGTTTTCATCTTAGTAGTTTTTCCTATTTTCTGATAACTCTACTATTTTCTTTAACGTCGAGTATTTAGGAATATACTCATTGTTCAAACTCAAATCGCCACTCGATTCAGATGCTTTTGCAGATTCAGAAGCTCCAGAAGGTGCTGCCGCATCTGCACTTTGTGGTGCAGGTCCTGATGCAGTACCGCCCGTTCCTTGTGATAAATCAGTTTGTGCCTGTTGTGCAATCTGCATTGGATCTAAAATCAATCCTGCTTCTTTTTCTTTGTCAATCTCTTTCTGCATATCTTTAATTTCATCATCAGTCAATCGGAGAACATTGCGTTGAATCCAACCCATCGAGTAGTAACGACCAACATAAGGATCAACAGAACCAAGCAAAGATAATCTCTCACGAACTAATTCTGCTTCTTTCAGTTCAGCAAAGTTATTGTCTTTGATAAAGTCAAAGTAAATGTATTGTTTAAATTCCTCGAATTCTTCTTCAGTACAAATACCTTTAAGTACGCATTGTACTCTTAACGCCTGTTCAAACAATTCAGAGAACTTTGCACGTTGACGGTCAACAAACTTAGAGAACTTAACTTCATCTCTGGTGATTTCGCCAACACGACCAAGTGAGAATCCAGATTGATTAGGATCTAATCTAGAGACTGGAACATTCAACGACTTGTATAGTTTCTTCTCAAAGTATTTAACATCTTCCAACTCACCTAGATTCTGGCCACCTGGTAATGTAGTAATCTCAGTACCTTTGCCACCTTCTCTACGTGGAAGCCAGAAGTCTTCCATCATTGAAAGATGTTTTCTATCATCTCGTACTTCGCCAGTTGCAGAATCGTATACAAGTTTATTCTTGTATTTGATCATAATATCACGAAGATATTGTTCTGCCTTTAACTTTGGTAAATTACCAACGTCGATGTAGAAGATTCTACGTTCTGGTGCTCGAGAGATTCTATAGATGACTGTTGCATCTTCAATCATTCTCAACTGATTGAGTGGTTTGATTGCTTTGTGTAAATAAGACAGAACAACTGCGCGTCTAGAATCCATCAGTCCAGAGTTGATATTCAGAATAGAATCTTTTGCGATTCTGACACCAACTGGACCATAACTAGAAGATGAACCAGATACTACTTTATCGTTGTAGATGTAGTATTCATTTACAGTAGATACAACATCAACTGCCGTGTTTTTATCTTTATCTTTCTTAACTTCTCTGACTTTACGAATCTTTCTTGGATCAATATATCGAAGTGCTTTAATACCAGATGCTGGATTTGTTTCATCAATGATCACATGGTAGAATAGGCGACCATCAACATAGAATCGACGGAACGTATCTGCTGCCATATTCTTGTAGTTCAATAACTTTTGAATTACATTGAACTCTTCTTCGATTGCTTTTTTGATTTTTTCTGGTTGTTTTAAATCATCCAGAATTAGTCGAACAGATTTGCCATCATCATTTTGAATGATTGCTTCGTTGACAATATCATCGATTGCTGCCTCGATCTCTGGCTGCATCGCCATTTCACGATAACGAGAAATTAATTCAACCTCATTCTTTGCTGTGCCATCTAAATCAACATATGTTCCATAGTATGCAGCAGCAGAGATAGTAAGAGCACCATCTTCATTGGACGGAGGCGTAAATGTTTTTTGAGACTGTTCTTCCGATTCAGTCTTGTTTCTGGTTATCTGGAAACCAAATAGATTTATGGCCAAAATGTTACTCCTTCATATACAAAGAATTGGAAGGCACGTGAATGCCTTCCATCAAAATTAATTTGTTGTGTCTGATTCCCACCACTGATATGCTAGAGTGACAGAGAACTCTTCGATAGAATCGTTCGAACCCCAATCTAGATCAATAGGTGAAAGATCAACAGGAAAAGCACCAACAAATTTATACGACTTAATAACATCACCAACTTTATTGTATTGTTCAACTTTAGCATCTGCCGAGTAACCCGATGGTGATACTGCTGCACCATTTCTAAAGTTGGATGTGTGTGAATTGATTGCATTCATCCAAGTCTCAAAACCCTTACGGATCTTAAAGTTCTCATCGTTGATGATTTGAATAGTCCAATCAGCAAAGTTTCTATTACCCGCAAACTTTAACTCACGACCAAAGTAAAACAACGGAACAGTTCCAACTGTTGATCCAGGAATTTGTGCCGACTTAGCCAAGAAAGTTAATGCTTGACTTGTTGTTGCTGGGTCTGCCGTATAAGTTGGAAGATTCATTGTAACTTGGAACAGGTTAGGGCGAGCACCATCTCCAATCAGATTCGCCCTAAATTCCCCTACGTTAAATGCCATGTTTATCTCCTATATCTTTTTATATTTATTAGACACCACCAACGATCTCGGAGAAGTTAACACCAGTTCTAACAGCAACGAAGTTCAACTGAATGAAGTTAATTGAACGTGCTGGTTTGATGTAGATATCTCCAACGAATTGGTTGTTGTCGATAACTTGCGCTGTGTTGTTTATATCATCACACACAACTCGATAATCATAGATACCACGGCGACCTTTAATGTCACGTAGGAATGGTTCAATTAATCCAACAAACTGTGATCTAGTGAATTCATCATTGAGTTCGAACAACGAATACTTTGATGCATTTGCGATTGCTTTCTCTAGAACAATAAACAATCTACGAACGTTGATTCTGTTGAATGCAGAAGGTTGTAGAGTCAAAGTCTTGTCACCAAACAAGAGTGTGCCTTGTCCTGGAACAGAGATGACTGGATTAACAGCAGACTGATACAATGTATCACGTTGAGATTTGTTTGGATTCCAAGCAAGTTTAACAACGTTCTTGATACCGCCACGTGAGTAACCTGCTGGCGAGAACCATGGATCTCTTGTCTCATCTGTACGGACACATAGGCCTGCGATATCACCGTTTAGAGGAATCCAACGATACGTGTTGTTGTACTTATCGAACATGTATTTCCAACCAGAATCAGCAACAGCATAAGATGTTGCACGATTAAGTGATGTGTACCATGTAGAAATCGAATTCGTTTCACTACCAGCGTTATTGACAACATCCGATTTGCGTGGAGAAACAAACGCAACACAATCTTTACGAGTTAATGCTAGATCGATAATCGTCTGTTGAACAGTAGTTGATACATCACCAGAAACAACTAAAGAAACATCAATTTCTTCTGGATTTGAAAACAATGCAATCGCAGTGTTTAGATTTGCATCAGATGCAGTTTCATATGTACCACCAATAAACGAGTAATTCTTTGTTCCAGTTGTCGAACCAAAGTTAGTCACTGCTGCTACTTGTCCAGCGTTTGCAGAGATTAACGTTGTGTTACCCATGTACAAATACTTAGATTTCTGTCTGATGACATTCGATATGTATGCAGAAGATCCGTCATCATATGCTGCGTCTGACGCTAGAGATAAGAATCCAAATGTTTCTAAAACAGTGCCTCTTTCGCCAGAGAATAGGCCGTCTTCGTCAATAACGACTAAGTGTACTTGATCGCCTGCACCACCAACTTTTGCAACATACGAAGATGTGTTTGGTGCAGTCGAGAATAGTTTGCCGTATGCACCACTTGAACCCCATGCACCAAATGCTGAAGTGTTAGCACCCGCAACGTTAGCCGTGCAGATAGAAACATTTAATGAGTTGCCGATATCACCAGGATAACGAGCGACGAATAGTGATGTGTTTAAACCTGATGTTTCGTTGACAATAATATTATCATACGAATCTTCGTTTTTTAACTGATATCCAACTGATGTGCCTGTATTATTGGCAGTAGCATTTTTAGAATTAGAACTTACTGCACGAACAACTTGGAGATTGTTACCGTATGCCAAGAAACTGGCTGCTGTAAAGAATGATGTAGCAGTGTTGCCCTGTTGAGCGTTTGCTGATGGTTCACCGAAAAAACTAACTAATTCTGTCTCGTGTGTCACGAGTTTTACTTTTCCTGCTGGACCCCACGCGAAGTCTCCAGCAAATGCACCGGCTGTAGTTGATACTGAAGGGACAACTGTGGTTAAGTCGATTTCAGAAACATTTACACCTGGAGATAATTGAAATGCCATTTTATTCTCCTTGTTTTATACTGATATAATTTGCAGTAATAATCTATGTTGTATTTATGAAACAGTAGATTTGTAGTTATAGTTCGAAAACATTCTGCATTTTGCCATACTCTTCGTTGTTTAACCACACATCACCGTCTTCCTGGATGTATGGAACGTCAAGTCCATCGTCGTATATTCCAAACGATGGAACATCATCATTAGATTGATTCAACATTTCCAATTGCATCTGCCTTCTCAGATCATGATTCACAATTTCTCTAAAGAAATTCTGAGTAGATAACCATGCAAATAGTACAAGAGTCATTACCAAGTCATCATTTGCAGTCTCTTCTGCCTTGAATGTGTTGTTTACAGAGACAAATGTTGTCAGTTGAGAAATGGTGTCGAAATCATGCACCAATAACTTATCTGATTCTATTAGAGTCTTTAGATTAGAACATCCAATTCTTTTTACAAGAGGCGACATTCTTAGACCAAGTTGAGTTCCACGATCAAAACCAGCAGAGATCGCCTGTGCTTTCTTGTTACCTGTCGCCACTTTTAACAGATTTTCATACTCTAATTCTTGATGAAGAATATCAGCAATCTGTGGGGTATTATTTATCTCAACCAGCACATATGCATCATTGTATAGTCTGGCTGTATTATAAATGATGGTTGGATATAACATTGGCGCTATAATCGAACTATTGTATTTTGCAACTTGTTTATATGGTATCGTAGATATATCGAACACAGAGAATGCAGAAGCGTCTAGATTACGGCCTTCTGAAACGTCAACTGTGATTGCATAGATATGATCTTTATTGACCTCATCATCACCTTTAATTGGATACTCATAGATATCCAGATTCTCATGTTTTGTAATTGGATCATTATATACCATCATTCCAAGTTTAGAACCAGAGATTAACGTATTTGTCGAACCTAAAAATTCACAACTAAATTCTTGTCTAAATTGTTCTTCTGATGTATTCCTGATTGTCTCTTCTTTCCACTTCTCATCTCGCCCAGGCACCATCGACCAGTGAATCTCAAACGTCTTGTATCCGTTTCGTTTATTGATAGCATCAACCCATAACTTGTAGAACAAGTTCATACCATTAGGAGTAGAAACAATAATAATCTTTGTAGTTTTACCGGATGATATAACTGGATAAACTGAGTTGAAGAACTCGTGTGCAATGTTTGCAGGAACGAATGCAAACTCGTCTAGGAACACTACGTTGAATGATCCTCCACGAACTGCTGATGATGATGTAGATGCAGCAATGATCTTAGAACCATTCTCAAGTTCTACGTTACCTTTGTTCCATGTGATAACGCCTTGTTGCATCCACATAGGTAGATTTTCATATGCAAGTTGATACTTTGAAAGAATGTCTCGCGCAAGAGAACCTTTGTTTGCAAGAACTGCAATATTCTGTGAATGTTCAAATAGAGTTAACCAAAGTAGATATGCAACAGATGTTGTTGTCTTACCAACCTGACGAGGACATTTAGTTATGACAAATCGATTCTCATGAAATGTTTGAATCATTTCTTTTTGAAAATCCCACATATCAAAGTTCATCAAACCTTTATCGACGTTGACGATCTTGATATATTTTGATGCGAAGTATACTGGATTTTTAGCACATTTGATGTACTCTTCTACTTGATCTTCTGTATATGAAAGTTCTACACCAGCACGTTTTAAAAGTACGTTATCTCTGTAAGATTCTTTATTCGTCGTCATTCTTTCTCTTTAACAATTTAGATAATTCAGACGTTGATCCAACAAAGATCGCTTTGTCAACTGTGACATTTGATTCTTTGTTCTTGAGTCCTTTTAGTTCACGGAATGATTTCTGTAGATTCATTAATTTTTCATTTGCTTCTGCTGTGTTTTTAATCAGAGTTGCAACAACTTCAAATGCACGTGGATGTTCAGTTTCAGATGCAATTGCTAATAGATGATCGATAGCATCGTTGCCCTTTCTTACAAGAGACTGAAGTGTTTTTCTTGATTCAGCATAATCTTTCTCAAGATCTGATTCAAGATCTTTTGAGATAGATGCAATCTCGACAATATCTTTTGGTGTTTCTTTTTGCACAACTGGCGTCTTGATAGATGGTGCAACATCAAAGATTTCTTCCATAGATTTTTCAAATTTAGACATAACTTAGTAACCAAATCTTGCTTTATATGTAGCGTGTAATGATTGAATATCGGTAAGAGATAAGACACCATTATATACTTTGACGAATGCAATATTACCTGACTGAACTTCAGTTCCTGCTGCGCGACTGAATAGTCTTAATTGATTAAATCCACCACCTGAAGAACTTATAGTAGAAAATGCAGCACCACCCGATGGACTGCTTGTTGCTATGTATAATTTACCATTTTTTGTCGTGTCATCCCAAGTTGCAACATCTAAGTGCCAAATATTATCTGCGCCAGTGGATGGTAAATTGACTGTATAGTTTGGATAAAAAGTATTTGGATTACCATTATATGCACCCATTAACCAATCTTTAGTCGATTCATTTTGCGTATTTAACAATCTGCCAGAAGAAGTTACAGATAGTTTGTAGGCCATGAAGACTGAATAACTTTGTCCAGTGACATAGTTTGGACCACCATAAATATAATCTGTACCTGTAGAGTTTGACTTGACAAATGAACCACCATTACCACTATTATATGAGATAGAAGATCCTGCATTCGACACAGACAATGTGAATCCATTGACTAATGTACCATTCGTTGGCATAGCACCAAAGTTTGCAGCATCTAAATCGTATACTAAAGTTGCCGACAAAGCACCAACAATTCCAGGCGATTTCAGATTATTGGCAGCAATAGCCATTATTGCACTCATTACACTACTCCAGTGCCGTTAATCATCCATGTGTTTGCAGCGACTTGAATGAGTGTAGCCATACCGTATGTTGTCACGTTGCGTGAGGCTGACGTTGTGTTGCCAGCAAGATACATTGTGACGCCAGTATTTGGTGTTACGGTCACGTTTGCGCTTGATGTTGTTCTAGAAACAATCATAATTGTAGTGCCGTTTGCAAATGATGCATTTGATGACCAAGGAATGTATAAGTTTACGTTCGATGATTGTGTGTAATATAAATGTTTACCAGCATCGGATGCAACTAGAGTGTAATTGGAAGATTGTGCATTTTGTGGAACAGTTTGTGCTGATGTGTTTGCTGCATTTAATGCGGTGTTGATTAAAGTGGAAACATCTTGGCCAGCAAGAGTAATTTTAGGTGCAACAATATTCGCAATAAAAGTTGCTGTATTTCCAGAAATTCTGAGTCTAGTGTTAGTTGACTCTAACCCTCCAGTACTAAAAATAATGTCGTTATTAACATATCCTGTACCTATAATTAAGTTGCCGCCTTTTGTTGATGTATTTCCCGTGACAAATAGATAACCATCATTTGGTTTAATTATACTATAACCTAAATAATTATAATTACTACTCGCAAGACCCAGATCAAGATATCCTTCTAGTGGTGTTCCATTGTCTGCGGTAATAAATAAGTCAAATGATGCATTTGCTCCAGTATTGATATTCTGCATATTAATTCCAGAATAACCATCATAGTTTGATGTAAACTGTGCGACACTTTGCGGTTCAACTAAATAACCCGTTGGAATACCAGAATATAATGCATTGAATCCATTTGACGTATAACCAAAAAATTGTCCAGTATTGCCAGAAACTGTAACAGATGTTACGTTACCAACGTATGATACGTTGCCTTGAACAGTTAAATTTTGTTGGATTACAACAGATCCAGAAATTGTTCCACCAGTAGATGATAACTTTGTATTAGAAGAATTGAATACTAATTGTGCTAAATTCGATGCGTTGTTGGCTGCATCAAAAGCTAGTGTAGCTGTATTAGTCGCTGTGTTTGCTTGTGTGAAAGCTAAAGATCCTAGATTTAGTCTAGTGTTCGATGAATTAAATGCTGCATTAGCGTGTAAAAAAGAAACGTTAGCTGCATCGAATGCTATATTAGCTTGTGAAAGGGCTGCAATTGAACTATTATATGCACCACTTGCATATGTGAATGCGCTTCCCGATTGAGTGTATGCAACGTTCGCTGTATTCTGTGCAATATTTGCAGCATCGAATCCAGATTGTGATCTAATTATTGCAGTATTTGATTGACTGTATGCCAGAGTTGCAGTATTAGACGCAACGTTTGCTAAACTATAAGCAGCATTAGCGTAAATAGAAACAAGATTAGATGAATTTGAAACATACTTTTCAGATGCCATTCGAACGCCACCAGCAGTATTGCCTGTGTGGACAGTAACAATATTGTTAGTTGTTTCAATAATTAATTCACCTGCTGCACCAGTTGTGTTTGCAACTACTGTGTTTGCATATCTTTTAAATTGAAGTGTTCTTGACATTTTAACTACCTTTAATTAAGTAAGTCTATTACTTTTTCGTTTTCTAATTGTAGATCATCTTTACCCATCTCAAATGGCAAATCGCCAGAGAAATCTGATGATGTTGTAATTGTCGATGGGAAATCTGGATATTCAAATATCTGCGTAGTGTATCCATAATCATTATTACCTGTAGCATCTGTTGGCGTTGGAGTAATAATAGTCTGCACAAGTTTATTTGGTTTGAGATTGATATTTGATGGTGTCCAATTTGAATCGGTTGACATTCCAATCAATGGTGTTCCCGATTGAAAATGTCCATGAGTGAATCCAATTTCTAACAAATGAGAATCATTATTCCAATCGATTACCGTGCCAGTCGCTGTAGCTGTGTCAAGTGAATAACCTTGATATACTTTTTCACCGTATTTATATTTACCCCAACCACCACTCGTCATCGTCATAATCATATTTCTTTCTGTCAATGTGTTATCATCATAGATGTTTGTGATTGCAGTACGGATTATCTTAGGTTCACGAATCGCACCATAGATGTATGCTTTGACTGTGAAGTTTAATGTCCAAATAACTGTTCTAATCTTACTGTTATAATCACCCTCATACTCAATATCATGTGAAATTCCCTTAAATACGATAGGTACTTCTTTAATTAAACCCATTTCTTCGACTAGATTTACGTTGATCGTATAGTCCGGTGTGAAATACGGAAGTATCTTTTCAATAATCTGTGCCGAATCCTCAAAGTTACGAACATAAAGATACAACGAAAAATCAAAGTCAAATGGCACTGGATTATAAACAGAAAGAGTTGTGCCACCTTCTGAATGTTTGTTTCTATAGTTCGTGTTTAACTTTCTTCCTGCATCATAACTCATATCTGTCATTTCATATGACAACATGGGCAACGTAACTTGAACTTTCTTATCAAGCAGTGGATCACTCTCTAGACGAGAAACATATTTCTCTTTTGGACCATAGATAATTGGAACTAAAAAGTTCTCAAATTCAACACCAGTTTCTGTGTATCTGGTGAGTTTAATCTGATTGAAAAAATCACCAAAAGCTACGATTACTTTTCGGATAGTTTTATGATACGAATACATTATAATCTACCGAAAGGGTTATGCTCTATGGTATCATCAACGTAATTAGTGGCTTCAACTTGTATAACTTTATTGTCATACATCTCTCTTTCTTGTGGATCAGTCAATTCGTCTGTGGCAGTATTTGCAATATAGAATGCATTTGATGTGTTGCCACGAATGTACATTCCAGGTCCAAATTCACCAACTAAATCAGTAATCTTTATGACACCAACACTAACATCCCAGAAAGTACAAAGTCCAAATGCCGTGTTGGATGAATTATGAACGTATTCACCAACTAGATAATTTCCATTACCAGATGCAGTATTGACATTCATAGAGATTGTGTAGGAGTCTTGAACAACGATATCGTCAATACGTGGTACACCAACATCGATTGTCTCTTGTGAGTACTTGTATTTCTCTAATTCTAATTTATAGAAATATGGATACTTGTTACCTAACACGTAGAATGCATCAGTATAGTTGACGTATTTAATCTCATACATTTCACCAGTTTGTGACATGAATGGAATATAAATCAGATCACCTTCTCGTGGACGCGCATATGTTTCTCTTGGGACCCATCTAGTAAAAGATCTCTTAGAGATAATGACTGACATGTTATTACGAATTTCAAGACCAAACTTAGAAAAGAATTCTCGTTCGCCTTCGTAACCATCTACGTTTGTGATGTATAATTCTAATGGATATGCAGCAGTAAACTCTTTGAGTGGATCTTCACCATAGATTAGATCTCGTGCCTGATCATTAGTGTTAGGAATATAGTAACAATCCACGCCATAAATCTTGATGGACTCAACCATCAAATCTTCAATGAGTCTTTGCTCAGGATTCGAAGAAAAATTATTAAAATAAACGTTCGTCGGCATGTTAGTTTAGATAGAAGTCAACGGGTAATGAATAAGAATCAAGCATTTCTTGTTCTAACTTTGTGATTTCTTCAGATGCCTCATCAAAGATCTTATCACCATTCAACATTACACCGCCAGGTAATTGAACGCCTTGAAACTTCTTCAAGTTTGCACCCCAATTACGCTTGATAAGTGCAGTTGCGTATTCTTTTAACCAACGATCATTCCATACAGAAACGTAGTCTTCTGGTTTAACCAGTGCATGACACTCTGCAATCACAACAGTTCCTGCATTGACTGCTGTTCCCCAACCCCAATCACAGAATAATTTATGCATATGACGTTGGAATCGAATAGGAACTTCACCAGTAAACATCAACTCAAGTGAACGCAGATGTTGCATCGTCAAAGTATAGTTAATATATGATGCAGAAGTGAAATCATATAGTTCGTTCAATCTAAGTTGATATCTAAGATCGAACATATTATTCTGTGCAATCGAATCAGAGATTGGAAATATTCTGGTAACACCAATAATATTAACAGATGCATTTGACGTATCTCTTGTCACATCTGGTGACATGTTGATGTACTTGTTTGCAATATCAGTAGCGTCTAATCTCTTGATGTAATATACTTTCTGAAGTGCATCAAAGTGATAGTCTTGCCAATATTGAAGTGCATCATCGATTCTGTCCTCGACTTGATCATCATCAACGTTAATTTCAATGACAGGAAATCCCAGTCTTCTTAGACAATAAGATTTAAATAGATCTCTTGTAGATACTAATGTTGCCATATTGCATTTCCAAAAATAGTTATTATACTATTTATCTATCGTGGGCCTCATATTTAAGTTGAATAGATTATACCAGGAATATGCGTTGCAGATCCGCTACCATCGGTGTTGTATAGATACACAATATATGAACCTGCCGTTTTAGCTGGAGCTACAAAAGATAGTTGAGTTTGTGATACATATGTAACAACACTCGCCCGAGTTCTATCAACATATACTGTAGTGAAAGATACAAATCCAGAACCATTTACTGTAATTACATCTCCACCACTAACATTCGCAGATGTGCGACCAGAAGGATATTGGATAGAAAATACCTTTA
>Ga0209189_1001329_pt1 | contig 18696 bp, 16 predicted proteins | sample C_130820_EF_Meta_FD_187308 | JGI IMG/M metagenome (GOLD analysis project Ga0209189, IMG submission 187308) | Freshwater microbial communities from Lake Croche, Canada to study carbon cycling - C_130820_EF_MetaG (SPAdes) (version 3) | ecosystem: Environmental > Aquatic > Freshwater > Lake... | reverse complement strand
ATCCTGTTTCGGTCGCAACAGCTCATACGCTTGAAGTGTTTGAATATCGACACCGGTTTTCGGTGGCAACCAACGATCCTGAAACTGGCGTTGTGTAAGAGAACGATCCGTGTCTATAGAAAGGTCGCGATTGTCTTCATACACGGCGGATTTGAGTTCACGCACAATATTACGCGACCCCTCCCCCTCAGCATCTAGGCGCTGCATATAAGGATTCTTTGATAATTCTTTTGCTGGAGGCGTAATAGGACCAGGTGGAGGAGGAATGCCTAAAGCCTCTGCAGTTGCCGCACCGCGCTCAGGATTCGGTATATATTCTGGTTGATTACGATACTGAACTGTATTTGTACGAGACGCAATCGGATTCATATCCATATATGCCGGAGGACTACGGTCAAGATTATGTGATGAAACTTGTGTCGGTGGAGTAGCGTGAAAGAAGTCCCATGCACGACTATTAATCGCATCACGCGCATTGTACTCCTTGCGTACACGTACTATAGGACAACTTGGGGGCATCACAGTCGGATCACGGAGACCAGGGTTGCCAAACCGCCTTGCCTTTTCATAGGCATCCCAGCGTGCTTCAAGCGAATCCATTCTATAGTTGGCAATGTTCTTCCTTTCGGAGTTTACCGCTAAGAATGTCGTGTCGTCCTAAACCTTTGACACATAAGTTATAATAATAAGATGTTCCGTGTAAAGACTCGGCGAGTTAAGCGTGCGACTTCACCATTACCCATTATACCACCATCACCTCCAATTCATACATCGGTTGATTTATCGGGCTCTGCTACAATTCCACCTATACCTGATATATCTGGTGCTGTAAATGAATTAGCACCGACGCCGCCCACTACACTTATGGGGCGGCTTACAAATTTTTTTGAAGCGGAATCACACGCTGCGTCGACTACAAAGCCGTGGCTGCGACTTGAACGCGGACTTCGCCTACAAAAATTACGTACTTACGCAGAATTGTATCCAGGACTATCGGTGGAGGAGAAGGATAATCTTAATAAGGCACTTGTTAAAGCAAATGATTCGAAATTACTGAATACAAAACAACAGATTGTATATGAAGATGGTAAAATACTCAATGTGAGAGGTTTAAAAATAATACGCGATGGAGATCCAACGCACTCGGCTTCATTCAAAATTGAAGTACATCGACAAACAAAAAAGCGAGGTACCAGCGATTCATGAAACGATTAAAATGTCTGATAATATAGGAATGCCTTACTCCGCATCTATTTTATGGTTGGATGATTGGATAACAGCAGATCCGCCGCTTCTTGTTGATGAATACGATTTAACCGATTGGATGGATCACGAGATGAATGAAGCGAATAAATTCTTCATTGATACGGCGTTTAAATCTACGCGTGCGAAAAACGATGCTATTCTTATCCTTCGCGCAGTTTATTACGAATATTTCCTGTTTCAACGTGAAATTGCCTTACGCAATTTGGAGGCGAAACCTGAAAATGTTACGCGGCTCAAAGCACTTCCTCAATCCGCGCAGAAATCTGCTATGTGGCACAACGAAACCCTAGAACTTCTAACTGGACACGAATTCGGCAATATTGTGTATGGAACCGATAATAGCCGAAATCTTGTAATGGCAAAGAAGTGCGGAACGCCTGTAGTTGTTAATGAGCACGAGCAGGCGGCAACATCGCAAACCGTCTATACATTTGATGCCGATGGTAAGTTGTCTGCGTTCAAATGGGGCTGGCGGTTTGAGCCGGTTGTGCGTGACCTTTATGAACGCTGTTTCGCCGAAGGTGATGTATTTGATGGTTTAGGTCGTATTCGGCACCCGTTTCTTCCCCGTCTTGCTGCATCACCTGATGGAGTTATTACCAGCGGACCCCGGTGCGGGCGCCTTGTCGAAATCAAGTCGCCCATCACCCGTGAGCTCAATGGTATTATTCCACCTGATTATTATTGCCAAATGCAGCTTCAGGCGGAGGTCTGCGATGTGGATGCGGTCGATTACATCGAGATGCGATTTACGTCAATGATGCGTAAAGATGCGAAGTATTCGGCAGCGGTGAGCGCCAAGAATCCGTGGATGGGTAAAATCTACGTTGTTGCCGCCCCGCCCAAGATGGTAGCAGTAGAGCGGGAAACAGGTACCGTAATGGAAGAGAAATACGATCCTGAACTATATGAGTATCGTTATAGTCCGTTATTTCCATCTACGGAGGCAGGGTTTGCCGAATGCTGTGCCTGGGTTCCGAACAATATAGAAGGATTGGTGGTGCTGGAGGAAACTGTCTGGTATGTACACGACCTGTTTACGACCACAGTTATCCGCAATCGTCGTTGGTGGGCGGAGGTCGGTCAGCCGGCGTATGAGTCCTTTTGGGTTGATGTTATGGCGGCGCGGGTTGATGGGCGGTTCGGTGAAAAAGCGCTGTTTGTATCCGAGTCCGAATCGGATTCGGAACTGCCGTCACAGCCTGTGGATGAAGGATGGCTCGGCGTGGACTCCGAATAGAACTGGGCTTTTTGATTTGTATAGGAACCTGTGGTATCTATACAAATAACAGCGGGATAGCGGTGTGCTGCGGTGTGTTGTGTTGTGGTGTGCTACTACTTGGCACACTGGGTTCTACGAGGATAGTTTGTACCCTTTGCCGGCGTCTGTCCTATTCCACCCGTTGCGGGCGCGTAGAACGTACCTAAAAACTCGTGGAACGGCGCCGAGCACGAATCGGGATAGGATCGGGGATAGTTATTTGTGCGTTGTAAGAAGTTCCGGGTCTTCTTTAGCACTTCACCCGCATCCGTTTGGTAACAAACCTGCGACGTTGTCTTATCCCAACCCGCCTCTGCCTCCAATACACCTAATGGTTTGAGGATTGGCGATAGGAGTTTTTCTGTCGATACCGAGAACGCATCGCCTGGTGAAAGCTGGTCTGGCTCCGATGCTCCCACCGGCAGCTTATCCTTTGATGTATCATACTTCCAGTCTTTGAACCAGAAACGCTGGTTTCCTAAATCCTCGGCTGCCTGAAATCCTTCGTGTAATCGAAATTTATTAAGGTTGGAGAGTCCTATGAGAGCAACGGCAAATACCGTAAATGAAAATACAAGCCACGCTACAGCCACCATCTTGTTTAGGGATGCGGTAAAAAATTGAGTTCTTGGCTGCGTCCGAAATGCCTTGATACATTTCGCAACAATGGAACAGAACATGCAAGTTGTGAAGCGCGACGGACGCAAAGAGGATGTAGCGTTCGAGAAAGTACAGGAACGTATTACGAAAGCAGCGGCGGGGCTAACTGTCAACCCTACTAAGGTAGCACAGGGTGTACTGGCTCGTATTGTAGATGGTATCACAACCACCGAACTAGATAATATTACTGCAAGCCTTGCATACTCCTGGTCAACAATTCATCCCGACTATGCCGACCTTGCCAGCCAGGTTGCTATTAGCAATCATCAAAAGAATACGCCCGCTACTATGCTTTCCCTTGTAGAATTGCTAGATGCCGTTTGCGACAAGAAGGGAGAGCCGGCATCCCTGCTCGACCCTGCGTTTGTTACACTGGTAAAGGACAACGCAGAGCTGATTGAGTCGCACATTCACTACGACCGCGACTTTCTGCTTGACTACTTCGGACTCAAAACGCTAGAGCGTGCCTACCTACTTCGTGATACAAACCGTCGCGTTGTTGAGCGTCCGCAGCATCTATGGATGCGTGTTGCCCTTGGTCTATGGGGCACGGACTTGAAGCGCGCATTTGAGACGTACGACTTGATGTCGCAGAAGTTCTACACCCACGCTACACCGACGCTATTCAATTCCGGCACCAAGCGCCCGCAACTTTCATCGTGTTTTGTAGCAGGAACCCCAGTTCATACTATGAATGGCGTTAAATCAATTGAAGATGTTGAAATTGGTGATGAAGTTGTAACACATACAGGCAATATCAAAAAGGTCGTTCAACTACATCGTAATCCCTTCGGTGAACGCAAAATCTATGAAATTAAACCTGCTGGAACACCACGCATTCAAGTTACCGAAAATCATCGTCTTATGTCTCTTTCCGATGAACAAGAGAAATGGGGTATTAAACCTACATGGAATACTGTAGATTATCTGCGTGTAGGTGACTGGATTGCAGTTCCTAAAAAGAATGATATTACAAATAATGAACACTATGTATTTGATGTAAAAACTATTTTAGATACTATTTCTGGTGACGGCAACAAAATCTCATATCGGTTTGAGTATAATGAGGATACAGTTACACCTTACAGTTGCTGGACCCGTCGTATGCCAAACGGCAACGAGTATCCAAGTGAAAAGGTGGGATCATCCTTCAAACGCTATTGGGTATTTGACGAGGAAATGATGGAATTTATGGGAATTTGGTATGGCGATGGATGTGTATCACATGGCAAAAATTCACGCAGAGAAATGGTTCCTCATTCTATTAATATTGTCTCACATAATACAAATGAAGTGCTTATCGACTTTGTAACTAAGATTATGTATGAGAAATTTGGCATTCGTCACGTTTCTGTCCATAGGGATGGGCATAACATGGTTTCAATGGCTATAAATAACTTATATATCGCTCATATCTTCAAAAGCATCTTCAAATGTAAGTTTGACGGTAAGCGACTACCATCATTCTTTAATCGTCTATCATATGAGTGTATCAAATCTTTCCTATCAGGTCTAGTATCAAGTGACGGGTGTCTTTCTAGGCAAGGAAATATTACACTCCAACTTACAAATCCTCCCCTTATCCAAGATATCTTTCACTTAGCACGCTCTGTAGGTATCCCAGTTACACTTACAATAATGCATGCCGATAACAAGAAATCTACTGGTCGTATGAATATTCCTTATCATATTGTATCGGGAAAAATCAAAAAATTCTACAATGATACACGTATTTCTGAGAATGAGACAGATGTAAGCGGTTGGAAACAGACCCGTGTTATTGATGGTATTACATTTATGCGACTCAATGACAAGATACCTCTGGACATTAAACCCGAATTTGTGTATACTCTTGGAATTGAGGACGACCATTCGTATAGCGTAGGAGGAATTGTTGCCGAAAACTGTTTCCTACTGGCTATGAAGGAGGACTCTATTCGTGGAATCTACAATACCCTACAGGACTGTGCACTTATTAGCCAGTATGGAGGCGGTATTGGTCTCCATATTTCCAACATTCGTGCGACTGGATCGCTCATTAAGGGCACCGGCGGTATTAGCAACGGCATTGTTCCAATGCTTCGTGTATTCAATAACACGGCACGCTATGTCGATCAAGGAGGCGGAAAACGTAATGGCTCTTTTGCCATGTACCTGGAGCCCTGGCACGCCGATGTTGAGGATTTCCTGATGATGAAGCGTAATACGGGCTCAGAGGAGGAGCGGGCACGCGATCTGTTCTACGCCCTATGGGTTCCTGACCTGTTTATGGAGCGCGTAGATGCCGGCGGTGATTGGACACTGTTTTGCCCCAATGAAGCTCCTGGGTTGGCGGATGTGGTCGGCGACGAGTTCAAGGCGTTGTACGAGCATTATGAGGCGACGGGACGCGGACGTAAGACGGTGAAGGCACAGAAGCTATGGTTCACTATTTTAGAGTCGCAGATTGAGACCGGCACACCGTATCTGCTTTATAAGGATGCCGCAAATCTCAAGTCCAATCAGCAGAACCTTGGCGTCATCAAGTCGTCCAATCTGTGTACGGAGATTCTGGAGTACTCGTCTGCTGATGAGACGGCGGTCTGTAATCTTGCCTCGATGAGCCTACCGGCATTTGTGCGCGGCGGGGAGTTTGACTTCAAGCAGTTCCGCTCGGTCGTCGGCGTTGTGATTAAGAATCTCAATCGGGTCATTGATATCAACTTCTACCCAATTCCCGAAGCGGAGCGCTCCAATAAGCGCCACCGCCCTGTTGGTTTGGGTGTACAGGGGTTGGCGGACGTCTTCGCAATGCTTGGACTTGCGTGGGAATCACCTGAAGCGGCGACGTTGAACAAGCGTATCTTTGCCCATATGTACTACGCTGCTGTTGAGTCATCGTGCGACCTTGCGGCTCAGGAGGGACGCTATGAGACATTTGTCGGTTCCCCAGCGTGGAAGGGTAAGTTACAGCCCGATCTATGGAATATTAACCCATTTCAAGATGAAGGTCTGGACTGGGATGGGCTTATCAACACTGTGCGCCGCATTGGCATGCGAAACTCCCTCCTTATTGCTCCAATGCCTACCGCCTCCACGAGCCAAATCCTCGGCAACTGTGAGTGTATCGAGCCCTATGCGACGCATATCTTCACGCGTCGTACCCTTGCCGGTGAGTTCATCGTACTCAACAAGCACCTTGTCAAGGCGCTGCTTGCCCGCGGTCTCTGGTCAACTGAAATGAAGGATGCCATCATTCGCAATAATGGCTCCGTAACTGGAGTAGACGGTGTGCCCGAGGATATCCAGAATGTATTCAAGACCGTCTGGGAAATCAAACAAAAAACGCTGATTGATATGGCGGCGGACCGTGGTCCGTACATCTGCCAGTCTCAGTCGCTCAACTTGTTCCTCGGCGACCCCGATTTCCGCAAGCTGTCGTCTATGCATTTCTACACGTGGCGCAAGGGGCTCAAGACCGGTATTTACTATTTGCGCACACGGGCGGTGGCATCGGCACAGAAGTTCACCGTTGAACCCGCTGCTGCATCTGCGGCTGAGTTAGCACCGGTCAAAGAGCTTTCAGCTAAAGAAGAGAAGGAGTGCTTGATGTGCTCGTCATAAACTTAAAGATATACTGATTCTTTTTAACTATAACAATGTCGATATTTACGACTCTGATTTACGGCGAAGACACTGAGATGCCAATCGCCACCTTTACAAATGCTACACTTTCAGATGCCGCTATCATTACTATTGCCTATCTACATACGCTAGGCAATGTAGATGTAACGGACAATTATATTGCCGAGCAGTTTACAAATCCCTATACTGTTAGCAACCAAGATCCGCCCCGTGCGGATGGCTTGGTATCTGTTCAAAATGTTAGATTTACCTACAAGAATGATGTAGAGATTTCTATGATGTACAGTGTCCATACTACAATCCACGACCGCACGTGCCGTTGCCCGATCCATCGCACACTTGAAACTCTTGCCCTTGATGCTCAGGCACTGGCTTGAAAATTTGACGGCTTAAACTTGAAATCCTCAGAAGGTATAGAGATACAAATGAAGTTTTGTATTCGATGCGAGAATATGTACGGTTACGATATTACACCTGCGGGAGCAAATCTCAAGTGTAATGCCTGCGGACATTCCGAGCCATTTAAGCCCACTACAAAGATGGACGCCCTTGTATTAGAAACAAACTTCCGCTCCGGTAGCAGCGCCGGCGGTGCTGCATCCGGTATCACCGTGAATGCTTATACGCGCCAGGACCCGACCCTTCCACATGTCAAGACCATTAGTTGCCGCAATACTGCCTGCCCCTCCGTTGCGAATCCTGACCTACGTGACGTCATCTACATTAAGACTGACCCCACAAATCTCAAGTTCCAGTATATTTGTAATGTATGCGAAAGCCAGTGGACAAACTAAAGCCCGGTTTATCTAAAGTACATACTAGAAGACGTAAGCAATGGCGTCCGCTAAGCCTGTCGGCGAACTAAAGAAGATCGTCTCACTGATTGATCGTTCCGATTTTGATGAATATGTCTATCCACCAAATGCGGATAAAACCAAGTTCCGTCCCGAAAATAAGCCCTACCATAACTTTACCCAAGATGTCGCCACCTGGACCTTCCAAGGTTCGCCAAACTGGGGGCAACGCATTACCTTTGAAGTTCCTTGGCCCTGGCAGGGCGACTTCCTTAACTGGATTGCGCTACGTCTCAAGCCGCTTCCCTGGTTACCTGGAGATACCGCTAAACGTATCGGACCCAATGTTCAAAACTATGTGCCCATCGATACAGCCGACTTTTTCATTTGGGCAAAAAGTCTCGGTACAATTGCTATTGAGAAAGCTGAAATGGAAGTCGATGGCGTTATTATTGAATCGTTTAGCGGCGACTGGATCAATACCTGGAATAAGATGAATCATAGTGTAACGACCGGTGTAGCATATGATGACGGAATCTACAATTCATATACGACACCAGGTGTGAATAATATTTTACCGAGTGAAGATGGATATGTATACTGTTATTTGCCATTTTGGTTTGCGAAACACGTCAATACTGCTTTTCCTCTAATATCTTCAAGTGGTCCTAATACAGTTCGTTTTCACATCACACTTCGTCCCTTTAGTGAAGTCATTCGCAAGGTCAGTGCGCCACTAACTTGTGACGAAACTCCACTAGGAACAACATTCCAAGTACGCGATTATTTATATCCATTTCGTAAATTCGAAACAATCGCGGTTGGTTATGGGGTACCTGGATTTCAAACAGCAGATTTAGTATGCGGTATTTCCCAAATTGATGGTGAATTACGTGAGGCGTATATGCATCAAGTTCACGAAATTATGATGGAACAGGTAGTTGAAACGCGATTTGCCGAGCCGATTAAATACGTTACCAACACATCAATTAGTAATACGATTAAGATTCAATTGCCAATTACCACAGCAAACGGTCCCATTCGGCAGTTGATTTTCTTCCTACGACGCAATGCGTCAGTTCAGCAATTCAATGACTGGAATAACTACTCGGCACTTTTGGAGAATGAGTATAATCCTACCTGGAATCCCTATCGCCCGTTACTTGTACACGCAACCCTGATGGTGGGCACAGCTGTATGGGCAGACCAACCTGAACGATGGTGGCGCGCCACCGGCAATATGCCGCTGCCCGGTGGTATACGTGGTTATGGCAATTATATCTATGCGTATAATTTCGCCGAAAAGCCTGCTGAATTTGACCCCAGTGGCACCCTTAATCCCGATCGCGTAGATATGAAACTCAGCCTAGTTGTGGCACCACCAGGTGGTTCCTCTGATGGCGAATGGACAGTTTCGCTATTTGTGGTCGGCACCAACTGGATACGTTTCCAAAACGGTCTGTCGAATCTGCTGTTTATGGACTAGCCTCGAGGCGATTTAAGGCGACGACATGTGTATCTTCTTGAAGCCTTTTTAGCATAGTGGTATTGCGTCTGCCTTGTATTGTCGTGACTAAGTCGCTCCAACAACGTAAGCAGAAGGTCTGCGGTTCGATTCCGCAAGAAGGCAAATTCTATTTTTCAAGTATCATATCATTATATGATTTGATATTTGTTATCCGATGATTATAATATATTGCTAAGAGCTTGTTCTGCTTCGGCGTATAAATCGAGACTATCCTTATATACATTACTGATATCACTCATTCCAGATTGCTGTTGTGCTATAAATGGGACTGTTGTCCACATACGCATATAATTACGAAAATACCAATCACACGGTTCATCTAGTTCTTCGACACTCTTATCCATTAAGTCTAATATACGATCGTAAGTATCACGGTGTATTAAACAGAAGTGCGCACCAAATCCTTGTGCCATAACTATGCGATTTTCTTTGGATACGACCGCACCTCCAATTAAGCATGCAAGACCGCCCATAAAAAAATCCCAATGTGTACGATTATTCCATAAAAAGGGTAGTAGTTCCTTAAAGCGTTCTTTTGCATCTGGTTTGAGCATACAATCATCTTCTAAATAAAGCACCCACGGATAATTACGCTCTTTTGCGATTTTTACACATTTAATATGTGATAAATAACAACCTTTCCATCCAGGATCGTGCTTGATTGCCGATACACGTTCTAGAGGCACTGACCAATCCGCAAAATCGTGTTGTATTTGTTCCCATTTATCGGTACGATGATCAAGATTAATAACAAGTATAGGTGGAAATTGTATAGTAGGACTGTCATAGAATAAATCATTGTAGGTAAGTGGGCGAGTATGTTTGATTAATTGTTTATCATCCGTATTATATGCGATAACACCAATAACCAATTCAGCGCGCGTATACGCATCTTCACTACCTCTTTTTACATCTCCAGTAATATCACTTATTCCAATATGTTGTCTTGCCAAAAATGGATGTATTGTCCATTGGCGCATAAACGTACGGTAATATTTATCGCAAGGGTCGGTTATATCAATCGGATTTCGGTCCATAATATCGAGTATACGATTGTATTTATCATTATGTATCAAGTAAAAATGGGTGTCGTATCCTCTTGCCTGAACAATCTTATATTTACTATCTATTAAACTACATCCATCGACACACGCCATACCACCCATAAAAAGGTCCCAATGCGTGCGTGTATTCCATAGAAAAGGTAAAATTGTTGTAAACCGCCTTTTTGTATCGGGTTCTAATATACAGTCATCTTCAACAATTAACACCCAAGGATAATTACGTTCTTTTGCTATTTTTACGCATTTTATGTGTGATAAATAACATCCTATCCAACCAGGATTGTATTTAACAGCGGAAACACGTTCTAGAGGCACTGACCAATCCTTAAATTCGTTTTGTATCTGTTCCCATCTATCGGCACGATGGTCAAGATTAATCACAAGTATAGGAGGACACTCCATCTTTTGTTATTTAATAAGTTTTCTTAATAGTTTTTCCGCATTATCAAACGATTCTGTATAATTCATTTCTTTCTTATTTATATCACTATATGATGGCTGTTGAACTGCTAAAAATGGCACCGTTGTCCAAAGGCGTAGATGGTCTCTATACCATACATCTACAGGATCTTTCATTTTGTTCGGATCACTTGGCATATGGCGTAAGATCTTATTATATGCCGCCCTGTGTATCAAACAAAAATGAGTAGTAAATCCCTTTACTTTGAATAGTGGGGGTGTTTTTGATACAACCTTCGACTCTGTTAGCTGTGTTACACCTCCTAGAAATACATCCCAGCGGTGCTGATGTTTCCAAAGATACGGCAGAAGCGCATGAAACCGTTCTTGAGCGTCTGAAGTGAGTTGGCAATCGTCCTCCGCAATAAGTACCCACGGATAGTGACGCTTTTTTGCTATTTCTATTGCCTTTCTATGTGATAGCGTACAACCTTTCCAACCGGGTGAGTACTTAATCGCTGACATACGTTCAATAGGCGGTGACCAATTTGCAAATTCCTTTTGGATTAGTTCCCATTTATCTTTGCGCGTATCTAAGTTAATCACAAGTGTAGATGGGGGCGGTGGAGTTCTGAAATAGTTATAGAGGAAAAATATTAGACTTGCCGTATGGATTAGTATAAGTATAATCATTGACCACGACATATGTGGCAGCTTTGACTTCGGCATATCTCCTATATTATAATCGGGTTTTCAAGTAAGATCCAAATGAACAATACTACAGCCGATGTAAGTAATATTAGTAAACCAAAACAAATTTTACGGGAAATTCGCGATGGTTTAATAGCGGTTATTATTGCGCTTACACGTGTTGTCTTTTTCTGGTTGCCCGGCGGTGATATTGCACACGGACAAGCTCTTATGGCTCTCCATCCTATGATTATTGGCTCCGTCATCTCTCTCTTTTTTATACTTCCATCTCATCACCCAGGTCGCCTTATAATTCTGGCTGTCGCATTAGTTGTTATGGCAAGCCAATGGCTTTTTGGGTGTGTAATAACCCGCGCAGAACAGAAACTCACTGGTAACACGGAAACAATCGTTGATCCATTTTTAGGGCTAGCAAATATTGCTGTCAATCGTGATACACGACAGGCAGCAACGCTTGCCGTAGGCACGGCAATCGCAGTTGTTATGGTTCTGGTTGTAGCGTGTGATACATTTATACATAGTGCGGTGAAGGTAGTTTCTTAGCAGCGCTGGGAAAGGGTCTAAATAATCGCGGATTGACTGATGTATAGATGTCGAACGGCAACGAGGAAATCGTAGAGTTTGTAGCAGAGCTTTTGAAGAAGCCGCCGGGTCCACCTAACAGTGTTCAGTTTGAGATTGATACTGATGGCGACATTCAAGCGCTCTTTGAAGTCCTTCTGATTACAATGACTGAGATTCTCAAGTCCTGGTATCCGCCGCCCATTACGATTGCGCTTATTTCTGAAGAGGACGTAGCACGTATTACGGCGTATTTTGCGTCCTTTAGCCTTAAGTTTCATTTTGAGGTTGAGGACGTAGAGACGGTACCACGTATTGACAATAAGATGTACCTTCATAAATCACGCCTAGAGGATATGCTATTTCGCGTAGCCGCTGCTAAAAAAGTCTACACAGTTCGCTTTTCGAGTCTCGCAAGCAGATAATGGATACATAAAACCATTACAAGTACAATTGCGATTTTAATAAATAGGTGTGACGCCTGCTCTACAAATACAAGACATAATATAATGGCTAGTATTGCTGACACAAGAAAAATATGCTGGGTTTGTGCCGGATTTGTCATCACAGATTCTGTCCAAGGAGGCGCAAACCCTTCGTGTACGCCTGTTGGTAACCGCTGAGGCGTATTATCATAGTAGGAATCTGTTGTTGCCTGATTCTGTGTTTGTAGTAGATTCTTGATAACGTTTTTAGGATGGGAGGGATCTGATATATTGAGTCCATCGCCCACGGGCAGGCGCGGATCTACATTGTACGTTAAATTGGTATTTGCAGCAGTTGCCATTCCCTTACTTATGTCTACGACTTAGTTTCCTAGATTTGCGATTGCGGTTGCGACGAGTCTTACGGCTGGCTCGGCGTCTACCACCCACTTTTGCCGGCATCATAGCACTATAATGCTCACTGCTTAATGGCACTGATACAAACGGTGCAAAGCTTGCACCCGTATTATCATTAGGACGCTGTTGGAAGAAAACGTCGGGATTCCCTGCGACCTTTGTTGCCTCCGCCATTTCGCCGTACTGTGTGGCGGGAAAGGGCTGTGACGCCCATATTCCCGTTGACTGCGGACCTGTATAAAGCCCTCCATTTGCAAGTGGTGGAGGAGCCTGTGTATTTGGCGACCACGCTAACGCACCCGGATAATTTGCCCACGACCCCCATGTTGTCGTTGGTAATATACCGGCAAGTGAACTTTCCTGACCCGGTAAAAGAACGCCGGTTGTCTTATCTACACCAATATCGGCACCACCGACCCTACGACGCGACTGGCGTTTGCTGCTTTTGCGGCGCATGTCTTACTATGGGGAGCGTTTATTATTTGGAAAAAGAATAAGAAGAACAGGAGATAGATGTCCACCAAATCCCAACGCGCTCGTGAAATGATTCTTGATATTGAAGAGGCTATGAAAACCAAGACTCCTGTGCAAATCAGTACCGATTTTGCCGAATATCAAAAGGAATTTCCTAGCATCTTCGCAATGCTGTTAAAAAAGGATTACCGTCGGGATATTCTTGCAATGATGGTTGACCAGTTGGATAAGATTGAACGCGGTAATATTTCCCAGCATAACGCATCTGTTAATGTGGGAACTATGCTTGTTGACCGCATTGTCAAGCCGCAGCTTGGCGAGGCTAAGAAGGATAAATCTAAGAAGTAACTGATGACCCAAACATATTCATCGGCTTTACCGTTTTGAGTCGCATAAATGGATTTACAACTAAAGTCTGCGCTGGCGCCGATTCTCCCATACGAAAGTTATCAAATACAAGCGTATTTGTTATTGTACTCTTATGTGTCCAATTCGCATAAGAATACGGAATGTTATGCGGCGGAGGATTGAGAATATTAAGTAGATCCTGTGTCTCCTTTGCAACATTCTTATCCATTTCGTTCACCCATGTCATTGTAATCTCCTCATCGTGCTTTTGACACCATTCAATAGAACGATTCACATTTTCACGTACTAGTTTTTCAATAACGGTCGGATCCGTCGTTTTTATAAGATCCAGCGTTTGTCGAATAACGATAATTTCCATCTGCTCAATATCCGTCTGAAGCTGCCGAATAAGGTCCATAGTCGGCTTCCATGATTCGCATTCTACAGGATGCGAAAGTATAGGAAACGTAAATTGCTGCTTTGCCTGATACGCGTCCAGCAAATTAATAATATCCGATGAGGGTCCCAAGTACCCTTTTCCGATAAAGTAGCGCTCCGCATTGCCAGAACGCGATGTATTCGGCTTGGAAATGCCCCACGAACGGAACGCACGACTTAGCAGCCACAGCAAGTCCAATGTCGGCTGTTCCGTTGTATCGAAGCACTTAATAATCATAAAACCGCCCTTGCCAAGCACCTTAAGTCCAATAATTGCCTCTGCAAGCAGTAGCGGAAAGATGGAATCCTCCTGCGCGTTGTAGTCACTACTAAAATCAAATCCGCCATCCGCTGTGTAAAGATGAGCGCCATTTGGATTTCGTAGATTTGACCACTTTACAAAATGGTCCTGATTCGCCTTTCGAAGAATATTGCCTGTACCATCCTCTCCGTCATGAATTGTTATCTGCGGCCAGTACGCCAGAAACTTTGCCGCCTTACGCCACCCAGGTACATTTTTCGCATCCGATCGTAGTGTAATGGCATTGGTACCAACATATCCCCAATCATCAAGCTTTACCATATTTCTTGTTGCACTAACTAGGCACGCCTCAATGAATCCACCAGGACCCTCCGCTGCGTGTACGGTTCTTAACCCAATACCTACATTACGCTTCACTAGCGGTGCCAGTTCGGCAGTAAGATCCAATCGCTTCCACATCTCAATCATTTTGAAATAGGAACGCGAAATGGGCTGACGAGTCGCAACCGACCGAGATGATCGACGATTCCACGAAAGAAAGATATACTCGTAAGGATTTGTTACCTTCTTATAATCGTCCCATTTTCCCTCCTGGTAAAACAGGTTAATCTCGTTTTTTGCCTGCTGTAGCGCACGATTCTCTAATGCGCAAACATACACTTGTTTTACAGGATATAAATCCGTATTAGGTCTTAGCGGGATTGATGATGGTCCACCGGACCCCCATACCTCTAGCACCTTGTAATCCATATTATTACTTCCGTAATTTATCCAGCAATTCAAAATAAAGCGCCGTCATTTTTTGTGAAAAACCTCCACGAATATGCTTATACGCATTCGGCATATTTGGCGACCACCAACGTATATCATCCTTTTCCAATACATCGGGTGGCAAAAGGTGACGCCAATCCTTATTGTCAACCAGCTCTTTTGTGCGTTTCTGAGCTTCTAACATAGTGGCAGGTGTAATAGTGGCGCGCCAGAACTGATACATAAACATTGCGTTCGGCACATTGGATTCTGGCCAATCTTGCGAATATCCTGTATTCAGCGGAGTTAAATTGATAAGTTCACTAGGCATAATTTTTGCCTCCTCCTTTGTCTCGCGCAGAATTCCTCGTCGCATTGCTCCAAGAATTTGCCTATACGGCATTATAACACCTTTACGTGTTGCGCCCAGCTCGTCCCACTCAAACTGACCCTTCGGCGGCTCCCACCGTTGATCCGACATTCCCCACTCGTGTACAATGACTATCTGACTGGGATTCTCTTCGTTGTGAATAAATACAATATTACGCAAAAAGACGGGTTTGCCGTTCATCATTATATAAGCGTAACGCTTTCCTCGCGGAAATACCTTATAGCCAACCTCCATCTACTGGGGGACTGGATTATTCGTAAATCGCAATATCATCACCCTCCGTCTCCTCTTCGTTGACCGTTTCCATTGATACCGCGGCGTGCTGGCTCATTGTAGGTAGGCTGACCGGAATACGGAGATTTGTGGTCGAGCACTCGCCGTTGTCATCGGCACCATAAAGTGCGTCATTCATCTCATCCGTAGTGTATGGAGCTAAGCTATCGTACTCAACAGGGTGCTGTTCGGGGGTATCTTCCGCGAACTTAATTGCCGTCGTCTCGTCAAACAGAAGCTCAGAGAAGGCAGTGCCCGCCTTAATCGGCGCACCCAGCATCACCTTAGAGCTGACGCCTAGTACAGGGTCCCGCTCGCCAAAGATGGCGGCACGCAGCGCAATATCCTCCGTCTGCTCAAACGACATCTTTGCCAGCGGTCCAATATCATTCTTATTGATACCGTAGCGGTCAATACTCATTGTACGTCCCTTGTGGCACATCTTGTCCAGCAATATACAAACGTGGCGGTAGTTCACCGAGCTGCCAGACTCGGCAAACAGTGTCGTAATCTCCTTGTAGAGCGTTGCCCGCGTTGCCTCAATGCCCAAATTCGCAAACATATCGTGAACGTTGCTAGAAATGAGCTTCGATGGGTCCACATCAGGATGCGTCATAACATCCAGGAAATTCGAGCCGTCGCTAATAAGCACATACTGCTCCGCCGGCATGTACTTACCGTCGCGGAGCTCCACTGTATCCGCCACCTTCTGGTAATTCACCGAGCGGAGACCAGGAATGCCGCGAATCGCCGTACAAGACAGTACCTTGTTTTGCAGCGACTTAAGCGTATTCAGATCATCGCTTGCCGTATCGGTCTTCGTCAGGCGAATGCGGAAGACAAGACGGGTTGCGTTGTAATCCGTGTAAATGCTTGTAATATCACTGCTGAACTTTGTCTTGAGAATGAGCGCAATGTCATCCATTGTAATATTCTTATTGAACATTTGTTCGCGATCCAGCTCAAACCGCAGAATCCACGGTGACTTTGGCTCTTCCTGGACTGGAGCAGATTCCTCCGTGACCGGTGTTGAACTGAGAGGATCATGTGTCACACCCTCCGCCGCGGCTAACGGTGCCGTTGCCTTTTCGTACGCCGCCAAATACGCAAGCCAATCGGCATCGTCCGCAATAAGCGTCTCATTGTCACGGGGGTCGTAGTAAATACGCGCAACCGTAACAATATCTTGGAGTAGCGTGAACTCTAGTTCCTTTGAGACACGACGGGCTTCCTCCTTCTTATCGCGAATATCACGACGGAGTGAAATATTCAACTCAATCGCCTTTGGATTGCGGGTTGCCTTGAGCAACTCCTTGAGACGCGGTACACCTCGCGTCATATTTGACTTGGCTGCTACACCAGCTAAATGGAATGTGTTGAGCGTCATCTGCGTCGCTGGCTCACCGATTGACTGCGCAGCAATCACACCGACAGGCTGTCCAGGCTCCACCCACGACTTCCAGTGCTTGAGAACAATCTCCTCGGCAAGAGCATCCAGTGCTGGCTGCGTGTAGCCAATGCTGGCAAGGCGGGAAGGCGCAAGGTGGTAGCGCACCAGTGCCGCCCAAATCTTATTATGTGCGTGCGTCTTCGCTAGAATCTTTTCCTGTGCTTCTAACACGGCAGTAGGGGAGGCAAGGGCGGCGCCGTTGGCAGTATCCAAATTAAACTGCGACTTGATCGCAAAGATTAGGCGCTCCAGGTGAACGGGCGAGCGGACGTTCTTCTGCGGCTTTGATCCAAACACCTTCTCCACAATAATACGGCGATCCTCAATCATCGCATCCTGGTACGCCTTTTCTTTAGAGGCACCTGGCGCAGCGGCATAGGCAATAATATCAGAATCGCTCATTGTGGATAGGGGAAGCGGCTGATTCTCCAGCTTCGTCGCATTAATACCATCCTCGCCATAGGATACCTGTAGCATATTGCCATTGGTATCCCGTACTGAGCCGTCGTGCTGGGTAATCAGGTCTTCCAGAGCAACGCGGATTTGGCGCTGCATATAACCCGTATCGGCGGTCTTAACGGCAGTATCAATAAGACCCTCACGACCCGACATAGCGTGGAAGAAGAACTCATCGGGCTGGAGTCCCTTGATGTACGAGCTGGTAATGAAACCACGCGCTTTTGCTGAGTCGTCAAACCGCTTGAAGTGGGGCAATGTTCGGTGCTGGAAGCCGTTCGGTACACGCTTACCCTCAATAGCCTGCTGACCCAGCGTGGCAATCATCTGCGAAACGTTCACATCTGAGCCCTTCGAACCTGCCTTTACCATGTTTGTCATGCGGTTTGTATCGGCAAGGGACTTCAAGCCAATCTTTCCTGCCTCACCTACAGCCTTATTGAGTGTACTCATTACCTTGGACTCAAACTCCTCCTGATTGCTGCGACCACTTGAGTTCTCGAAGAGACCGGTATGGAGCTGAAGAATCTGCTCCTCGATCGTCTTCGTCAGCTTGTTGAGTGCAATACTGATTTCGTCATTGGTTGCCTGATCGGCAATCAAATCGCTAATACCGACCGAGAAACCGCTGTTCATCAGGAAATTCGCAATCATCGCCTGTAGACTGTCAAGGAAGTCCACCGTAATATCTGGTCCATAGTCGTTGTAAATAATGTGAATGAGCTGCTTGGAAAACACCGACTTATCCAATATACCCTGCTCAATCACACCGTTGAGAATCTTGACAAGGTTCGGCGACTGCGGGTTCTTCTTATCCTCATCCGTGTAGCTGCTATTCGGCATCTGAAGGCTGACTGGCGGTAGAAGTGCTGATAGGAGCTGCTGACCTGACCACATCGGCTGAGGGCTGGTGGTTACCGGCTCTGGCAGCTTACCTTCCCACCGCTTGGCGTGAACCAGTAGATTCATTGCCTCCTTCTTTGTGAAAAGCACATTTGCGCGGGTAAAGCGGTTGGCACCCACCAGCGTATCCTGAACGACTGACACAATCGGTACCGACTCACGGGGGCTTACAATTTGTAGCGGGACCGCCGCAATTTCTCTTAATTCTGTTGCTGTCTCCACCGACTGGGGCGCGTGGAGG
>Ga0209189_1001323_pt1 | contig 18783 bp, 19 predicted proteins | sample C_130820_EF_Meta_FD_187308 | JGI IMG/M metagenome (GOLD analysis project Ga0209189, IMG submission 187308) | Freshwater microbial communities from Lake Croche, Canada to study carbon cycling - C_130820_EF_MetaG (SPAdes) (version 3) | ecosystem: Environmental > Aquatic > Freshwater > Lake... | reverse complement strand
TGATCACATCAGGAGTAGACATGAGGGGGGGTATCAAAAATAAAGGCCCGAGCTACGATCAAAGTAGCATCGGGCCTTTGAAGCCAGTATGGATCAAGCTTCAGATTTGTTTTTCAACACCTGGCGGCCACGGTAAAAGCCGTTAGGGCTGATATGGTGACGCAGGTGTGTTTCGCCCGTGGTGGGCTCTACTGCAATGCCAGGCACATTCAGTGCATTGTGCGAACGGTGCATGCCACGTTTGGACGGGGACTTTTTGTTTTGCTGAACGGCCATGGTGGCTCCTTGAATGCGTTGGATGCCGCGCGTTCGAAGAAGGACGCAGCTTCAGGGTTGTTTAAATACGCCGGGACATATCCAGCGAAGCCATTGATTATAGCCCAACTTGGGACTTAATTGGACTTTTTGAGCTTCAAGCCGGCCAAAGCTGCAAAGGGGTTCGGGCGTTTTTCCTCTTCTGCGTGAAATTGAGGGGTTTGAGCGGACATCTGCAAAGGCTCCGGGCAAGTCGCATGCAAAGGGACCAACGGCATGGCCAAAATCACCTCGTCTTCCACCAATTCAATCACATTGAATTCTCGGCTGATGACCAACAGATCCTCTTCTTCCTCATCATCGAGCGCCAAGGCGGTGGCCTCATCCGATACGAATCGGAAAGATCTGTCCACATCCACAGTCGTCAATACCGGGCTGAGACAGCGCTGACACAAGAGCGGCAAGGCCGCGTGGACTTCCAAATGAAGCCACACTTGATCCTGAGCACCCACTTCGGGCACAGCTTCTCCTCTTGCGTGCCACTTGACCGGCGGCGAGACCAACCCAACTTCGGACTCTGCTGCAAGGCGCTCCCATTGCGCCAACGGCGCCTCGCCTGAAAGGGAGGCTCCGTCACGAGAAAAAGCCCTCACATCGAGCCTGTCAGGGTCCCACTTGGCATCATTCATATTTTCCATGGCTGCAGTGTAAGAGAATTAGGGGATGTCACACGCCGCATTGCACACTCACCTCCCCGAAGGTCGCGACCTCGTTTTGGGCTCCACATCTCGCTACCGACGCGAATTACTGGCGCGTTTACGCATCCCATTCATCACTGCCTCGCCAAAAGTCGACGAGACACCCCACATCGGCGAAGCCCCCCCACAGCTGGCACTGCGCCTGGCACTGGCCAAAGCACAAGCAGTGGCCCTTCAATTTCCGCAAGCTGTGGTCATAGGGTCCGACCAAGTCGCCGATTTGGATGGCGAACCTTTGGGAAAGCCGGGGCAACATGACCGCGCCGTGGCCCAACTTCGGCGCATGCGAGGCCAAATGGTTGTTTTCCAAACTGCGGTCTCTGTGGTGTGTTTGGCCAGCCAATTCCAAGACACCCAACTGGCCCAGGTGAAAGTGCGGTTCCGGGACTTGAGCGACGCCGAAATCGAAGCTTATTTGCGCGCAGAAGAGCCTTATGACTGCGCGGGCAGTGCCAAAAGCGAAGGATTGGGAATCGCGCTGCTGGAGTCGATTGACAGCGACGACCCGACCGCGCTGGTTGGATTGCCCTTGATTCGCACCTGCCAAATGATTCGGACTGCCGGTGTTCGGATTTTATGAGCGCGCCTATCACACCTTCAGGCCGCTTGTTTTTGGTGCCTGCACCTTTGGATTTTGGCTGCGACAGTGTCGCGGCCTTGGAAGAGGTCATGCCCATCGGCACTTTGAAAGTCGCCGCCCGACTCAACCATTGGATCTGTGAAAACGCCAAGTCGACACGCGCTTACCTGAAGCGGGTGGATGTGCTGGTGCCATTGCTGACACCCATTCAAAGTCAACAGATCAACGAGTTGCCTCGGCAAGTACATAAAAAGGGAGACCACTTGGGGGACTTCGATGCCAAACCTTTACTGGCTTGTGCGCTGCAAGGGCATGACATTGGATTGGTCAGCGAAGCCGGCATGCCCGCCGTGGCCGACCCCGGCAGTTCGGTGGTGCGTGCTGCGCACACTTTGGGCCTGACCGTCGTTCCGTTGATCGGGCCAGTTTCCTTGTTGTTGGCCCTGGCCGCCTCTGGACTGAATGGCCAAAATTTCGCTTTTGTCGGCTATCTGCCGCAAGACAGTGCAGAGCGAAGCAAACGGATTCGGGAACTCGAAACATTGGCGATTCGTACGGGACAAACCCAATTGTTCATTGAAACGCCATACCGAAACGCCGCATTGCTGCAAGCTTTGCTGCAAACCTTGCAAGGCCCAACGCGGCTGGCCGTCAGCAGCGGCTTGACACTTGCCACTGCGAAATCACGCAGTGCATCCGTCAGTCAATGGAAAAAACAAACTGAAGGGCCCAACAACAGCACCCCAGCAGTTTTTGCGATCGGCCCTTGAGACTGGAGGCGCAACTTCAGCGCAGATTGACGGAAGACTGCATGGCACGCCATGCACCCTCGCCCATCGCCGCGCCAAATCGTTTGGCCAAGCGCTCAGCCACATTTTCACGCCGGGTGTAATCCGTGATGTCTTCGGCTTTGACCACATCTCGGGCCACCATGTCGAGACTGCCCATGTCATCCGCCAAGCCCAATTCGACCGCTTGCTGGCCACTCCAGAACAAGCCGCTGAACATTTCAGGCGTTTCTTTCAGGCGATCACCACGGCCCTTTTTGACAGCCTCAATGAATTGCGCATGAATTTGATTGAGCATCAGCTGCGCGTGTTTGCGCTGCGCTTCCGTTTGCGGACTGAAAGGATCGAGAAATCCCTTGTTTTCGCCGGCCGTCATCAAGCGGCGCTCTACGCCCAATTTATCCATCAGTCCGGTAAAGCCAAAACCATCCATCAGCACACCAATGCTGCCCACAATGCTGGCCTTATCGACGTAAATTTTGTCCGTCGCTGCCGCAATGTAGTAAGCGGCAGAAGCGCAAGACTCCTCGACCACGGCGTAAATCGGCTTTTTATAAACCGCTTTCAAACGGTGAATTTCATCGTTGATGATGCCCGCCTGAACCGGGCTGCCACCGGGTGAATTGATCACCAATACCAAGGCCTTGGAGCCCGAATCCTCCAAGGCGCTGCGCATGGCCAACACAATATTTTCTGCACTTGAATCAGTACCTGAAGCAATTTCACCCTTGATCTCAACGGTTGCGGTATGGGCCGATGTCGGGTTGTTGGCCGGCGCATTGTCGTTGCGCAAAACCCAGAACACCGCAATGGCAAACACCAACCAAGCCAATCTCAAGCCAATGTTCCAGCGGCGGGCAACTTTGGCTTCTTGTAAATTAGAAAAAACAAGCTTTTCCAACACTTGTCTGTCGCTGGCTATTTGTGGAGCAGTCGTTAGAGGTTTGGCCGCCTCCAGCTTTTCGGATGCCGCGGCTGGGTTCAAGATGGGCTCTATAGATTCAGGAGTTGGCTCGTGCATTTCAAAATTCAAAAGGTTTCAGGTTGTACTCAGTATGCCAGTGAACGACTCCATTGTGCTCAGCCAAGGTGATTTTGACCAAGCCGCCCCGACAAGGGCCACCTGCGCACGCACCGGTCAGGGGGCTGTATGTGGCGCCATGGGTGGCACATACCAACCATTGACCTGAAGCATCGAAAAACCGGTCCGGCTGAAAGTCCAGCTCCATGGCCACATGGGTGCAGCGATTGAGGTAGGCATGCACCTGACCTTCATGACGTACAACAAAGGCACGGCAAGTTTGTCCGCCGTAAACCACATCAAATGGGACTGCGCGCCCACCGTCTTGCAGATCGGCTGAATTGCACAGAGTTATCCATTCACGCATAAAACTGACCCTCAGGCATGGTGTTTCAGCCAGCGGCTCAACTCGGCCACCGAATGCGCAATCGTCAAAGGCTTGAGCACATGAAAAGCCTCGGGCTCATGGGCACCATAGCTGACACCCACACTCGGGCATCCCGCATTCAAGGCCATTTGCAAATCATGGGTGGTGTCACCGATCATCAAGGTGCGTTCAGGCTCCACGCCAAATTCGCGCATCAACTCCTGCAACATCAAGGGGCTCGGTTTTCCCGCGGTTTCGTCGGCGGTGCGAGAGGCATCAAAAACGCCTTTCAAGGCCACGTCGTGCAAGGCTTCGCTCAGCCCTTTGCGACTTTTACCGGTTGCCACAGCAAGCCAATGGTGGCGCGACTTGAGATCAGCCAGCATGGGCAAAACGCCCTCAAACAGACTGATGTCATCGCGGTGCTGCATGTAATAGTGCCGGTAGCGTTGACCCAATTCAGGGTACCTATCAGGCGACACGTCTGGGGCCGCATGCGCCAGGGCTTGTGGAAGTGCCATGCCAATCACATAGGAAGCAGCAGAGTGGGTGGGCTCTTGACCGCCGACGTCAACCACCGCGCGCTGAATGCAACGGGTGATGATCGCGGTGGAGTCAAACAAGGTGCCGTCCCAATCGAAGGCGATCAGGTCAAACTGACGGGGTCTGAAGTCGGTCATGGTCTTTGAATTGTTGAAGTTCGCTCGGCAAGGGGGCGTGCAACTCGACTCGCTCGCCCGACAGGGGGTGATTGAATTGCAATCGCCACGCATGCAAGAACATGCGTTTACGGCCTTGTTTGTGCAGCATTTTGTTCCATTCAAAATCGCCGTATTTGTCATCACCCGCAATGGGATGCCCCTGCGAAGCCAAATGCACTCTGATTTGGTGCGTCCGACCGGTTTTGATGGTCACCTCCAGCAAAGTGCAACCGTTCAGCCGTTCAGCCACCTTGACCAAGGTAATGGAACGCATGCCTTCGGGGTCTTCGGTTGTGGTCACCCGCACGCGACGCTCGCCATCGGGCAGCAAAAACTTGTGCAAAGGCAAGTCAATGACTTTGTTTGTTTCAGGCCATTGACCCTGAACCAAAGCCAAATAAGTCTTGCCCGTTTCACGCTCGCGAAACTGGTCTTGCAGATGTTTCAAAGCGCTGCGTTTTTTGGCGACCAGCAAAATGCCGCTGGTATCGCGGTCGAGTCGGTGCACCAACTCCAGCAGTTTGGCCTGCGGCCGCGCCTGACGCAATTGCTCGATCACCCCGAAACTCACGCCGGAGCCGCCATGAACTGCCACACCGGCAGGCTTATCGAGCGCCAACAGCGCCTCATCTTCTAACAAAACCGGAAACTCCCGCCCAGGGGCTGGACGCGCGGCTTTTTCGGCCACTTTGTCCGAAATTCGCACGGGAGGCAGTCGCACCACATCGCCCGTCTCGACCCGGCTGTCGGCCGATGCCCTGCCTTTGTTGACCCGCACCTCGCCGCTGCGGATGATTCGATACACATGTGTTTTGGGCACCCCTTTGAGGTGTCGGATCAAATAATTGTCCAAGCGCTGGCCCGCCGACTCCTCGTCAACGGTGAGCCATTTCACTTCCAAAAGGACAGGAGCTTGGTTGCCCCCTATAATGTGTTTCACCAGCGTAAGGTCATAAGTGGTTGATTTGAATGGAAATGAATTCCTTAAGATGGGGAGTTTAGTCCACACGCCACCCCAGCCGCGCTGCAAGGTTGATGCCACCTCCCCCGTGTCTGCAGACTGCAAGGCCAACGCCCGCAGTGGCAAAAAATGGAATGAGGATGGGCAGAAGCATAGAAACCCTGATACGGAATACCCCTGTTCAACAGCCTGCGGCTGATGAATGGATTGAAGCGAGATCGTTGTGCTGATGGGAACTTGGACAACTTGGTTGCAATGGCTTTTCGAGCCACTTTGCACAAGCACGCCCATGACCCATCCCCTGAAAGCGGTGATACCCTCCTCGCAACCTCAGTTGTTCAGCACACCCCTCCTCTCGCCCCATCCACGCGCCCTCTCCTTCATTCCTGAGCCATTGCTCAGTTGAATGGCGGACACCTCGGCAGTTCCTTTCGTTTCTAGCGTCTTGCCTGGCATCTTGTGCCCACACTGGGCCGGTTGAATCGCCATCACGGCAAGCAGGTCATATGACCCTGCTGTGCATGGTACAGAAAAGAAGGACCGCATCATGAAACGGATGCTCATCAACGCTACGCAGGCTGAAGAACGCCGCCTGGCCATCGTCGACGGACAAAAACTCCTCGACTACGAAATCGAAATCGAAGGGCGCGAGCAGCGCAAGGGCAACATCTACAAAGCTGTTGTGACTCGCGTTGAGCCCTCTTTGGAGGCTTGCTTCGTCGACTACGGCGAAGACCGCCACGGCTTTTTGCCTTTCAAGGAAATCTCACGCCAATACTTTGCCGAAGGCGTATCTGTCAGCCAGGCCCGCATCAACGACGTGATCCGCGAAGGCCAGGAACTGATGGTCCAGGTCGAAAAAGAAGAACGAGGCAACAAGGGCGCAGCCCTGACCACGTTCGTCTCGCTGGCGGGCCGCTACGTGGTGCTCATGCCCAACAACCCGCGTGGCGGTGGCGTCAGTCGCCGCATCGAGGGCGATGACCGCGCCGAGCTCAAAGAGGCGATGGACCAGCTGGAATACCCTAAAGGGATGTCCATCATTGCCCGCACCGCAGGCATTGGCCGCTCCGCGCCCGAGTTGCAGTGGGACTTGAACTACCTGCTCAAACTCTGGACCGCCATTGATGGCGCCACCAAAGGGGGCAAAGGCGCCTTCCTGATTTACCAAGAGTCGAGTTTGGTGATTCGCGCCATCCGCGATTACTTCAATAATGACATCGGCGACATCCTGATCGACACCGACGACATCTACGACCAAGCTCAGCAGTTCATGAGTCACGTGATGCCCGAGTTCGCACCGCGCGTTAAGCGTTACCGCGACGACGCCCCGCTGTTCAGCCGCTTCCAGATCGAGCACCAGATCGAATCGGCCTACGCCCGTACGGTGCAACTGCCTTCGGGTGGCGCCATCGTGATCGACCACACCGAAGCCTTGGTGTCGGTCGACGTGAACTCGGCCCGTGCGATCAAAGGCGGCGACATCGAAGAAACCGCCACCCGCACCAACCTGGAAGCCGCCGACGAAGTGGCCCGCCAGATGCGCCTGCGTGACTTGGGCGGCCTGATCGTGATCGACTTCATCGACATGGAAGAATCCAAGAACCGCCGCGAGGTGGAAAACCGCCTGCGCGACGCCTTGCGCCAGGACCGCGCCCGCGTTCAGTTCGGCTCCATCAGCAAATTTGGTTTGATGGAAATGAGCCGTCAGCGCTTGAAGCCGGCTTTGTCTGAAGGCTCTTCGATTCCTTGCCCGCGCTGTGGCGGCTCCGGCCACATTCGGGACACTGAAAGCTCGGCACTGCAGATTCTGCGGATCATCCAGGAAGAGTCCATGAAGGACAACAGCGCCGCTGTCCACGCCCAAGTGCCAGTGGAAGTGGCTTCCTTCCTGCTCAACGAGAAGCGCTCTGAGATTGCCAAAATCGAATTGCAGCAACGCATCAATGTGCTGCTGGTGCCCAATAAATCGATGGAAACACCGCACTACAAACTCGAGCGTTTGAAACACGATGATCCGCGCTTGGACCACACTGAAGTCAGCTACAAAATGGCCGAAGTGATGGAGGACGCAACAACCGTGACTCGCCGCTCTCAAGAGCCAACGAACAAGCAGACCCCTGTTATCAAAGGTGTTTTGCCTGATGCGCCCGCGCCCATCGCACCCGTTAAGGTTGAAGCGGCAAAAGCCGTTAAATCAGGTGAGACATCCGCCAAATCGGCGAACACTTTGCCAACACGGGCCAAGGCACCGGCTGCATCGGGTGGTTTTTTGGGGTGGTTGAAAAATCTCTTTGGTGGCGAATCTGCTCCCGCGCCTGTAGCAGAAGAACCGGCCAAGGAAGAAAAACGCGAAGCACGCAACACGCGTGAAAGCCGCGAAGGTCGTGAAGGCCGTGCGGGTGAGCGAGGCCGTGGACGCAACGGCAACCGACGTGGCGAGCGTTCGGGTGAGCGCAACGAGGGGGCGCAAGCAGAAGCCCGTGAGCCCCGCGCCCCGCGCGATGGCCGTCGCAATGAACGCGCTGATGAACGCCATAACGAGCGCCAAGGCGACCGCCCTGAGCGCGCCCCACGGGAACGCCGTGATGCCATGGCCTCACAAGGTGACGGCGCACAAACAATTGCAATGGACATCGCAGACAACACCCTGGGTGAGCGCCCACCGCGAGGTGAGGGACGTGGTGAAGGCCGACGCGAACGTGGGGATGGTCGCCGCGAGCGTGGTGAGGGCCGCGGCGAGGGTCGTGGCGAACGCCGCCCGTCCGATGCGCCCCGCGCAGAGAGTGAAAATGGTGTTCGTTCAGCCGATGCTGGCAACGACATGGCCTCCCAAGACGGCCAAGCCGCTCCGGGAATTGACTCGACACCTGAGCGCCGCGAGCGTCGCTCGCGCGACCGATACGGACGCGATCGGCGTGAACGTCAGACTGAACAACGTACAGACACAGACGCGGGCGAGGCGGCATTTGTGACCCATGACGCGTCGCATCTGACGCCAGAAAACAACGCGTCTTCGACTGAAGCTGCGCCACGTTCTTATTTTGAACGCGCAGCTTCCTCGGCATCAGCCACACAAGCGCCCTCACCGCAGCCGGCGACCCCCACTTCCGGTCTTTGGTCACGTGATCCGGTTGCCGCAACAACGGATGAGGCCGTCCAGGCACCGGCAGATCTTCCAGCCGAAACACAAGCCGTACAGGATGTCGGTGTTGCTTTACCGCATGCTTCCGTTGCGACTGCGACCGTTACACCCGTTGATTCGGCACCCGTCACAGCCGCAGTCGCTGCGCCTGCGCCCGAAGGTTTGCCTGCGGTTCAAGCTTTCCAGTTACCTGTGGATGCACTGCACCAAGTTGCAAACAGTTCCGGTCTTCAGTGGGTCAACTCCGACCCGGCCAAAATTGCCGCTGTTCAAGCCTTGATTGCTGCAGAACCCAAGCCAGTCCACGTCCCGCGTCAACGTCCCGCAGCAGTGCTGCCCGATGAGGGGCCATTGATCTTGGTTGAGACCCGCAAAGACCTGAGTGAAATGAAGTTACCCTTCTAGGCTCCACGTTTTGCGTGAAGCGCATCAAAAATGCCGGACTTGTCCGGCATTTTTTTCGTCAGCACCTGCTGTTCACATCAGACGGTTGCAGCGCGTTTCCAGGCAGCAGCAGCGGCGGATTCGTCCTGGCGCTGCTCGGCCAATTGGGCCAATCCAGACCAGGCATGCCTGCGAAGTTCAGCATCCTCCAGTCTCTGCGCAGCTTGCGTGAGCAGACTCTGCGCTTTGCCCCAGAGTTGTCGCTTCATGCACGCCATACCGGCCAAATACTGCAAGGATGCGTTTTGGGGTTGTGCCAATTGTGCGGACTCAATTCGAGCCAGCCACTCCAGCTCAGCAGGCGCTTGTGCATGCCCGAGGCTGAGGTCAATCGCGCGCACCAATTTGACTTTCTGAGCAGCCGACAAAACCGAAGGCGTTTTTAAAAATTGCTCCCAAATAGGTAACAACCAAGCGCGGGCTACGGCAGCATCCCCGTTCAAAGCAATCCACTGGTTGGCGGCCTGAACAGCCAAGTCAGGCATCAGCCGTTGCGGTGCGCCCAAACTTTGCCAGACACGTTGCAATTGCGCAATTTCGTGGGTATGGGTCAGTAAATCAACCACCAAACCTCGCACAATGCTGTCTGTCGCAGCAGGAGAAAATGCGCGGTGTTTGGCCAGTAGCAACGCGGTTTCCAAAGCTTTTGCAGGTTGATCCGCTAAGCGCGAAGCCTTTAAACGCAAGCGCATGGCCACCGTTCTGCGGGCAACCCCCTGCGGCAACCGGTCGAGCCACGCCAGACTGGCAGCGGCATCGCGATCGTCCAAAGACCAGCGCGCCGCACGCAGCAAGCCGCCTTCGATCAGTGTCTGTCGTGCGCTGGGTGAACCGCGCTCGGCTTCATCCAAGGCATCGGTCAAGTGCTTTTCACGGTTGATTTGATCTTGCAGCGCATGCGAAGCCTCTGCGGCCAAGACATGGGCCAAGGCCTTGAGGGCATTGGCATGCGGCAAATGACCGCCAGCAAGCGTCAAAGCACTTTCGCGATCAATCACCAGCTCGGCAGCTTTTCGGGCACGCAAGAAACGACCCGCCAAATAATGTGCGCCAGCGTCGAGCAAAGCGGCGTGGGCTGCACGTTCTTTTTGCAACAAGCGCCAGCGCTTGGCTTGCTTTGGCAAGGCCAAAAGGGCTGAAAGTGCGCGTTGCGCCAAATGCATCAACAACAAAAAGGACACCATGACCAAGATCACCAAATTCAAGGACAGATCAATCCTGTAAGGCGGCCAAAAAACCATCACCGTGCCCGGGTTACTGCCTGCCAGCAATGCCCCTGCCACCGCCACCGCGAACAAAGTAATCAACCAGATTGCAACACGCATGGGCCTTACCTTCCTGCTGCGGCCGTGGCCAACGCCGACATGGTGCCGTCCAAACGAGGCATTTCTGCTTTGCGCAATTGCGCTTGCGATTGTTCGATCAGCTGAAGTGCTTGCTGCGACTTGCGCACGGTCGTGTCGAAATATTTGCGCACCAATTCGGCAGAAGCGGTCAAATCCGCCTGTAAGGATTCGCTTTGTCGTGCCAGCAGGCCCATGCGGGCATTAAGTAATTTAAGCTTGAGGTTTTCTCGCAAAAAGAAGGCTTGATCCGGAGACAGCAAGGCAGCTTCGGGCGCATCGATGCGACTGACGCGCAGCAAACCACGCACTTCTTGCCAAAAACGATCCACGCCGACTTGCCACCAATTTGGGTTGGCAGACTCCACAGCCTTGCCCGTCGTTTTAAGGCCCGTCAAGGACGAGGGCTGGTTGGCCAAGGGCAATTCATCAACCAAGCCCACCAGTTCATCGAGTTTGATCAGCAGGCCTGGGATATCCGTCACCTGGGCTGACTTGACTTGATCCAGGTCCTTTTCGATGGCCCTTTGCACAGATGCCAGACGGGGTTGGCTCACCCTTTGAACCCGCAATTGAGCCGACTTGAGGGCCGCAATCATGGGCTCCAGACTGCCAGTCAACTGTGACTGCTGCTGGGCCATGCGCAAGGCCGCTTCAATGTCAACCACCAAATTTTCATCCCGCGATCGAGAAAGGCTTTGCATCAACTCATCGAGTTGACCGCGTTGTAACGCAACCTCCCCCAAGCGGGACTCCACCAAACTCAAACGCGCCGCACTGTCCTTGACCGTCTCTTGGGCCTGTTTGGCCCAGGCTTTAGCCTCCAAAGACTGCTGCCCGGCCTCTGCACTTTGACGCGCCAATTGCCCCTGAATGCGGGAAAGCTTTTCCCACAACAGCGCAGTGCCTGCCAAGCCCGCCAAAGCCAACAGGGTGGGTATGGCGACCGACCAACGCCAATTCAAAGCCATCAGACCGGGAGGGTGCTTAGGCGCTGGATTTTGAGAATTCATGACAAGATTTTATAGAGGACGCAACCGATTGCAGCGCCGGTTGCGCAATAGCCACATACCCCCAACCCGCTTGCCTTGCCTTGTCTGCAATGCGGGGATGCGTTGCCACCGCCAGAGAACGCTGCCAATTGTGTTCAGGTAATGCGCTTTGCAAATGGGCGATTGCTTCAGAATTGCTGAAAAGCCACACCGAGCCATCATTCACAGATTGGCGCATGGCTTGCAGTTGCATTGGGCTGAACGCGGGTGTTTGACGTTGGTAAGCGGCCACTTGATCGACCCGTGCGCCCGCTGCTTGCAATTGGGTCACCAACCAATCGCGACCTGCAACATGACCTTGATCATCACATCCGCGAACGACCAAAACGCTCAGGCCAGGATGAATCTGTGGCGCCACGACCGACCACAGGGCCTCAGAGTCGAATTGCACCGCGTCAGCGGGTGGCGCATCAATCGCCTTTGAAGGCAGACCAACTTTGAGCAAGGCATTTTGACTGCCGACTCCTGTAACCCAGGCGCGGATTCCGTCCCAAGGCAAAAGTCCTGATGCGCTGGGTTTCGCGTCCCAAAAATAACGAACCGCATTGGCGCTGACAAACATGACGACCTGGTACCGATCCAAATGATGCCAACATCTGCGCAGGGCTTGCTGATCAGGCGCAGTGCCAATCGCCATCAAGGGCATCGGCTGCGCATCAAAGCCCATGCCATTCAAACTCAGAATCCAGGCTTGCGCATCGTTTGGCGTGCGCGTCACCCAAACCTTGATTGGGGCCGGACCGACCACCTTTGTGATTGAAGCAGCTGGCACTTGAATGGGGCTACCCATGGGCACCTGCTTGCCTCAAACTGTGCGCGACCTGCTCACCCAATTGCTCGGCGCTGGCATGCGCAGGATTGACCAAAGTGGATTGGGCGGTCACCAAGACCCCGTCTCCGAGCGGATCGCCCCAAGCGGCTTTCAATGTCAAAACACCGGCCTTCAAAGTGGCATGAGCGGCCAATGGCATCGAGCAACTGCCCCCCATGGCTCGGCTGACCGCGCGTTCAGCCGCGACACAGAGCCATGTAGTGTCGTCCACCAAAGTCGACAAGGCGTCCCGCAGATCTTGCCGATCGGAACGGATTTCAATCCCCAGCGCCCCTTGCCCGGCGGCGGGCAGCATGTCGCCTTCATCAAAAATATGGCGAATGCGCTGACTCAAGTTCAACCGTTTCAATCCTGCCGCGGCCAACACAATACCGGCATATTGACCTTCATCGAGCTTGCGCAAACGTGTGTCCAGGTTACCGCGCAGGGGCTCAATTTTCAGGTCAGCGCGTAAAGCACGCAGTAAAACGGTGCGGCGCAAACTTGAGGTGCCGACCACCGCGCCATAAGGCAAATCAGCCAAAGTAGCGTACTGTGATGAGACCCAGGCATCACGCGGGTCTTCCCGCACCATGACACAACCCAGATCAAAACCGTCGGGCAAATCCATTGGCACATCTTTGAGCGAATGCACGGCAATGTCAGCGCGGCCCTCTTGCAGCGCCAGCTCCAATTCTTTGACAAACAAGCCCTTGCCCCCCACCTTGCTCAAACTGCGGTCCAAAATTTGGTCGCCCTGGGTCGTCATACCCAGCAAGGTCACGGCATGGCCACGGGCTTGCAACAAGGCTTGAACATGTTCAGCTTGCCACATCGCCAATCGGCTTTCGCGGGTGGCAATCACAATGGGTTGGGGTGCAAGATCAATAGCGTTCAAGGCAGTCACTCTTTGGTAATTATCAAGTTCACGACAATGCTAGCATGGGTATTCGTCATCTAACTTGTGCGCCACGAACCTTCGACAAACACGCGACAACGAATGGGTGCAACACGGGTTAATTCGCATGGTTTTGCCAAACTCAAGGCACCATAATTTGCTGAACCTGACCCGTGGTTGACCCTTTTGATGAAAGCCCCGCATGACAGAATTTGCAGCTCCACCCACGTTTCCTGACGCCAAAGACTGTGACCCCCTCCAGTTGGGCTGGATGCAAGGCTCGCCGCCGCCTGCTGACAAGCGCATTGCATTTCACGACACCACAAGTTACCGCTTTCCGCAACTGCGTTGGAGTTTTGCACACCAGCGCCAGTTGGTGCCTACCGTGGCGGTTTCACGGGGTCTTGCGAAGCCATTGACTGCCTCGCACAGCGACTTACCAAAGATCCAATACACCGCATTAGGCGGTCATGGCGGTGGCGACTGGGCCAGCATGATGGAGGCGACTTACACCGACGCGCTGCTGGTCATGCACCAGGGCCAAGTTCTGTTTGAACATTACAACGGCGTCATGACCCCATCCACGCCCCATATTGCCATGTCGGTATCCAAGTCCTTCATGGGCACGATGGCGGCCTGCCTGGTGGCCGATGGCCAGCTGAACGAGAACCAACGGGTTGACCATTACCTGCCCGAGTTGAAAGCCAGTGGTTTTGGCGACGCCACGGTGCGCCAAGTCATGGACATGACCACCGGCATTGACTACACCGAAAATTACGCCGACCCCCAGGCCGAGATCTGGAACCACATGCGCGCTGGCGGCGTGCTGCCTCGCCCAGCAAACTATGCTGGCCCTGCGCATTTTTACGACTACCTGCCGCGCGTGCGCAAACTGGGCGAACACGGTGAAAAGTTCACCTACCGCACCGCCAACACCGACGTGCTCGCTTGGATCGTAGCCAGGGTCACCGGCCAACGCACCGAGGACTCCTTGTCGAAGCGGATCTGGCAACCCATGGGCGCCGAAAATGACGCCTACTATTCGGTGGATCCCATCGGCACCGCATTTGCGGGTGGCGGTCTGAACACCACACTGAGGGACTTGGCCCGTTTTGGTGAACTGCTGCGCAACCTAGGCCGCGTGGGCTCAACCCAATTGCTGCCCGAAGCAGCTGTGCGAGACACCTTCGCCGGTGCAGATCCCGCCCGCTTTGCCCACAATGGCCCACCCACCCTGCCCGGCTGGAGTTACCGCAACATGTGGTGGGTGTCACACAACCTGCACGGTGCCATCATGGCCCGGGGGGTGCATGGCCAAAACATTTACATCGACCCCAAAGCCGAGATGGTCATCGTCCGTTATGCCTCGCACCCGATTGCGGCCAACATCGGCAACGACCCGCACACCCTGCCCGCTTACCATGCGATGGGGCAGGCTTTGCTTGGCGCGTGAATGGAGGGCAATGCAGCGAGGTCCTGTCGTCGCGTTGCGTTGAGCGTTTGCGCCCGGTGATCATGGACATCACAAGATTTTCTTGGTGACGAATACCGGTGAACACGACGCCTGTGATGTGGATGGCCATCAAACCCAGCAGCATCCAAGCCAAGGCCGCGTGCAGCTGAACCACCCAGGCATAGCCCCACAAATAATCCGTTGTGCCAAGCCATCCTGTCAGACCCAATAAGGCCACGGTGGCCAGTAATGCAAGCACCATCCAGCCCCCCAAGGGGTTGTGACCGATGAAGCGCGGCGCTTTGGAGGACCTCAGATGTTGAACATATCGCCAAGTCGCGCGCCGCGATCGAACAAATTCTTCAAATCGAACATAACGAAACCGACTGTAAAACCCCATCAAGACACGCAAGGCCACAAGAGCCAATGCACAGTAACCCGCATTCGCATGGGTTGGCCCCGTCTCTTCGTGGGTCCACCAGGCCACCAGCAAACACAGTACCCAAGTCCAGTGCATGCAGCGAATGGTCCACGGCCAGACGAGGGTTTGCTCAGTTTTGGACACGTTCAAGGGTTTTGGGGTCAAAGAATGCTTCAACCTTTTGGCCTTGTGGATCTTTGGCGTAAACCTCAAAGCAAGACTTTGTGGCTTCGATTCGGCGAACCTGCCAGCCTTCAGCGGCTAATTTTTGCTTCAGCAGCGCTGGGACTTGCCATTCGGATTTGGGGTGCTCGGGGCATTGCACATTACCGTGTGCGAACACATCACCACAAGCCAAGGCCAAACCTCCCATCAGCCCTTGGATGACCCAGCTGCGTTTGATCATTTTCGAATTCCTTCTTCGTCAAATTGTGAATTAGCCCCTTTGGGGCGATCTTTTGTTCAGGAGTTCACCTTTGAAACGATCAAAAGTGAAATTCCAGCATCAAGCTTAATGAGAATCATTCGTATTTGCAACCTGATCAATCCAAAACCTGATGGCCAAAAGGGTCAAGCCGACCGATAAAATAGGGCTATATGACAAACCAACTCGATACAAAATCCCAAGCTTGGTCGGCGCTCTTTGCGGAACCCATGAGTGAGTTGGTCAAGCGTTACACCGCGAGCGTATTTTTTGACAAGCGCCTGTGGCAAGCCGACATCCAAGGCTCTTTGGCACACGCCGAGATGCTGGCGGCCCAGAAGATCATCGGCGCCAGCGACCTGGCCGACATTCAGCGGGGCATGGCGCAGATCACCCAAGAGATCGAATCCGGCGCGTTTGAGTGGAAGCTCGACTTGGAAGACGTGCACCTGAACATCGAAGCGCGCCTGACCCAGCTGGTGGGCGACGCGGGCAAGCGCCTGCACACAGGCCGCAGCCGCAATGACCAAGTGGCCACCGACGTGCGCCTGTGGCTGCGCAGCGAGATGGACCTGATCATCGATTTGCTGGTGGACCTGCAAAAGTCCCTGGTCGATGTGGCCGAGCAGAACGTCGAGGTCATCCTGCCCGGCTTCACCCACCTGCAAGTAGCCCAGCCGGTGAGCTTTGCGCACCACCTGCTGGCCTATGTGGAGATGTTCAGCCGCGATGCCGAGCGCATGAGCGACGTGCGCCGCCGCACCAACCGCCTGCCCCTGGGCAGCGCCGCCTTGGCGGGCACCACCTACCCGCTGGACCGCGAGCGCGTAGCCCGCACGCTGGGCATGGTCGACGAACACGGCAACCCGCAGGTCTGCCAAAACAGCCTGGACGGCGTGAGCGACCGCGACTTCGCGATCGAGTTCACCGCTGCAGCCAGCCTGTGCATGGTGCACATCAGCCGCTTCTCTGAAGAGCTGATTTTGTGGATGAGCCAGAACTTCGGTTTTGTGCGCATTGCCGACCGCTTCACCACCGGCTCGTCCATCATGCCGCAGAAGAAAAACCCCGACGTGCCGGAACTCGCACGCGGCAAGACTGGCCGGGTTTTTGGTCACCTGATGGGCCTGCTCACCCTCATGAAGGGCCAGCCCTTGGCCTACAACAAAGACAACCAAGAAGACAAAGAGCCGCTGTTTGACACGGTGGACACACTCAAAGACACCCTGCGCATCTTCAGCGAAATGATCGGCGGGCAAGTCAACCCTGCCAACGGCCAGAAAGAAGGCGGCATCACCGTCAATACCGACGCCATGGAAGCCGCCGTCAAAAAAGGCTACGCCACCGCCACCGACTTGGCCGACTATTTGGTGAAAAAAGGCCTGCCCTTTCGCGATGCGCACGAAACGGTGGCCCACGCCGTTAAAGCCGCCACCAGCCACAAGTGCGACCTGTCTGAGCTGCCGCTTTCCGTTCTGCAGGGCTTTCACGCCTCCATCGACAAAGACGTTTATGAAGTCATGAGCCTGCGCGGCTCACTCAATGCACGCAACACTTTGGGCGGCACCGCTCCAGCGCAGGTCAAGTTTCAGATTGCACGGCACCGGGCGCGCTTGGTATAAAGACCGTATCCACATTGACATGAACTCCAGCGCAATCAGCGCTGCAACTAAGGAAACACATGGGCGCGCAATGGAAAGCCAAGGGCAAAGAACTGGCTGCAAATGCCAGAGGACAGATGTTTGGCAAACTGTCCAAAGAAATCATGGTGGCCGCCCGCGGCGGCGCTGACCCGTCGCTCAACTCCAAATTGCGGCTGGTGTTGGAGCAAGCCCGCAAAGTGTCCATGCCCAAAGAAACCTTGGAGCGCGCCATCAAAAAAGGCGCGGGCCTGACCGGTGAGGTCGTGAATTTTGAGCATGTAATGTACGAGGGCCACGCACCGCATCAGGTGCCGGTGATGGTCGAATGCCTGACCGACAACGTCAAACGCACTGCACCTGAAATGCGGGTGCTGTTCCGCAAAGGGCAAATGGGCACTTCGGGTTCGGTGGCTTGGGACTTCAACCACCTGGGCATGATCGAAGCCGAACCGGCAGCCCCGGGCGCTGACCCGGAGGTGGCCGCCATTGAAGCGGGCGCGCAAGACTTTGAAGCGGGCGAAGAAGGTGCCACCCTGTTTTATACCGATCCGGCTGACTTGGACCTGGTCAGTCGCGCCCTGCCCGCGCAGGGTTTCACAGTACTCTCAGCCAAGCTGGGCTACAAAGCCAAGAACCCTGTGAACCCCGCCATCCTGACCCCGGCCCAGCTGGAAGAAGTTGAAGCCTTTTTGGCCGCCATGGATGCCCATGACGATGTACAAAACATGTTTGTCGGCTTGGCCGATTGAAGAACCATGAACACCACCCTTGAAGCCCCTGTCTCGCCATTGGCCTGGTCCAACGATCTGCACACCGGCGACAGCCGCATGGACGACACCCACGAAGAATTCGTGACGATGCTCAACCAGTTGTTGGCCACACCGCAAGACCAGCAGTTGCCCTTGTACAAAGCTTTTTTGGCCCACACAGTCGAGCACTTTGCCCAAGAAGACCGGTGGATGCTGGCCACCGGTTTTTCTGCAGACAATTGCCACGCTGGACAGCACAGCACGATTTTGGAAACCATGCGCGCGGTCGAAGTGCATTTCGAAGGCGGCGACACCGACATCATCACCCGTCTGGCCGAGGCCTTGGCCGAGTGGTTTCCGGGGCACGCCAACAGCATGGACGCCGGCTTGGCTTTGCACCTCAAGTCCGTGAACTTTGACAGCATCACGGAAACATTGGCCGATCCTTCGGTCATTCAAAGCGTGACCATGTCAGGCTGCGGCAGCGTGAGCTGCAGCTGACAGCCTGAGGCTTTCAACTGCAGGTTTGGCATTTCAATTCATCAGGAGACCTTGGCCCATGACCGTCATCACCACCATCGAAGACTTGCGTGTCTTGGCCGAAAAGCGGGTCCCCCGCATGTTCTACGACTATGCAGACAGCGGGTCGTGGACCGAGAGCACTTACCGCGCCAATGAAAGCGATTTTCAGAAAATCAAACTTCGCCAGCGCGTGGCCGTCAACATGGAAGGGCGCAGCACAGCCACCACCATGATCGGTCAACATGTGGCCATGCCCGTGGCCATTGCACCCACGGGACTGACCGGCATGCAGCATGCCGACGGCGAAATTTTGGCCGCCCGCGCGGCCCGAAAATTTGGCGTCCCTTTCACACTCTCAACCATGAGCATTTGCTCGATTGAAGACGTGGCCCAGCATGCTGGCGAAGGCTTCTGGTTTCAGTTGTATGTAATGAAAGACAGGCCCTT
>Ga0209189_1001320_pt1 | contig 18792 bp, 15 predicted proteins | sample C_130820_EF_Meta_FD_187308 | JGI IMG/M metagenome (GOLD analysis project Ga0209189, IMG submission 187308) | Freshwater microbial communities from Lake Croche, Canada to study carbon cycling - C_130820_EF_MetaG (SPAdes) (version 3) | ecosystem: Environmental > Aquatic > Freshwater > Lake... | reverse complement strand
CCCGCTCGCACGTCGGCACAAATCCGCTCCACCACCTGCCTGGGCGTGAGCGGCTCACCGAAGACGTCGATCGTCCGCTGCCGGCCCGCGGGGCTCACCACCTCCCCCTGCGACACGAGCCGGCCCCGCAGGGCGTCGAGTTTCTGGCGACCATCGGCCGCGGCGAGGTCGATCCGTGCGCAAAGCTCGCCCAAAACGGGCGTCGATGTGGTGGTCATGCTGCCAGCATAGCAGGCTCGGGAAACATGGCTCCCGTGGTCACAGCGATGGCTCCGGCGGCCGGGAAGCTCCCGTGAAAACCGCAGGTTTTCCGCCGTGGACGAGCGTCCGTGGGACGTTTTCCACGGGGAGTGCGCCGCGGCCGACAGGCCGCGGCGGCGTCACCGCGCCGCGACCGCCGCCGGCGGCGCGCCGGCAGGGTCGGCGAACCGTCGCAGCCACAGGTCGGCGATCCAATTGCCGCCGGCCACCGCATGCGCCGGTCCGGCGTCGGCGTCGCGGAAGACCCGCGTCAGGATCCCGCTCGTGCGGGCCGCCAGCGTGGTGGGGCCGCTGTCGGGCCGCTCGCCGAAGACGGGATCGGGGGGCAGCGACCGACGGGCCGCCAGCGCCGCGGCCGGATCGCTCCCCAGGCGGGCATCGATCGCGACGGCGCGGCCCACCGCCTTCTGGGCGTCGTCGTCGCGCCCCTGGGCGAAGAGCGCGATCGCCTGCCGCAGGTGGGTGTCGGCCAGGTCGGGAGCGATCGCGGCGGCACGCCGGTAGGCATCGACCGCCGCGCGGAGTTTCCCGCGATCGGCCACGGCCGCTCGCAGATGGCGGTCGCCGATCGCCACGAGCCTGCCGGCCCGCAGCCGGGCGTCGCCGTTGCTCGCCCGCACGATCGTGGCCGGAGCCGGCTGGGCGGCGGGCATGGACGCGGCCACCGCCGGGGCTCCACGGCCGCCGTTCGCGGCGAGGCCGCGCCCCGCCGCGTCGCCGTTCGCGGCGAGGCCCTGCACGGCGGCGCCCGGCAGCGTTCCCGGCGGCGTCGCCGACACACCGAGGAACGGACGGATCCCGGCCGGCCCGAACACCGGCGCGATCGCGCCGGGGAACGGTGACACGACGACCGGCGCATAGCCGTATCCATACCAGCCCGGCGGATACCCACCGAAGCCGTAGGGACCGTAGGCGTAGGGCATGTAGGTGCAGGGATAGCCGGAGCCGCCGAACCACAACGGCCGACCCCAGAAGGGGCCACCGATGAACGGGCCGCCGATCACGGTGCTGCGGATGCCGCCGGAGAAGAAGCCGCCGAACGGCCCGCCGAGATACACCGATTCCGAGGCGAAGAACCGCGAGCCGCCGAAGCCCCAGCCGCCATAGAAACCGGGCGCGAATCCGCCGCCGAGAAACGGCCGTCCCCAGAACGGGCCGCCGACGAACGGCCGGCCCCAGCCGAAGCCGCGCCAGTGGCCGTGCCAGGCGGAGGCGGAGCGCGGCGTCGACCACGCCGCCACCGTCACGAGCAGGATCGCCAACGCCCGGAGCCAGACGAATCGTCGCGACCGCGGCATGGAAGCCCTCCGTCCACATTCCCGGCCTGCAAGGCCGGGAATCAAGCAACACATTCCCGGCCTGCAAGGCCGGGAATCAAGCAACACATTCCCAGCCTGCAAGGCCGGGAATCAAGCAACACATTCCCGGCCTTGCAGGCCGGGAATCAAGCAACACATTCCCGGCCTGGCAGGCCGGGAATCAAGCAAAACATTCGCGGCCTTGCAGCCCGCGAATCGAGCAAACCAGCGGCCGATCGTCGTCGTCGACCGCTTCTCATGATTCTACCAGTGTCCAGCCGGGGGGCGTCCAGTGGCGGGCATCCCGCCGGGCGACGCCGCCGCACGCCGTCGGGCGGTTGAGCGGAATTGGGCGGGCCGGGTAGTCTCGCCGCCCGAGGACGAGGCAGCGATGAAGCCGGCCGTGAAGCGTGGAATCGAACTGGGGCTTCCCGCCGCCATGGCGACGCGGCTCGCCCGGCTCGCGACGCCCGAGCGCATCCAGGATCACGTCAACGCCATCCGCTGGAACTTCGAGCCGGACGGCCCCACGGCCCGCTCCGTCGTCGGCACCCTCGAGGCCGACCGGGCCCACTGCATCGAGGCCGCGTTCGTCGCCGCCATGGCGCTCTGGCTGGCCGGCGAACCGCCGCTCCTGATGGACCTGGCGGCGGCCCGCGGCGACGTCGACCATGTCGTCGCCCTGTTTCGCCGCGACGGCCACTGGGGGGCGATCTCCAAGAGCAACAGTCCCTTCCTGCGCTACCGCGATCCGATCTACCGCAGCCTCCGGGAACTCGCGTTGTCGTTCTTTCCGCAGTACGTCAAACGGCGGCGGAAGACGCTCCGCGGCTTCTCGGTGCCGGTCGACCTGCGGCGGCACGATCCGGCGCTGTGGGTGAACAACGCCCGCTTCTGCGGGGAGATCGTCGACGAGCTGACCGGCGCGCGGCACTTTCCCCTCGTGCCCCCTCGCGCGGCCCTGCGGCCGATCGACGAGGTCGAGGCCCGCGCCAACCTGCTCCGCGACCACGAGGCCTGACCGCGCGCCCTTGCCGGCGGCACGCCCCGGGGCGACGCCGGCGTCACATCGCCGACTGGCCGAGCAGCCGGCGCAGGGCCGTGGTCGCGATCTCGCCGAACTGCCGCGGAGGCACCCGCCACAGCGCCGGGTTGTGCAGTTCGACGGCCACGGCCCCGCGGTAGTCGATCGCCGCGAGCCGTTCGAGCAGCTCCTGCGGCGGCGACGCCCCCTCGCCGGGCAGGATGCGGTCGGCGTCGGTGGCCATCTCCCGCGGCACGTCGGCGATGTCGGAGAGCTGCACGTGAAAGAGCGTCTCGGCCGTCAGCAGCCCCAGGTCGAGCGGCTTGCTCGGCCCGACGGTGAACTGGAACCAGTCGAGGCACAGGCCGAGCGCCGGGTGGCCCACCTCCTCCACGACCGCGACCGCCGACTGCAGATTGTTGGGGAAGCTCGCGCGGGCGTCGAACTCGAGCGCCAGACGCACCCCCGCGTCGGCCGCGCGGGCCGCCGCCTCCGCCAGGCTTCGCGAGAAGAGCGACAGCTCGGCGGCCCCGAGCGGGCCGAAGGCGTCGCCGGCCACCACGAGCACCGGGATGCCGACGTCGCGGAGCAGGCCCAGCCGGCTCTCGAAGTGCCGCCAATGGGCCTGCCGGGCCTCCCCCTGGCTCACGACCAGGCCCCCCTGGAAGCTTGCGGCGGCGGCGGCGATGCCGTGACGGCCGAGCAGCTCCGCGAGCGCCGCCGGATCGCGGCCGGCGAGGAACGACTCGGCGTGGCCGAGCCAGAGATCGACCGCCTCGCAGTGGCCGGCGGCGTACTCCTCGAGGACCGTCTCGAGCGGCGCGTCGAGCGAGCAGACGGTGGCGATGGCCGGCTTCATCGCAGCCGCCCGGTGAGCAGGTCGGGAATCTCGTCGATCGGCACCCGGGTCTGCGCGAGCGAGTCGCGGTCGCGGAGCGTGACGGTCTTGTCGGCGAGCGTCTGGCCGTCCACCGTCAGGCACCACGGCGTGCCCGCCTCGTCCTGACGGGCGTAGCGGCGGCCCACCGAGCCCTTCTCGTCGTACATGCAGGGCATCCGGGCCTTGAGCCGGCGGTAGAGGTCCACGGCCACCTCCGGCATGCCGTCCTTCTTCACGAGGGGCAGGATCGCCGCCTTCAGCGGGGCGAGCCGGGGGTGCAGCTTGAGCACGGTGCGGCTGCGCGGCTTGCCCTCCTCGTCGGGCACCTCGTCCTCGTGGTAGGCGTCGCAGAGGAAGGCCAGCACGGCCCGGTCGGCGCCCGCCGACGGCTCGATGACGTGCGGCACGAACCGCTCGCGGGTGACGTCGTCGAAGTAGCTCAGGTCCTTGCCGCTGCCCCGGTGCCGCGGCTTGCCGTCGGGGCCGGTCTCGAGCACGAGCGCACCGTCGCGGCGCACGAGCTTGCCCTCCATGTGGCTGCGGAGGTCGAAGTCGCCGCGGTGGGCGATCCCCTCGAGCTCGCCGAACTCGCCCGCGGCGAGGAACGGGAAGGCGTACTCGATGTCGGCCGTGCCCACCGAATAGTGCGAGAGCTCGTCGGCGCCGTGCTCCCGGAGCTGCAGCTTGCCCGGCGTGAGGCCGAGGTCGAGGTACCACTTCCAGCGGCGGTCGCGCCAGTAGCGGTACCAGGCCGCGGAGTCGGCGGGGCGGCAGAAGAACTCGATCTCCATCTGCTCGAACTCGCGCGAACGGAACGTGAAGTTGCGCGGCGTGATCTCGTTGCGGAAGCTCTTGCCGATCTGGGCGATGCCGAAGGGCACGCTCACCCGCGAGGTGTCGAGCACGTTCTTGAAGTTCATGAAGATGCCCTGCGCGGTCTCGGGCCGGAGGAAGGCCCGGTCGTCGTCGCCGCCGGCGAGCGCCCCGATCCGCGTCTCGAACATCAGGTTGAACTCGCGCGGCTCGGTCAGCGTGCCCGGGGCCGCGGCGTCGGGGCCGAGCGCCTCCGCGAGCGCCACCGCCCCCGCGGCCACGCTCGTCGCCAGGGGCACGAGGCCCCCTTCCCACTCGATCTCCTCGACCTGCTTCGCCCGCAGGCCGAAGAACTTCTGCGCCCGCGTCACGGTGTGCGGCCCGGCGTCCTCGCCCGACTGGTCGGTGACCACGAACACCCGCTTCCCGCGGTGCGCCGCCCAGCGGCCCTGCAGGTGGTCGTAGCGGTAGCGGCGCTTCGATTCGCGGCAGTCCACGAGCCAGTCGTGGAAGAGGTCGAAGTGGCCGGAGCACTTCCAGACCTGCGGGTGCATGATGATCGTGCAGTCGAGGCCGGTCATCTCGTAGGGCGTCGGGGCGCCCGGGGGCGTGGCGAGCTCGTCGTGGCCGGCCACCATGTCGTGCCACCAGGATTCCTTGAGATTGCGCTTGAGCGCCGTGCCGAGGGGGCCGTAGTCCCAAAAGCCGTTGAGGCCCCCGTAGATCTCGCTCGACTGGAAGATGAATCCGCGACGCTTGGCGAGCGACACGATGCGATCCATCCGCGACTGATCGTTGGGCTTGTCCTGCGACATGACATGCATCCGGGGGCTTGTGGGCGGTGACGGAACAACGGCGACGGGAAGAACGACGACGGACGACGACGGCCCGGGGGTCCGGCAGGAGTGTAGTGACGCCGCGGCGCGCCGGTCCACATCACCCGCGGGCGGCGCCGTCGGCGATCAAGAGGCCGCTCGTGCGGTCGAGCCGGGGCACGGCGACGAGGCCGTCGATCCTCGCGCAGGCGACGAGATCGACCTCCATGCCGAGCGCGACCAAATTGCGGCCACCGGCCGCCCCGCGAAACGCCGCCACGAGCGCCGGGGGCGGCGTGGTGCGCCCGCCGTCGCTCGCGTCCCCGCCGGCGGCCACCACCCCGCGGAAGTCGGCCAGCGCCAGGACGGCGTCGGGATCGAGGACGTCGTCATCGGTCGCGGTCCGACCGCGGGCGGCGGCGTCGAGGATCGCCCCGGCCCCGAGCAGGTCCTCCCGCGTTTCGATGCCGTCGGTGCCGGCGCAGACGAGGTGCACGTCGGCTCCGCCGGCGGCCAGCGCGAGCCGGCGGGCCGCGGCGGCCACGGCGGTGCGGTTGGCGACCGCCCCCACGAGCACCTCGCGGGCGTCACGGCAGGCGTCGATGGCGGCGGTGCCGTTGGTCGTCGTGAACACCACGGTGCGGCCGGCCACCCGGTCGCGGCCGTACTCGAGGGGCGAATTGCCGAGGTCGAAGCCCTCGATCCGGCGTCCGCCCCGCTCGCCCCCGGTGATCGCGGCGGGGCCGAGCGCCAGGCCGCGGCTGCGGGCCTCGGCCAGGTCGCGGACCGGGAGCACCCCGGAAGCTCCGTGCGCCAGTGCCGTGGCCATCGTGGTGGAGGCCCGCAGGACGTCGATCACCACGGCGATCCCTCCCGCGACGGACCCCGGCGGCATACGATTGAAAAGCCTGTGGCAGTGCCAGCGCATCGGCGTGTCGCCGCGGGGATCGGGAGTGAGCCGGCACGAGGCCGGCCAGGATCGGGCAGAGAATGGGCCGTGATCGGGCCGGGAGAGCAGCGTGAGCGATCGAGCAGCCGCAACGATACTGGACACGGCCCCCGGCGTCGACAAGAGCGGCGGCCGCGTCCGCGGCATGTTCGCCGAGATCGCGCCCCGGTATGACCTCGTCAACCGGCTGCTCTCCGGGGGCATCGACGTGTGGTGGCGGCACGTCACGGTCCGCCGCGCCCCCCCTCCTCCCGCCGGCGGCGCGATCCTCGACCTCTGCACCGGCACCGGCGATCTCGCGCTCGCCTACCGGGCCGCCGCGGCGGCGAGCGTGCGGGTGGTGGGCGCGGACTTCTGCCGGCCGATGCTCGATCGGGCCGCCGAGAAATCGGGGCGGAACGGCGCGGCGATCGAGTGGGTGGAGGCCGACGCGATGGACCTCCCCTTCCCCGACGCGGCGTTCGACCTCGTGACCGTCGCCTTCGGCCTCAGGAACATCGCCGACACCAGCCGCGGCCTCGCGGAGATGGCCCGGGTCTGCCGGCCCGGCGGCCGGCTCGCGATCCTCGAGTTTTCGCTGCCGGCGAACCCCGTCGTCCGCGCGGGCTACCTCTGGTACTTCCGCAACGTGCTCCCGTTCCTCGGCAACGCCGTGGCGCGCAACCGGTCCGACGCCTACACCTACCTGAACCAGAGCGTGGAGGCATTTCCGTCGGGCCCGGCCCTCGCGGAGATCGTCCGCGCCGCGGGCTTCGAGCGGGTGGAGATGGTGCCGCTGACGTTCGGCATCGCCACGCTCTCCATCGCCACCCGCGGATCGTGAGGGTCGACATGCCTGCCGATCGGTCGCCGGCCTCGCCGCCGCTCGTGGTCGGGATCACCGGAGCGTCGGGCGCGGCCTATGCCGTACGGCTGCTCGAGGTGCTCCTCGACGCGGGCCGGGAGGTGCATCTGGCGGTGAGCCCGTCGGGGCAGGCGGTGCTCGAGCTGGAGATCGGCCGGCGGCTCGACCTCGACCGCTTCGAGCCGGAGACGCTCTTCGGCGGGCCGCCCCCCGCGGCGGGTCGGCTGCGGTATTGCCACCACAAGAACCTGATGGAGCCGATCGCCAGCGGCTCGTTTCTCACCGCCGGCATGGTGATCTGCCCGTGCAGCGGCAGCACGCTCGCCGCGGTGGCGCACTCGATGGGGGAGAACCTCATCCACCGTGCGGCCGAGGTGCACCTCAAGGAGCGGCGGAAGCTCGTGGTCGTTCCCCGCGAGACGCCCCTCTCGCTGCCGCAGTTGAAGAACATGCAGGCGATCCACGAGGCCGGGGCGGTCGTGCTGCCGGCGGCGCCGGGCTTCTACCACGGCGCGGCGACGGTCGCCGACCTCGTCGACTTCGTGGTGGCCCGGATCTGCGACCAGCTGGGCGTGGCCAACGGGCTGATCCGGCGCTGGGGGGAGGACGCCTGATGGCATCCGCGGCGGCGACCGAACCGCGCACAGTGGCCTCGCGGCTGACGAGCTACCTCGAGCTCGTGCGGTTCAGCCACACGATCTTCGCCCTGCCCTTCGCCGTCATGGCGGCGTTGATAGCGGCCCGCGCGGGCGTCGCCGAGGGTGTCGGGACGTCGGGCGCGGCGGGCTGGCTGCGGCCGGCCGCGGGGATCGTGCTGTGCATGGTGTCGGCGCGGACGGCCGCGATGGCGTTCAACCGGCTCGTCGACCGGGCGTTCGACGCCGCCAATCCGCGGACGGCTTCGCGGCACCTGCCCCGCGGGGCCCTCGGCACCGGCGAGGTGATGCTGCTCGTGGTGGGGAGCTGCGCCGCGTTCGTCGCCTCCACGCTCCTCTTCCTGCCCAACTGGCTGCCGCTCGTGCTCGCGCTACCGGTGCTCGCCTGGCTGCTCGGCTACAGCTACGCGAAGCGGTTCACGATGCTCGCCCACGTGTGGCTCGGCGTGGCGCTCGGCCTGGCGCCCGTCGCGGCCTGGATCGCCCTGCGGGGCCCGGTGCTGCTCACGAATCCCGCCGACATCCTGCCCGCCGCGATCCTCGGTCTGGCGGTGACGGCCTGGGTGGCCGGGTTCGACACGATCTACGCCTGCCAGGACGCGGCGTTCGACGCGGCCCACGGCCTGCAGAGCCTGCCGGCCCGGCTGGGCGTGCCGCGGGCGCTACGGCTGGCCGCGGTGCTGCACGGCATCGCGCTGCTGCTCCTGGCCCTGCTGCCGCTGACGGTGCCGCAGCTGGGGCCGATCTACTGGTGCGGCTACGCGGCGATTTGGGCGCTTTTGCTCTGGGAGCACGCCATCGTGCGGCCCGACGACCTGTCCCGGGTGAACGAGGCGTTTTTCACCGCCAACGCCCTGATCGGCCTGACCCTGCTGGCCGTGATCGCGGCCGATTTGTGGGTTTGAGCCTGCCCGCCCGGGGGGCCGCGGTTGCGAAGTTGACGGGGGTGCGGTTTTGATGGGGAGGGCTGCCGGACGAGCCGCCCCGCCCCCCGTCGGGAGAACCACCATGATCCGTGCCGTCGCTCCGTCGCTCGAACCGATCCGCGAGAAGGTGGAGGCCGGCGTGCGGCTCGACGCCGCCGAGTGCGAGATGCTCTGGGACGAGCGGATCGACCTCCACGAGCTCGGCGAACTGGCCAACCTGGTCCGCGAGCGGAAGAACGGCAACATCGGCTGGTACAACATCAACACCCACCTCAATCCCACGAACGTCTGCGTCTACCGCTGTACGTTCTGCGCCTTCCGGGCCGACCTCCGCGACGCCCGCGGCTACGTGTTTGGCGACGAGCAGATCCTCGCCCGTGGCCGGGAGGCCGTCGATGCGGGCTCGACCGAGATGCACATCGTCGGTGGGCTGCACCACCAGCGGGACTACGACTGGTATCTCGGCATCATCCGCCTGCTGCACGACCACTATCCGTCGCTGCACCTCAAGGCCTGGACGCCGGTCGAGATCAACTGGTTCTGCCACCTCACGAAGCGGTCGATCCGCGACATCCTCCAGGAGCTGAAGGACGCGGGCCTCGGCAGCCTGCCCGGCGGCGGCGCGGAGATCTTCCATCCCGAGGTGCGCGACAAGATCTGCGAGCACAAGGCCGACACGAAGGAGTGGTTCGCCGTGCACCGCACGGCCCACGAACTGGGCCTGCGGAGCAACGCCACGATGCTCTACGGCCACATCGAGAACGCCTTCCACCGCACCGACCACCTGCTGCGGCTGCGGGAACTGCAGGACCAGACCGGCGGCTTTCAGACGTTCATCCCGCTGGCCTTCCATCCCGACAACACCCGGCTCTCCCACATCGCCAAGCCGTCGGCGGCGATGGATCTGCGAACCGTGGCGGTGTCGCGGCTCGTGCTCGACAACTTCGACCACGTGAAGGCCTACTGGATCATGCTCGGGATCGGCACCGCCCAGACGGCTCTCGCCTACGGCGCCGACGACCTCGACGGCACGGTGCGGCACGAACTCATCTACCACGACGCCGGCGCCACGACGCCGGAGGTGCTCTCTGTGGAGCACATCCGGCGGCTGATCCGCGAGGCCGGCCGCGATCCCGTCGAGCGTGACACGCTCTACCACCGGGTGGAACGTGACGGCACGTCGTGGCGGGCGGTGCCGGCGGCGACCGCGTAGCGCGGAGGCGACCGGCGGCGGACACGAGTCCCCGACCGGCGGCGGGTCACCCTGTTCCGCTCAGCCCGACTGCACGGCCGTGAGCACGGCGTCGAGCATCGTCCGGGCAGACTCGACCGAGGCCTGGTTGGGTGTGAACGAGTTGATCACGATCGCGGCGCCCCCCTCGCAGTCCATCGCCACCACCGTCACCATCACGCCCACGCCGTAGTGGTTGCCCGCCGTGGTCACCTTGCCGGGCTGCACGGGGTCGAAGATCTCGAAGCCGTTGTTCACGAGCACCTGCTGGGCGATCTGCAGGGCGTAGAGCGGGGCGAGATAGTTTTTCAGGCCGTAGGCGAAGACGAACACGACGGGGCTCCTGAGAAGGTGGGCCGCGCCGACCGACGCGGCCCGCGCCGGTATGCCACACCGGGCCGCGGGAGGCAAGCGTCAGCCGATCCGCCCGAGGCCGAGGTGGCCGCCCCAGCGGGCGAGGATCACGTCGCGGAGCCGTTCGTGCCGCGGGTCGGCCAGGTCGGGGTCGCGGGCGTGGAGGTCGAGCGCGTCGCGGCGGGCCTCCGCCACGATGCCGGTGTCGCGGAGCAGGTCGGCGAGGTAGAGCGGCGGGCTGCCGCTCTGCCGCTCCCCCACCAGCTCGCCGGGCCCGCGGAGCAGCAGGTCCTGCTCGGCCAGCGCGAAGCCGTCGGTGGTGGCCACGAACGCGTCGATCCGGGGGCTGGGCTCGGCGGCGGCCACGGTGGTGGCGCCGCAGATGCCCTGTGTGGCGCCGCGGGCCACGCGGCCGCGGAGCTGGTGGAGCTGGGCCAGGCCGAAGGACTCGGCGTCGAGGATCGTCATGATCGTCGCCCGCGGCACGTCGATGCCCACCTCGATGACGCTCGTCGCCACGAGCACGTCGAGGTCGCCCGCGCGGAAGGCGTCCATCACGGCGGCCTTCTCGCGCTGGGGGAGCCGGCCGTGGAGCAGGCCGAGCCGGAAGGCCTCGAGGGGCCCGTTGGCCAGCGCCTCGAACGTGCCCGACACCGTGGCGAGGTCGCGCTTCGACTCGTCCACCGCCGGCACGACCACGTAGCCCTGCCGCCCGCCGGCGAGCTTGGTGCGGAAGAACTCCCACCAGCGGTCGAGCTGGTCGGGGCCGACGCGGTAGGTGCGCACGGGCGTGCGGCCCGGCGGCTGCTCGTCGAGGAGCGAGACGTCGAGATCGCCGTAGACCGCCAGCGCGATCGTGCGCGGGATCGGGGTGGCGGTCATCACGAGCACGTGCGGGTCGGCCGCGCCCCGCCGCAGGTTCGCCCGCTGATGCACGCCGAAGCGGTGCTGCTCGTCGATGACCACGAGCCCGAGGTGGCGGAACTTGTCCGCCTCCCCGCAGACGAGCGCCTGCGTGCCGACGACGACGCCCGCCTGGCCGGTGCGGATCCGTTCGAGGATGCGGCGCCGCTGGGCGGCCGGCTGGCCGCCGACGAGCAGCTGCACCTCCACGCCGCTGCCGGCGAGCAGCTTCTCGAGCGTGGCCATGTGCTGTCGGGCGAGCAGCTCGGTGGGGGCCATGAGGGCGGCCTGGTAGCGCAGCCGCGTGGGTGACGCGGCGGCGGGCCCGCCGCCGGGCGTCGGCGCGGCCGTGGCGCCTGCCCGAGTGTCGGCCCGCGTGTCGGCGTCAGCGGCGACGGTGACGGTGACGGTGGCGGGCACGGGCGTGGCCGCCGCGGCGAGCATGGCGTAGATCGCGACCGCCGTCTTGCCGCTGCCCACGTCCCCCTGGAGGAGCCGGTTCATCGGCCGTGGGCAGCGCAGGTCGGCGGCGATCTCGCGGCAGGCCCGCTCCTGCGCCGCGGTGAAGGGAAAGGGGAAGAGGCCGCGGATCCGGCCGTCGAGTTTCGGCGTCACGTCGATCGCGGGCGCCGCCGCGTCGTGCTGCTGTCGGTCGCGGTGCATCCGCAGGGCCAACTGCAGCATGAACAGCTCCTGGTAGACGAAGCGGCGACGGGCGGCGTCGATCATCGCCCGGCTCGACGGGCAGTGGATCTCCCGCAGGGCCGTGGCGATCGGCAGCAGCGACTTCGCGGCGAGCGTCTCCGGCGGGAGGGCCTCGGGCCAGGCCGCGGCGGCATGGTCCACCGCCGCCTTCACCACCGTCCGCACGAGCGGCTGCGCGACGCCCTCGCAGAGCGGATAGATCGCCAGCCAGTCGGAGGCGTGCGGATCCTCCCCCTCGCCGAGCCAGCGGACCTCGGGGTGGCTGAACTCCCAGATCGTGCCGCTCCGCTTCGGCACGCCGGCGATCACCAGCCGCATGCCCGCGGCGAAGCGGCGATTCATGAAGGGCATGTTGAACCAGACGGCCCGGACGTGCCCCGCCGCGCCGGCCACGAGCACCGCGAGCATGGGCCGGCCCGCGGCGGTCGTCCGCGCCGCCACCGACTCGACCACGCCGGCGATCGAGGCGTGGTCGCCCGCGTGGAGCGCGGCGATGGCGTGGGCGCCGCTGAAGTCGCGGTATTCGCGCGGGAAGTGCAGGAGCGCGTCGCGGGCCGTGACGAGGTCGAGCCGGGCGAGCCTCTCCGCACGGAGGGAGCCCACGCCGGGAATCCGCTCGAGCGGCGTGGCCAGCACGCGCCGCGCCGCCTCGGCCGCGGACTCGGGCACCGACTCGGGCGCCGGTGCCGGCCCCGCGGCGGGCGTGGGGCCGGCTGTCGGGTCGGCATCCATGCGGCACGTCTCCCTTCCGCCGGGCGGTTGTGGGCCGCCCGCGCCGGTCACGCCTTGAGCGTGTCGTCGTGCCGCCCGGTGGCCGGCGGCAGGTCACCCGCGCGGACGGCGGCCAGCGCCGCCACGGCGCCGGCCCGCTTCTCGGCGTCGTTGTCCTCCCACTCGATGTTGATCGCGCCGGAGTAGCCCGCCCGGTTGAGCTCGACGATCAGCTCCTCGACGTTCACCGCGTCGCGCCGGCTGCCGGCGGTGACGAAGTTCCAGCCGTTGAGCTTGCTGCCCATCGGGCGGTGGCCGCCGAGGCGGCCGGCCCGCGTGCTGCCGGGGAGCACCTGCACGCCCTTGATGTGGGCGGAGTGGATCCAGTCGGCGTATTCGCGGACGAAGTCGATCGGCGAGACGTTCTGCCAGACCATGTGGCTCGGGTCGAGGTTGAAGCCGACCACGTCGCGGCCGTACCCGGCCCGCTCGAGGAAGCGCACGTAATCGCCGGCCGACTCGATGTCGCCCATCGCCCGCTCGCCGGGGTGGCACTCGAGGTCGAAGGTGACCCCGTACTTCCGACAGGCGTCGAAGACCGGCGCGAACCGCTCCACGAGCAGTTCGAGGCTCACGTCGAGCACCTCGGGGATCGGGCAGCCGCCGATCGCCTTCGGACGCGGGGGAAACTCGAACCAGTGGCTCCAGCAGTGGGCCGGCGAGCCGACGAACCCGGGCACGGCCACGTGCCGGTCCTGGAGCCGTCCGAGGTGGTGGGCCAGCCGCACGGCGCGGACGAGATCCTGCCGCGCCTTGTCGTGGATCATCCGGCCGACCTCGTCGGGGACGAAGTAGGGATTCGTCCGCGGCGGCTCGTGGCCGCTCTTCCGCCAGGCCACGTAGGCCGCGACCGGCTCGCCGCCGATGAACTGCAGCGTCTTCGCGGACGGCTCGTCACCGAGCGCCTGCCCCTGCAGGTGGGTGGCCACCGTGAAGATCTCGAGGCCCCGGGCCTTGGCCTTCGCCACGCGGGACTTCGCGTAGGCCTCGGCACCGCTGTCGGTGTCGCAGGCGGCGAGGTCGAGCTCCCACGCCGCCTCCTCCCAGCCGTCGAAGCCGGCCTTGGCGATGAAGTCGAGCCAGGCGTCCTCGGGGATGTCGCCGAACTGGCCGCGGACGAGGCCGATCTGGTGGTGCGAGCCCTTGCCCGGGCGATGCGTGGCCGTCTGGTGGAAGCCCATCGTGTCGTCTCCTTGGGGTGTGCGGATGCCGGGGGCGGCGGGGCTGCCGGCGGCTGCCGGCGTGTCGGGACGCCGGTGGCGTGCCTCCCGCCCGGCACCAGTGTGTCGGCGGGCGCGGCGATCGTCCACGCCCCCCGCGCGACGGCCGGAAAGACGGGCGGGCCCGCCTCCCGCGGGCGCGGCCCGGCGACGTCGGGGCGGCTCAGCCGCGGCCCGACGCCGGGCCGGCGCCGTTCCGCTTGAGCTCCATGTAGGCCTCGACGGCCATCCGGTCGCACTGCTCGTTCTCGGCATGTCCCGAGTGCCCCGCCACGTGCGTGAAGCGGATCGTGTGCGCGGTCGCGAGCCGGTCGAGCTCGCGCCACAGGTCCTCGTTCTTCACCGGCACGAGCCGCCCCTTCTCCTTCCGCTTCCAGCCCTGCTGCTTCCACTTCGGCAGCCATTCCGACAGGCCGGTGCCCACGTAGACGCTGTCGGTGACGAGGTCGACCACCGTCGGCCGCTTCAGCTGTCGCAGCCCCTCGACGACGGCCGTCAGCTCCATGCGGTTGTTCGTCGACACCGGCTCGGCGCCCGAGTCGCTCGCTTCCCGCCCGCTGCCGGGATGGCGGAGGATGTAGGCCCACCCTCCGGGCCCGGGGTTGCCGCTGCAGGCGCCGTCGGTGAAGAGGATCACCTCCCCCGCGCCGCCGTCGGCCTTCTTCCCGGTCGTCGCGCCACGCATGCTCGAAGCCCTTCCTGCCACGTCCCTGCCGCCGTTCCCGTGACCGTTCCGCCTACGCCACGTCGCGGGCGGCCACCACGGCCAGCGGCTGCGGCTCCGCCGGTGCGGCCGCGCCGCCGCGGGACGCATGCTGGAGCGGCAGTCGCACGGTGAACCGGCTGCCACGGCCGAGCTGGCTCTCCACCGACACGTCGCCGCCGAGCAGCCGGCAGAGCTCGCGGACGATCGACAGCCCCAGGCCCGTGCCGGAAAACTCGCGGGTCATCGCGTCGTCGCCGGCCTGGAACACCCGCCCCTGGCGAAACTTCTCGAAGATCGCCTGCTGCTCCTCCTCGGCGATGCCCACGCCGGTGTCGGCCACCTCGAGGAGAAACTCGCGCGGCGGGCCGCCGGCGTCGTCGGCCACCCGGGCGCGGACGTCGACCCTTCCTCCCTCGGGCGTGAACTTCACCGCGTTGGAGAGCAGGTTGGCGAGGATCTGCTGCACCTTCGCCGGATCCTGTTCCACCTCGTCGAGCCCCGGGCCGATGTCGAAGGCCAGCTCGATCCGCTTCCGCTCCGCCAGCGGCCGCACCATGTCGCACTGCGCCGAGACGGTCGCCTCGAGCCGGAAGGGCGTCGGCCGCACCTCCATCTTGCCCGCCTCGATCTTGGCGAGGTCGAGGATGTCGTTGATCATCTCGAGGAGCATGCGGCCGGAGGAGCGGATGTTCTGCACATACCGCTTCTGCCGGTCGTCGAGCGATTCGATCGAGCCGAGCACGTCGGAGAAGCCGATGATGCTGTTGAGCGGCGTGCGCAGCTCGTGGCTCATGGTGGCGAGGAAGTCCCCCTTGAGCCGGTTCATCTCGTAGAGGTGGAGGTTGGCCTGGGCCAGCTCGTCGACCTTCTCGTCGAGGCTGCCGTTGGCTTTCCGCAGCTCCTCCTGCGAGTCGACGAGTCCGCGGAGCATGCGGTTGAAGGCCACGCCGAGCTCCTCGAACTCGTCCGCCGTGTGGATCTCCGCCCGGGCCTGCACGTTGCCGCGCCGCACCTCGTCGGCCACCTCGCGGAGGTGCTCGAGCGGCTTGACGATCACGTACCGCACGATGGCGTAGGCGGCGAGCATCGCGAGGAACACCGTCATGATCGCCGTGGCGGCGAAGTTGGCCCGGTTCCAGTTGATGTTCTTCCGCGTCGCGGCGTCGGGCATCGTCACCTTCACGACGGCCATCAGGTCGTTGTCGGCGTAGAGCGGCCGCCCCTCGGCGACGGCCCCCTCCCCCTTCGGCTCACCGATGACCCCGCGATACTTGTGGCAGCCGGCGCAGCTGCTCCGCCAGCGGACCGGCTGGTAGTAGTGGTACCAGGCGTTGTCGGCGGTGCGGAACTCGCGGTATTCGCCCGCGGCGGGGCCGGCCGAGCCGCTGGTGACGGGCCGCTCCTGGAAGTAGGCGAGCACGGCGGCGTCGAGCCGCGAGTAGGTGCCGCGCTCCTCCGGCGAGGCGTCGGGCTTGAGCAGCCAGCCCTCGAAGGGCTCGCTCTGGAGGTTGCGGCTGAGAAACTCGATCGCGCTGGCGTACTGCTTCTCCGGCTCGATCGTCTTCCAGTGGTATTGCAGCATCGTCGAGTCGACGAGGTGGCGGCCCGTGCTGCGGGTCGTCTCGTAGACCAGTTCCTCGGTGCTGCTGCCATACCACCAGAAGCTGCCGGTGATCAGCAGGAGCAGGCAGAGCCCGAACAGGAAGCGGCACTTCCGCTCCAGGCTCGTCTCGCCGAGGATGTCCTTGACCGACCGGTGTGGCATCGAGATCCGCTCCTCGCCCGCATCGTACCCCGCCCCGTTTGCCCGGTGAAAGCGGGAAATCCCCGGCCGCGCGGCGCCGCGGCCGTCGTCGCCGGGGCCTCAGAGCATCTCCACCGGATCGACGTCCACGATCCAGGCCACGTCGTCGGGCGTCGCGAGCGTGGCCGTGGCCCGGCGCACGATCTCGCGGAGGAGTCCCCCCTCGGGCCCGTGCGCCTGCACGTGCCAGCGGAAGCGGTCGCGGAGCCGGGCGATCGGCGCCGGCGCCGGCCCGAGCACGCGGATGCCCGGCACGCCCTCGGACTCGCCGCGCAGCCGCTCGGCGACGTTCCCGGCCCAACGCTCGGCGGCCGGGCCGTTGACGCTGCGCACGACGATCCGCACGACGCAGCCGAAGGGCGGGTAGAGGAGCGCCTCGCGGATCGGCAGCTCGCTGCGGACGAACGCCTCGTAATCGTGCGCGGCGGCGGCCCGGATCGCGGGGTGGTCGGGCGTGCTCGTCTGCACGACGACGCGACCGCCGAGCGATCCGCGGCCGCTGCGGCCGGCCACCTGCGTGACGAGCTGGCAGGTCCGCTCGGAGGCGCGGAAGTCGGCGAGGTGGAGCGCCGCGTCGGCGTTGACGACGCCCACGAGCATCACGGCGGGGAAGTCGAGCCCCTTGGCGATCATCTGCGTGCCCACGAGGATGTCGATCTCCCGCGCCCGGAAGGCGTCGAGCGTCCGCTCGTGGCTGCCGCGCGACCGCATCGTGTCGGTGTCCATGCGGGCCACCCGCGCGGCCGGAAACGTGGCCCGGATCTGGTCCTCGAGCCGCTGCGTGCCGGTGCCCCGCGGCACGAGGCCCGGCGCGCCGCAGGCCGGGCAGTCGGCCGGCAGCCGCGCCACCAGGCCGCAGCCGTGGCAGATGCCGCGGCTGCCGGGCTGGTGGAGGGTGACGGCGAGGTCGCACTGCCCGCAGCGGACGGAGTGGCCGCAGCCGCGGCACAGCACCGCGGTGGCGAAGCCGCGCCGGTTGAGGAGCAGCATCACCTGCCCGCCGGCGTCGAGCGCCCAGCGGATGCCGGCCGCGAGCCGCGGCGTGATCGCGCCCCGCGAGCGGCTCGACGGGTCGCGCAGGTCCACCGACAGCACCGGCGGCAGCTCGGTGCCCCCGACGCGGCCGGGCAGCCGGCACATCCGCCACTCCCCGGCGAGGCAGCGCTGGAAGGTCTCGAGCGACGGCGTCGCCGAGCCGAGCACGAGCGGCACGCCCTCCGCCCGCGCGATCCACTCCGCCACGTCGCGGGCGTGATACCGCGGCGCGGTCGCCTGCTTGAACGACGTCTCGTGTTCCTCGTCGATGACGATCAGGCCGAGCCGCGGCGTCGGCGCGAAGATCGCGCTGCGGGCGCCCACGACCACCCCCACGTTGCCCGCGGCGATCTCGCGCCACTGGGCGTGCCGCTCGGCGGGCGAGAGGTGGCTGTGGAGCACGGCCACGCTGCCGAACCGGGCACGGAAGCGGTCGCACGTCTGCGGCGTGAGGCTGATCTCCGGCACGAGCACGATCGCCTGCCGCCCGTGGGCGAGCGTCTCCTCGACGGCCTGCAGGTAGACCTCCGTCTTGCCGCTGCCGGTGACGCCGAAGAGCACGATCGACGCGTGCTTCCCGCGCCGCAGCGGGTCGAGGATCGCCTCGAGCGCGGCCCCCTGCTCCGCCGACAGGCTCTCGGGCCGGTCGTGGCGGATCGGCCGGCGGCCCGGCGCCGCCGGCACGGCGCCCGCCGCCCGCAACAGCCCCGTGCGGACGAGGCGGGAAACGACCGCGCGGCTCACGTCGGCGGCCCGCGCGAGGGCCTCGGCCGTGATCGGTGCGGCGGCGGCGGCGAGCACGCGGGCCTGGGCGGGCGTGGGGGGCCGCGTGGGGCTCGCCCCGGTGGCCACGAGCAGCGGCGTCACCCGGGCGGTCCGCCGCAGCCGCACGCCGGCCGGCAGCACCGCCTCGAGCACCTCTCCCCAGCGGGCCATCCAGCGATCGGCCATCCAGCGGGTGAGCTCGAGCATCCGCGGCGCGAGGAGCGCCGCCTCATCCTCCACGGCGATCACGCTCTTGAGCGGCGCCTGGGGAAGGTCGCCCGTGCGCACCTCCACGCAGTAGGCCACCCGCTCGCGGTTGCCCCGCCCCAGCGGCACCCGCACCCGCCGGCCGGGCTCCACCGCGGCGGCGAGCGACTCGGGCACGAGGTAGTCGAGCGGCCGGTCCACCCCGTCGGGGAGGACCACCGTGGCGACCGTCCCCTGCCGGGCGTCGTCGAGGATCCATTCGGGCGCGGTGTCGAAGAGCCGCCCCTGGCTCGTATGCTTCTCCGTCATGCGGTGAATTAGACCGCGGCGACGGCGCGGCCCGGAAGTCCCCGGGGCGCCGGCCGCCGGCATCGTTGGCGGAGGGAGGCGGGATGCGCATCGGCGTCTTCGGGGGCAGCTTCGATCCGGTGCACGTGGGCCACCTGATCGCCGCGGAATGCTGCCGCGAGCAGGCCGGGCTCGACCGGGTGCTCTTCGTGCCGGCGGCGATCCCGCCCCACAAGCGGTCCCGCGGGCTCGCCGCCCCGGCGCACCGGCTCGAGATGCTCGCGTTGGCCACCGGCGGCCATCCCGACTTCGCCGTGGCGAGCGACGAACTCGATCG
>Ga0209189_1001317_pt1 | contig 18821 bp, 22 predicted proteins | sample C_130820_EF_Meta_FD_187308 | JGI IMG/M metagenome (GOLD analysis project Ga0209189, IMG submission 187308) | Freshwater microbial communities from Lake Croche, Canada to study carbon cycling - C_130820_EF_MetaG (SPAdes) (version 3) | ecosystem: Environmental > Aquatic > Freshwater > Lake... | reverse complement strand
TGCTGGTAGATATAAGCTGTGGTAGAATACATACATGTTATTTATCGATATTTGCCGGATGATTTTGGTTGTATAAATATCATCAATGAGCCCAGATATCTTTGCCAAATTGGCCGAAAAATACCCATTTATTACTCTTTGCACTTATGCTGCCAACGAGTATGTGGGTATCATACAAAATAGAGATGATTTTATTACCACCATCTACGACTTTGGCAGCATCATAGAAGCAGAACAAAAACAACTGTTTTTAGAATTGGCCAATGTGTGGTGGTGGGAAAGCAATCGCAGCATACCCATCAATATATTTCTCAAACATGAGTGGGAGCCGTTCCGTCCTTACTTGCGCACGTTTACCAATCGAGATCTTGAAATCCTGCACGGACCAGTTTGCAGCCTGTCAGAAATCAGTCGCAAAAAAACCAAACGAAAATCAATTACCCTGGTTCGACGTGTGGAGTAGGTTCATGTGAAGTGTTACCAACTTTGCGTAACCGAGGCCATGCGCTTTCTTGAACACAAAACCCCGGCTGTCATCTCCGTCCCATACTGATTCAAACACCTGTTCCCAGGGTTGGTTTTGCAAGTGAGCCTTGCCCGGACGAATGATACTGATAAAAGCTGCCATTCTTGGCACAGAATTTGGCCTCATGCTTTTCAACAACTCAGTATAGTTGCCCACATGCACCAGTTGAGCAGCCCAGTCTGAATCCTGCCACAGTCGAGACCAAGGTGGTTCTAGAGTCAACATGTGATTGTAGTGATCCCGGTCACGAATCAACTGATACACACTCATGTTCAGCAGATCGATCTTGAAGTAGCCACGAGATTCGGCCTCTTGATAGTCTATGGCAGCACAGCCTAACACCGGATCTCTAGGTATGTCGGTCACATACACACCTGAATTGTGCCGGCGTGCTTGACTATTCACAGTTTGTCTTGCTGGAGTATGACGTATCAATGCCAACAGCTGATCCCGATTGGCCAGGTCAATGTCAATATCGGCACTCATATTTTATAAAAATTTATTAATTTATTGTGCATTAACAAAATCAAAAATCTGACAACTATTCGAAAACCACATATTGTTGTTTGGTAGTTCTGTATTATAATGCAATTCTAAATGTGCTGTCAAATAACTTTCTTGAAGCAAATCCAATTCAGAAAATTCAAACAACTCATTCCGAAATATCTTGCTTAAAATTTGATCACAATATTTTTTAGAATCTTTGTAAGGTTGCCTGGATAAAAATTCACTATGTATTTCAAGAAACTCAGTGTCAACAACAAAATTGTAACCAAGCCAGTCAGATATTTTGGTAAATTCTTGAACGAACTGTTCAGTATTGTAAAAACTACTGTACGGAAAGATCGTGACATTATTACTAGAATCATACGTCATTTTTTCTTGTTGTTTTATAAAACCCGATTCAGACGGATACTTAAAACTTAATTTAAAAAATTCTCGCAATATGTATCTTGGACAATTTGGCGATTCGTCAGACAGTTCATGCAGCCGAAGATTATGTACATTGATACATTCATCTTGTATATGTATTGGTAATTTTTTAAATTCCCCAAGGGTTTGAATATGCGGCCATGTATTGTCTTTTACTCCGTTATAACTGTTTTGAATTTGGTTGTTAAAAAAACCATTGATCAACTTGTCTAATACCCATTTGTAGTGTACATTATTAAATTTTTTGTAGGTATTGATTTCAAGTTGGTCATTGTCAATTCCGTAATCTCCGGCTCTGAGCAAGCTGACAGACGACAGCGGCAATAAATCATGAGAAGTTATTTGTATAGAAATTATTCTACTATTAATTAATTCAGTTTTCTTGCCAAGATATTCAAAATAATGCCCGGCTTTGAAAACTAGATTGTTATTCGGTACTTTGTATTTGTGATGCGAAGCTCCTGCCTGATTAAATGGCAATTTGTTGGTTTTGATCTTGGCAAGAAATTTATTGCACATAAATTCCAAATAATTGCCATGTGCACCACCTTGAAAATCAATACATATCATATTACCACCCTGCTTTTTTTAAGATATCTCGAGCATACTCAACATCGGCTGGATAGTCCCGGAATCGTTTTTGCCAGGCATCAGCATCAATATAGTGCCAAATCACCGCGACCAAGTCTGGTGTTAAATTGCCCAGGAATTCTTGACCGGAATCCGAATTGTAAATGGCCCAGGCACTGATTCTACCCCCTGTGATGGCATGACAGATCACATTGGCATTGCCGTATCGCATGCAGTCCTGTGCAGGACTGCCAGTGGTTTCTTGCCAGGAGATACCAAACTCCATGGCCCGAGCAAGAGCATCGTCCACAGTTTCAGTACGCAGATATTGTATCAAGAACTCGGTGTACATGCTGTCACGACACCAGTGATCAATTTTTTTGTTTTGTTTCAGCAACCATGTCATGAATTGTTCGGGATTGATCACTCGGGTGTTCACACAATAACGACCAAATCGCACAAATGCTCGATAGTACGGTGATTCAGCAAAATCCTCAAATGTCTTGAGTTGAGACGAACCTTGACACAGCTCGTAGAATTTGAGATAGCCATACATGGCCAGTCTTACTCCGGGTTCGTTTTGCTCCAGGCGTCGACGACGTGGTTCGCACGAGTGCACTGCAAGACTGCTCTCTTTTACAAAGTCTCGTTTGCAAAACTCACACTGATACGTCACGGTTCTTGTCCATGCTGCCGGACGTACTCGGCTAGTTCTTTTTTGGTGGTGATCTCGGCCAGCAAATCAATTTCGTCACTGTTGAAATGCGGAAACAAGTTGCTCAATTGTTTTTTCACAGAGCTGGCACCGGGTTCTCGTTTACGTGGCGAAATCCACTGATGCCGTTGTGCACCCAGATCTGGACTCACTGTGGTGGCACACAACCATTGCAAGTCTGGCAACTTGCCCAAGGAGAAAAAGTGTTTGTTCAATCTCTCGTTGGTGGCAATCACATAGAATTCCTGCAGTTCTCGAGCACCTTGCACACCACTGGCCCAGCGTATCATGAGATAGTTGGAAAACTTCTTGCGTTCTTCTGGGGTAAGGTCACGATAAAAATTGCGATTCTTGAGATCCAGCTCACGCATTTCGTTGGCAATGTTTAATTTGTCACTCATTTTTTTTGCTCAGGTGATATATCACTACGGCACGATCCAAGGCATCTTGTAAAGCAGGATTGGTTTCGGCGGCTCGACGAATGTTGTCCCACAAAAGGTTTTGTTCGAGATCTTTTACCAGTCCCGCTGCCTTTAGACTTTGCCCAATCATGCGACGCTCTGTGGAACCCACTTCTCTAGCATACACAGTTTCTCCCCCATCGGGGCTTTCGTAAATGTATTCAGCACCGGGCCTAAGACTTCCCATGTTCGTAGCCCCATTCCAACAACACCCAGTCAAGGAATCGTTGCACAGACTCGTGATCTTGGGGATAGCTAGCACAGTACAATTCCGCCATGCGTGTGATTGCTCGAATAAGTTCGGGTTCGGTATATGGCATGTTACCAGGCTCGGTTGTAGTCCACAATCTCACAGTTGCGGCTGATGTCTTTCACAAAGTACACACAGGGCGGCGTCTCTCCTGAAGCTAATGGCACGCACAACATCTGTCCGTTCTTGAGTTTGGGTGCATGCCAAGTCACCTCATGGTACACATCCAAGATTTCAATGTCGGGGAAACTGGGGCGGAAACTGGACAGTGGATTAAATTCAAACACACGGAATCCACGATCATTAATGGATGTGAGTGGCAGTGCTTCCAGGTCACCCAGGTCAGGTTCCCCAATTAGAATCTGCCAGTCAATGGGCATCTTGATGCGGTGCTCTCCAATTCTCAGCACCAAGGCCGGACTGGTAAAGCTCTCCAAAAAGATCAAGGGAATATAAAAATAATCCGGGTCTTTAGGGTCGCTGTTGTCCAGGATAGCAAAGCGCATGTCGTCCACTTCGTCGGGCAAGTGGTTCAAATCAAATGTGGCGTTGTCAAGAGTTAGTATTTGCATTGTTGTATAATACACTGGCGAGTTCGCAAAGTCAACAGTTATTTGATTTTCATCCAGTCTAATTTTTCTTGTGTGAAAGGATAGTTAGCTTCCTTATAGAACTGTTTGCGCTTGGTCAAGTGACGTTTGGCAAATTTACAGGTTGATGTTATGTCCCAGATTTCCACGTGGTCTTTGTCCTCGGCTTTTCTAATACCACGTCCAATACTTTGTATAACCCTCACAAAGCTCTTGCCCGGCTCCAGCAACACCAGGTTAAAGATTCTAGGAATATTGATACCCACAGCAGCGACGCCGTAGGTGGCCACGATAATTTTGTCTGAGCTTTCGGCCACTTGATCATATTCATCCTGTCTTGCCCGGGCTTTGGTAGCACCTGACACAAACACAGCTCGGTCGCCCAGGCGCTCTACCAAGGCATGACCTGCTGCCACACGATCCACCAAGACCAGGGTATTGCCGGTGGCATTCACACGCTGTATTAGTGCAGCCACGGTGTCTAATCGTCCAGACTCTTCCAGCAAGTACTTGAGCTCGCTTTGATAATCTTTGTACTCCACCAAGTCCACCAACTGCACAATGTTCACATGGCACTGAGCCAGCACACCACGATCCTGTAGCTCACTGGCCGACAAGTGACTGATCACAGGACCAATGCTCACAGTGAGTGGCACACTTTCAAACTTTTCCTTGGGCACAGTTCCAGTGAGTCCCCAGCGAATGGGCACACGACTCATGACTCCTGTGAGCAAGGTCTTGAGTGCATCGGCCTTGGCCATGTGCACTTCGTCCACAATCACTGCCACTACATCCTGCAAGAAATCATGTATGGTGTACTCAGCTACGCCCGATTGGGTGTTCTTCATCAGCACATTGAGACTCTGCCAGGTGCAAATGGTGTGTGTGAGTCCCAGTTCTTTTCTATCGCCAAAGTACACACCCACATCCAGGCCCAGGGCACGATAGTCCTTTTCAGTCTGAGTTACCAAACTCTTGTTGGGCACAATCACTATGGTACGACCATGGGTTTCACAGCGTTGACTCAGTGCTGCAGTCATGATGGTCTTGCCCGCACCCGTGGCCACTTCTTGCAGACATTGTGGATTGCTCAAAAAGTCATTGACGATACGAACCTGATAGTCTCGCAACTGAATGGGTTGACCTGCCAGCGGATGCCCCTCACCCCAGGCAATGTGGGCGAAACTGTCTTCTTGCACACTTGCAAATTCAAACTGGGTGGCATAATCTCTTTGATCATCCAGGTCAATATCGTAGTCACGGCTTTCCAGGATGGGCACAATCTCGGGCAAGAGATTCACGTAGGTGCTACCACCCAACTGAAAGAATCCCACTTTGCCGTCCCAACGACCCAGTCTGTAGGCCGGACGAAATCGTGCAGTGGGGTCTTCGTACTTGAAGGCTTTGACCAAGGCCTTGCGAGTGTCTAGATCAAGTCCTTCTATCTTGATATTGACTTCGTCACGAATTACTATCGTTGCTTTTTTCATCTTAGCAAGTATATAGTATCATGCACACAAAGTCAAAAAAACAGGCTCCGTGGAGCCTGTTGTAAATGAACTGTGAATCACAGTTCAGGAGCTAACTTGTTCAAGCCGTTTTCATACATGTGGTTTCTGCCAATCGCTTCCAATTCAGCACACTCAACTTGCGCAGGTCTGCAATTTTCAGCGCCATACGCAGGCTCATTTCACGCAAGCGATTCTGGTTGGCGTTCATGAACTCAATGATCTCGTCTTGCACACACTCGTCAAATTCATAGTCCTGGAACAACACCCCGTCCCGGGCAATCTGTTTGATGCGCAGTATTTTGTCACGCATGGTGTCCAAGGTCAAGTCCAGATAGTGACAGCGTGATTGCAGTGCATCCAAGTGGTCGCGCAGTTTCTGGCTCTTCATTTGGTCAAACTTCAAGTTGGTGATAAAGATCACACTACCTTTGAACTCAAAACGGTCTGGAATGCCTTCTCTGCGCAAGGCACTTGACTCGCTCAACCAAGAAATGGTGCGTTTCTTGCCTGAGTCCAAGGCACCTTTCAGCAAGTTCAAGGCCACATCGTCCAGCAAGATTGAGTCACAGTCGTCAAACACAATCACACAATTGGCATCAGAAAACTTGTACAAGGTCTGGAACAGGCCAATTGGAGTAGCACTACCTTTGACCACTTCGGCTCGCAGACGCTTGCCAGCCAGTTTGTCAAACAAACAGGCTTTTTCAATTTCGGTCTCCACACCAAAGCTCTTGCCCACGCCAGGAGGGCCACTCACGATCATGGCACGAATATCACCGGTCACAGTGGCCTTGGTCATTTCGGTAAGAATCTCAAAACGCTCGCGAATACGAGCCATGGCTTGGTCTTCGGTTTCCGCCTGTGCCACAGGCTTGAATTCCACCACTGTATTTTCTTTTGTCACGCTGGTTCCTTCCACATATTCAATGTCTTCAATTGAGTTCACACGCACACGCACTTGGCCAAATTCTGGCCCAAAATACCCCTCGCTGTCCACTGTGACATAGCCACCGCGGGCACCTGTTCTAAATCCCTGCACCAAAGAGAAGGTGATGTTGCGTACAGGTTGGTTACGATACACACCGTTTTTGATACAAATTTTACTCATCTCTAGCTCCGTTTTGTTAATGTATGTATATTGTACGATATTGTGAATTTGGTGTCAACTCACCATGTCATGTGCTGATTTTGCACGATGCTTGGTGTTGCGTTGATACAACATGACATTTCGCTCGCTTCGGGCACGAAATGGCAAGTCACGGTCAAAAAGCACACGGTGCACACGGGGCTCCGGGCTTTTTTGTTGGGTGGTCTTTGTTTTGTTCATGCTGTAATTATACTCGATTTGGCCATTTTTGGTCAACTGTTTTTACAGGCCAAACGCCAGCATGCACAGCACGAAACCTGCTGAAAATGCCAGAGTGTAACCCAAAACGGTATGTGCCAATGTTGTCATATCAAGCTCCTGTTTGTTTGCAATAATGCTATTGTAACCGAAAAAGGTATTTTTGGTCAACTGGCAGTTTGTTGCAAAAACACAACACTCAAACAGTTTGTGTCATTTCCAGTGTTGCACAATCACAGGGTCCGAAACTTGATGCGGCTTGGGTTGTCCGTGACACACCAGTACAGATACCCCGGGGTCAATACGAGTGCCAGCCCCAGGTTCACAATGTTGTCTGGCTGCAGGATCATACCCACCATCTAGAGCTTGCCATCGCCAACTGATCACACGATTGTAGTCTAGACGAGCCTGCTGAGATTGGGGCAGACGAGCAGTCACATAGTCTTGATCACCCGGATATTGAGCAGCCACCGCAGCAGGACCTTGACCATTAAATTCTGCCCACAGTGACTCGTACTGACTGGTGTCCCACCACATCACACTGGTGTTGAGCCCCGGCCATGTGGGTCTCCAAAGATACTTGAAGTCTCTCACTGCCCAAAAACGATCCAGGGGCAGTTGCCAAATCCAGTCTATAGAGTCCACAATGACCACATCTAGATCAAAATACAGCATAGGACCTGCATGATGTGCAGGATCAAACAGTTGCATTTTGTACCACCAGGGCTTGTTTACCCTCCATGGTGTCAGCACATGTTTGACCATGTGATCCGGAACTGTTCTATCTGCTTCAGTGTACACATGCAAGGTCACAGGCCTGGTCAGATGTCGGGTCAACATGCTGTGGAGAGTGTCTACATACTGCCATGAGTATGCATCACCCACAATCACACAGGCACAGTCTAAAGGTAAGGTTCCAGACGCTGAATCCACAATCCTGCCTCCAGTTCTGGTATGGTATATTCAGTGTGAGCTATTTCCACCAACCACTGCTCACGATCTACCTCATAAGGCTGTTCAATGTTAGAAATATCAACGCCCACAGGTGCTGCCAAACTAGATCTATCCACTATGGGCCTGGCACCAGCCACGGCTGCCTGGATACCGGGTCCGCTGTTGTGGTTTACCACAGCATGGTAGTTGACCGTCATGTCATAGCTGTCATAAGTGTTGACCAGGCGTTGTGGAGCTTGTATTTCAATTCCCAATGGCAGTTGACTGAAATTCAAGGCACAGCGTGGATGAGAACGCACCACAATGGGTCGATCCGTTGCTGATCTTATTTGTGCAATCTGTTGTGTGATCCATGCTTCTTGATCTGGTACCTTAGACATCTGTAGACTTTGTTGATGTTGCGCCGCTATCAATATTTCTGGTCTCAGCGTTTGGTTTTGCAACCCAATGCCTAGTCGTCGGGGGCGATCCCAGTCTAGGTTGTGTTCATGTCCATAGTGTCCATCTGCAGTGATGTTGTTCACCGCCACTTTCCAGGTCACGCCACGGATCAAGGTGCCCACATCAATCACAATCACAGGACGATCAAGACCACGATAGTGGTTGTACACTTCACGATTTTCCAGCATGCGACCATGCCACAGCACAGACCATATGATCACTGCATCCGAATCCCAGCTCTGTGCCTGAATCTCAACACCGTGTTGATTGAGGCTGCCGCGCACCGCCGCCAGGACTTCGCCGGAGTTGCGGGCACATTGTAAAGGAAAATAGGCTATGGTTTTGATCACTAAATATCTCACATGAGCTATTGTGTAGTTACCACTTTTCACGACCAGGGCTACAACTTGTATGGTCAACGCATGATTCAAACCTTTTTGAACACCTGGCCACACGAAGTTGATCTAGTGGTCTATGCTGAATCTTGTGAGGTTCTGGAAGCTGCACCCAATTTGGCTGTGTTGGACCTGGCGCAGGCATCACCTGAATTGGTGGCATTCAAACAACAGTGGCAGTCGGTGCCTTGGGCCAATGGTGATGTGAGTCAGGATCCCAAACGAAGTCGCCGCAGAGATCACAGAAAAAAATTCAAGTGGGAAGCTGTGAGATTTGCCCACAAAGTATATGCCATATGTCATGCCGCTCAACACTCTCAAGCTCAGTGGTTGATCTGGATGGATGCAGACACTGTGTGTCACAGCTCAATCACTCTGGCCAATTTAGACACATTGTGCCCCAATCAATACGATATCTGCTACCTGGGCCGAGAAAACAAATATTCCGAATGTGGGCTGTATGCCATGAATCTACATAGCGACCAAACCCGAGAATTCTTGAGATTGTTCCAGCACTACTATGATTCAGCCGAATCGGGCATATTCACCTTGGCCGAATGGCACGACAGTTTTGTGTTTGATGCTGTGCGAGCGCAAATTCCCATGCAGCAACTGAACTGGAGTCAGGGACTGATATCCGGAGAAGGTCATCCACTAATCAATTCAGCCTGGGGTGCATGGCTGGACCATCTCAAAGGCTCCAGAAAATCTCTGGGTCGCAGCAGAGCACAGGACCTGATACAACCACGCAGCGAATCTTACTGGCAATGAACTGTTACATTATCCATCTTTCTCAAGTGGCCAGCAGTGCCAGATCTGCCGAAACGCTGGCGCAACAGTTGACCAACTACGGAATTTCTTGGCAACTGTTTGAAGGTTCTTATGGCAACGTGGCCAAGCAACAGTACGAATCACAAGGTCGAGATTGCCATGCCTGGGGCTTCAAGGGCCCAGATCGACCCTTGAGCGATCATGAAAAATACGAAATGAGCCTGCCGGGAGTGATTGGCTGTTTTGACAGTCACTATCGACTGTGGCAACTGTGTGTGGAGCTGGGAGAACCCATCATGGTGTTTGAAGATGACACCCGACTGATCAGACCCTTGATACCCGTGGGGTTTGATCAGGTGTTGATTGTGGCCACCAGTCACGACAAAAAGCTGGCCAAGTATAGAGACTACTTGGTGTCCCCGTCGGGTGAGGCTGCAGCATGTGAATATCGTCAGGCCAGCATGCCAGGCACTGCTGGTTACATCATAAAACCTGCTGCGGCCAAAATTTTAGTCGACACCTATCAGCACTCGTTTCTGCCTTCGGACAATGCCATGAATCAAACCTTGATCCGACTGGAGATTCACAATTATCTAATGGGCCAGGCTCAAGATCGAGATCCCACTGGGGGTAAAAGTTCCTTGGTCAAGACTGACTACTGGAACGAACAAACTGTCGCATGTGACGCCAGCACTCACCAGACTCCAGTTCTTGAAAATTCCAGTGGCTCATGGCCAAACCTTGCACCCAACTCAATCGATCCGGCAATTCGGGTGATTCGATCTGACTCAGGTCCCAGTTGGCAATTGCCCAGCACTGACTGCGATCAGGATCGGTCACAAACACCGGATACCCTTCCACAGCCGCAGCCACAGCAGGACTTGAATTGTGGTTGACCACAGCCCAGCAGTTGATCAGGTCCTGGCCTAAATCCCGATGCTGACTCACCCGAATTGGGTTTGAGATTGTGACTCCGGGCAAGGGATTCACAAGATCCAAGTAGGTGTGAAGTTTTTTGTCTCCTGGATGTGGGCGTATCACAATGGGCCGATCGGTGTATCGTACCAGTGTTTGAACAGTTTGAGACAACCAGGCAGCAACATCAACATCGCCCATGCTCCAACCTCCCTGTCGTTGCAGGCACACCAGCACATGATCTCCACGGGTTCTGTAGTCACGCAACTCAATGCCCAACCGTTGACTGATGCTGCGCCATCTGGCAGGATCCACTGGGCGATCACAGTATTCTCCGGTACTGGGAAACACATCATCAAAACTGTAGCGTAGATAGTGATGGGGATTGTCAGTATCGGCATACAAGAACAAGTTGCTGTCCACAGCCAACACTCGACGCTGCATGCGACGTTGTGACAAAATCACTCGATTTCTCAAATCAGCATGTGGTCTTGGCCTAGCAGTTGTGGTATACCAACCTTGAATCACAGCCACATCGGTATGGCCCACTTGATAGTCATTGACATCCACCACTGAGTCGCCAGTGGTTCTCACACCCTGTGCAAACAGTCTCAAGAGATTGACCTTTTCCCAATTGCGGCCATTGGGCACAGATCTATGATAAACTGCCACAGTGTTCATGATGGGTGTTGTGCAAGCCGGCGTTCTTGATGCCATGCATCGGCTTGGGGCACTGATTTGTACTCGGCAAAGCAAGGCGTGCCCAGGGTGTAATGCAGTAGTTTGGCAGCAGGATTGGCTCCTAGTTCATCGGGCAGCCAGTTCCATTCCCGGGGTAATTCTCCAATGTTGACATCATCCAACCAGCCAAAGCGATGCAGATAAGACCCGGTGCTGTGTTGCACCAAGTCAGGTGTGAGCACATGATTTTTCACATGACCACAGTTCCACACAATCACACTGGACCAATTCTTGCGAGGATAGTTGTGATTGGCATTGCCCAGGTACTTGACAGCCGAACGAGTTTGGTAATCATGTTTGACCACTGCCACAGCATGTTGATCGTCCAACAAGTCAAACAGTTCCAGGATGTCGCTCTGCAACACCATGTCACCGTCAATGAATACGGCACGACCCTGATAGCCCATGAGATAGGGCACCAAAAAACGACTGTACACAAAAGTGTTGCTGCCGTCGGTGTGCGTTTCTTGGTAGTCTCTCATGAGATTGAGAGCCAAGGGCACAATGGCTACAGGAGCCGTGGCCAGTCTTATGATGCTATTGCAGCACACATGATAAGCCACTGCCTCGCGTGGATCGTAGCCCACAAACACCGGGATCGGCAGCATGCGTTATTCCCCGTAGTGGATGAAGTTTTTGTCCAACCAGGGCAAGATCAAATCCGAGTGAGTCAAGTGTCCACGGCTCTGCACACCCTCAGCAGCTGATTCGGGCAGCAGTTGACGATCTGCCAGATCATACCAGGTGGTGGTCCTGGGATCCATGGGCTGATGTGTGCTCTTGTATGCTATGGCATGCAGCCAAGGGTCACTGGGTCGCTTGAGAAAAAATCCATTTTGACAATCCCAACCCGACACTGCCAGTTGGTGAATGAGACTCACAAGACTGTGATGATGATAGCATCCGTTTTGCTGTGTGTGAATCAACTGTCTACGCACAATACTGGCTGTCTGGGGAAGGATCAACACCAACATACCGCCATCACTGGTGGCATGCCACCAACGGCTCAAGGCAGCTACAGGATTGATACAATATTGAAAAGCATCATGACACCACAGCACATCAAATTTGGTAGACGGAGCATCTACAGCTTGTTCAAAGTCGTTGCGCTGATACACAATGTTGGGATACCGATGCGCCACTGGCAAGGAATCCTGTAGGTCGATACCGGTGCACTTGATCTCAAGTGGTTGTGGCACATCATCTCGTGTGGTGCGTGTGGCCCACCATTCCAGATCTAGACCGGCACCGCACCCCAGGTCAGCCAAAGTGCCCACGCTTTCCATGAAGTCGTCGTATTCGTAAAACAAGTTCAGGGTTTCAAGACTGTGCTCGTGACTTTCCTCGTGATTTTTAAACATATATTATACCTGTATGTCTTCCATTCCGGCTGTGCGCAATCTCACAATGTGACCCATCTGCCACTGTTTGGTATCCAGGCCTTTGAGAATACCCAGCCAGCGATTACGCAGAAAGGCCACTTCGTTGATTATGGTTTCAAAGTCGATCACTTCATCTTCCCCGTCCACGTACTTTTCGGCATCCCTTGATGTCAGTGCTCGCGCATATCCTTCCAGGTACTTTTGAAAGTGGCGTCGACGAATTTTTCGCAACTGAATGTTGAGCAGGTTCAGCACAGCTTCGATCTCTTGCAACTGGTTGAAACGATGCTCAGTGATGCCAGGCAAGGCCGTGATGTTTTTTTCTACCACGCCGCCAATTTTGCAGTCTCGCTTGGCAGCGTCTAGTTCACTTTCGTAGTGAGCTATGAAATCCGGAATTGCACCCAGGTCCGCAGTGACACGGCTATACCACATTAGTCCCAGTCTTCCTCGTCAGACTCTTCTTCATATTCTTCTTCCTCTTCTTCGTATTCGTCTGATTCAGAATCAGAGGCCAGGTAATCACTCAATGCTGTTTTGATGTCACTATCGCCTTTGAACCAGGTGCGTATTTCGTCAGCATCAATGTCATGATCGATCAAAACTGATACAATGGATTCGGCTGCATCTGCGCGATCGACTACATTGATATAACGCTTGAGTTCCGTCCAAATTTCACCAATAACATCCACGCTCATTCTGCATCCTCCTGTGATTCCTCTGCGACTTCAGGTGTGGTTTTTTGATTTCTAAAGTCGGCCATGAGTCGATCCAGCGACCCATTCTCGTTTGATTCCCATTTTTTACGAAACTGTTTGATAATCTCGCCATCACTGGTGACAAATACCAAACTGTTGCCTTCTTTCTTGAGAAGATTTTTTTTCTCGGCCAGATCAACCAGCCCGGAATGTGGACTCATACCAGTGGTGTAAGGGATCTTGACCTGCACTCCCTCAAAGGGTTTGGCGTAACGTGTTTTCATGACCTTGCAGGCTGAACGAATGCCCATGACGTCAGAGATTTTGTTGCCATCCTCGTCCTCTTTGAGTTTGAGCTTTTTCATGGCCACCACAATAGAGCTGGCATAGATAAAGCCTTGGCCACCTGAAATTTTGTCGTCGGGATCAAACATGTCTTGGCTGGCATAGGTGTGGTTGGTACACACCAAGCCCACGTTGTATGATCCGAACATGTTGACACAGTTGCGTACCAGGGCTGTGAGTGCTTTGGGCTTGCGACCCAAGTCACCTTTGAGATCGCCGGAATCAAACTGGTTGATGTCTGTGGGTGTGAGCAACATACCCAAGCTGTCAATCACAAACAGCACCTTGGGACGCTCGCCATCGGGCAAGGCCTTGTAATCGCTCATGAATGTTGAAATGGTCTTGGCCACATCGTCAATCATGGCCATGCTGAGTTTCAACAACTTGCTTTCACTGGTGTCCACGCCCAGGGCCTTGAGCCAGTCTTCGTCGAGAGCGTTTTCCGAGTCAATCAGCACCACAAAGATACCTTGCTCTTGGGCATTTTTGATGATGTTGCCTGAACAGATGTAACTTTTGCCGGCTCCGGACTCTCCAGCAAATACTGTGACTTTGCCCAAGGGAATACCACGGTGGAAGTCGCCGGATATGAGATAGTTTAGTGCATAGTTGCCTGTGGAGATCCAGTCTGTAGGATCGTTGAAACCGATAGAAAGTCCATCAATTGATTTAGTAATTTCTTTGCGAAATTTTGAGACGTCAAACGGCTTGGCCATTGTTTTTCCTTATTCTAAAAAATACAGGCACAAAATTCTGTGCCTGTTTGCTAGTCATTTACTTCTGTTGACGTGCACGAATCATGGCCAAGATGTCTTCGGCCTTTTGTGCAGGTTTAGCTGCAGCCACCGGTGCTGCTGCAACTGCAACTTCCGCATCCTCGTCGTCAAAACTAGATGCTGCAGGTGCAGGCTTGGCTGTGACCATGGGTTTGGCCGCAGGGCGAGCAGGAGCATCCTCGTCTACATCTGCTGCAGCAGAACTGGTGCCAGCAGGTGCTTGTACACCAGCAGGACGATAGTAGCTGCCCCAACGCTCGGTGTCGTAGGGTTGGCCGTCCACCGAAGCTTCAAACATTTCTTTGATCACTTTCAGTTCAACGTCAGAGGGTTTCTTGGGCAAGAATGTGCTGAGATCAAACAAGCCATGTTGCTCAATGGCAGCAGATTCTGCCGCGGTCAATGCCGACTCTTTACGAGCCCACTTGCTACCGTTGTAGTCGGCAAAGCCACCTTTGGCACCTTTGCTGATGCGGAAGTCCAAGCCACGCACATAGTCAGTTGGCAATTCTTCCAGCTCAGGATCCATTAACGCACCTTTAATAGTGGTAAAGATTTGGGGACCAATGATAAAGCGACGGATGGGATTTTCTGGCATCTTGTCGTCAGCCAAGGGATTCTCGCGCACAAAGCCTTGGAAAATATAGCTGCGCTTTTTCCAATACTTACGACCCATTTCTTCTAGACTCTTGTCCTTGAACCAGCCGCGAACTTCGGCCAAGATTGGACAAGCATCGCCCCACATTTCCACGCATGGCACTTGCACCATGACTTGTCGGGATTCCATTTCGCCTCGGATGCCACTAAACGGCAGTCGGATCATGGCACGTTCCTGCCAGAAGAATGTGTTTTTGGTGTTACCGTCGGGTAAGAAACGCAGAGTGGCACTTTGGCCTTCTTCCATGTTCCAGTGAGGGTAAATTGAGTTGTCACCGCGTTCGGATGACTGTGAACCTTTGTTTTCTGCGGCTGCCAAACGAGCCCGAATTTCTGCTAGTGATGCCATATTGTGTTGCCTTTCTATATGCGTTAATATGATTTTTAAAAGTTGCCTTTTAGAGTGCCTGTGTATGCACTGTTTCTAGTGTATACGACTTTACTTAGCATCACAACAGAAATTCTAACTTTTTTTGCCAATCTATTAAATACTGGCATGACAACCTATCGCATATACGGCAGCGACGCCCAAGTTGTGCCAGCAGCTTATCCCAATCTCTGGCAAGTTTCCAATTGCTTTGATTCTCCCACATTTGGCTGGATGAGTCAGGCTTTTTTAAATCATCACAATCAGTGGACCAGACCACAGGATTGCCTGGAATATCGATTGCAACTGACTCCAGACAGCCAAACTCAACGACGAGCATTTGATTGTTGGAATGGTCTCACAACTGCAATGAAACAAATCACAGGCATTCCGGATCTTGTGCCTGCCGAAAATAAATTTTGGGTAGATTTGCCGTATTTTCGTTGCAGCTATCACCCAGACAGCGAACGCTTGGTAGTGACTTACCAGGTGTATCTTTGGGGATACGGAGGAAATATCCCGGGCACTTCTTTTTGCGAATCACCGGATGCCACAATTTTCAACCCGGGAAATCAGATCGAAATACCATTTGTGCCCAACACCGGTTACATCAACTTGAACATTGATCAAAAAGTGCATCACGTCAAACCGTCTGATGGCATGAGATTAAGCGCCTGCTGGCAGTGGATGAGAAAAGTGTAAGTTGAAAGTCTCACGCTGTGAGTTGGCTGGCACTTGACAGCGTGTGCCCATGAAAATTCTGGGCTGATTCAGGAATACATAGGCAGTGTTGGGACGATAGCTCACGGCCTGCAGTTGATTAGGCCCAAAGCAGCTGATGTCTTCGTAATCTTGAGGGTATTCGGCATTGACTTGACTGTCTGTGCAAAAATACGTGGCCAAGTCCGGCTGTTCTTGATCGGCCATGCACACCTGCACAAAACAGCGAATGTCCGGGTGCAGTCTATGCATCATGATTCTGCAACCCGACAGGTCTAGACTCACATAGGCCACTTGTGGGCTCAGGGCTTGACCCACGATGTGTTCAATTTGGGGTTGCAGTGCCTGTAGGCGATTCTGCAGGTCAGGTGTTTGATCCCAGGGTGTGAGCAAGCGATTGGGATACAGGGACTGCCACGCAGTTGAGTTGCCACGGTAACTTTGCTTCAGGTGCTCAAAGTCTTTGAAAAAGTCTTCAATTTCCCATACGCCGGGCATGACTTTGTGTGCTGTGTTCATGTGGCGTTATCGTCCCAGCAACTCACGCAGGCGTGCTAATTCCGGGTCAAAGCTGACACCTTCCGCCACACCCGACTCGTCCAGCCCACGGGCCTTGCGCCATTTGCGAACACTTTTGCCCTGATCGCGTCTGCTGCCCAGTTTGGGTCTGAGATCGCCCAAGGCTTCCGCCATGCCAGGCTGATCATCTTCGGGGCCTGTGGGAGTGCCAATCTGTGTCAATGCGTCAGCCAATTCTGGACTGGCGTCAGCCAGTTCCCACATGCGATCCATCACAGCTGAGTCATCCCATGCATTGGCATTGGGATCACGATCAGCCAGGTCAGTCAAGCGATCAAACAGCTCATCATCGCCCACTAGACCCCCCAGTTGTTCCGTGGCATCCATGGCATCCACACCCACAGTCAAGGGCTGGCTCAGCAGCTGACGCAGTTGATTTAGTTGTTCAGGAGTTTCGGGCAATTCCCAGGTACCTTCCATCATGCGGTCAGTCCAGGCTTCAAATACTGCAATTTCTTTCATGCTGTTTTCCTTCTGTTGTATGCGTGCCAACAAGGGCAAGGCTGATTCTATTCTGGCATCCAGGGTCTGTTCCACAAACAGTTGTCGGATGTCTTCGACCAATTCTTCGTGACTGCCAATGTCAGCCGGCGTCCAGGATTCAAAATAATCAGCATAGCCACGACCGGAACCAAGACGACGAATACTTTCACGCAGAGCATCGTAATAGTGAGCAGCAGATTCTACCACTTGTTGGCTTATGCCTTCCAGCACACGGCCAGCACTGGCTCGGCGAAATCTTGACAGCACAGCCAGTTCTGACACCATTTCTGTGATATGCACACCGCGCACATCCCAGGGACGGCCTCCCGCACGCACATGTTCCAGCATGGCACGACCACCCGCCAATTGACGAAATGGCAGTCTGTAGCGTTCACCATCCGCAGTTTCCAAGAACAAGCTGTCGATCTGGCGATGGCGTGCATCACCTTCGCCCAAGGGGCGTTTGTGTCGGATCATGAGTCTGGCTTGAGTAGCCTCGCCCACATAGCTGATGTTTCGTGTGCCATAGTAGCCTTCAAACAGGCCTTCGCGTATGGCAGCCATGCCAGCTTGATGATGGCGCAGCTTTGCAATGTTTTCAATGCTGAAGTTTCTGAATCCGGTGCCGGGACTCACGGCCCACTGCTTGAGCTGATTCAAAAATCCAAACCACGCATCAGCGTCGGCATCTTCCATGCCTCGAGCCATGTTGTTGGCCGCCAGCAGCAGGAATGTGTCATCTTCCTGGAACATGATCACCACAGTGCCGTAGTTGCGTCCAGATGCACCCACATAATCAAACGAAAACATGTCAGCGTCTTGTGCTGTGGTCACTGAACGGCCTGCTTTGAAATAATCAGGCTCGAAGTCGCGAGTGACCAGGATATCGGCCAATTCTTGGGATCTTGTTTCAATACTCATAGTAGCTTATTTAGCGCATTATGGATATAAAGGGCATGGGATCAATGCGCTGGTCCCCGTGATCCTTCATTTGTGCATCCATTTCTGGGTGATAGGTCTGCAGCAGTTGCATCATGCGCACGGCCAGAATAGTGGCCATCACAAGATCATCATGTTCGCCGGGCTTGGCTGCATAGCTGACTCCGTGAGCAATGAATGTTTTGAGCTCTGAAATTAGTGGTTGGCTGGCAATGCGCAAGCGACCCGATTCCACTAGAATTTTCAGCTTGTTGCAGGCCGTGAGCTTGGCCTTGGGCGTGGTATTGAATCCCTTGCGGAACCTGCGCCCAGTGGTGCCCACAACCGAATTGTCGCTGAGAAAATAACCCGGTATGTTTTCTTCCCCATAGTCAGCAATGCTGATCAACGCAGCTTCACCAATGGTGTTGTTTTCAATGCTGTAGTAGATGCTGGTTTGGTCCTGCGTGTGTTCGTGCAGATGTTTCACTATGTCGGCCAAGATTCTGATTTGTGTGGGAATATCAGTACGGTTGTGACGCCACTCGCCAACCTGTCGTGTGGTGTTGGCCTCAAAGATCTGGATAGCAGCAGGATCACCCCCAGTGCCCAGACTGGGATCCAAGGACACTACATAGATTCGGCCACGTTCGGGACGCTGATACCACCGCACCTGGCCAGTGTGATAGAGAGGTTCTTGTGCCTGGAGATCAATCAAGGTGGTGGCAGAGATCAAGGTCTCTTCCCAGATGATGAATTCGCAATCCATTTCTCGTCT
>Ga0209189_1001316_pt1 | contig 18825 bp, 12 predicted proteins | sample C_130820_EF_Meta_FD_187308 | JGI IMG/M metagenome (GOLD analysis project Ga0209189, IMG submission 187308) | Freshwater microbial communities from Lake Croche, Canada to study carbon cycling - C_130820_EF_MetaG (SPAdes) (version 3) | ecosystem: Environmental > Aquatic > Freshwater > Lake... | reverse complement strand
TGCTGTTAAAGCCAATGCTCAGTTGGTAACACCCAACATTGGTGCTGCAACTGGTTCAAGCCTCTCTGTTACAGGTAACATCAATGCTCTCAACACAGTGTTGAGCGGTGCGTTGAGCGCAACAGGTAATGTTGCTGGTGGTAACATCACAACAGCTGGTCAAGTGAGTGCTACAGGCGATTTGACAAGTGCTAATGTAAACACTGGTAACTTGAGCCTGACAGGCAATGTGACTAGCGCACTCAACGTGACAGGTACAGCCACAGCTGGTAACTTGGTATCCGTTGGTACACTCAGCTCCACAGGCACAGCCACAGTTGGTAATGTTGCTACTGCTGGTACAGTAAGCGCAGCTGGTACAGCTACCTTGGGCAACGTGAGCACAGGCGGTAATATTGATGCTGCTGGTACAGCAAGTGTTGCTGGTACAATTACCGGTGGTAATTTGAGCACAGGTGGTACAGCAAGTGTTGCTGGTACAATCACTGGTGGTAATGTTGCCACAGCTGGTACAATCAGTTCTACTGGTACTGCTACTGTGGGCAATGTGAGCACAGCAGGCACAATCAGCGCAGCTGGTACAGCTACCCTGGGCAATGTTTCTACAAGTGGTACAGCTAGTGTTGCTGGTACAGCCACAGTTGGTAACTTGGCCACTGCTGGTACAGCTAGTGTTGCTGGTACAGCTACCGTGGGCAATGTGAGCACAGCTGGCACCGTAAGTGCACAAGGCAATGTAACAGGTGGTAATGTTGTTACTCTGGGCACAGTTGACGCTGGCACAGCCAACGTAACAGGTACAGCCACAATGGGTAATGTTGCTACAGCTGGTACAGTAAGTGCAGGTGGTAATATTACTGGTGGTAATGTTGCTACAGCTGGTCAGATGAGTGCTGCTGGTAATGTTTATGCTGCTAACTTTGTTGGTAACATCAGCGGTAACTTGAGCGCTCCTGGTTCCAATACACAAGTTATTTTCAACGATGCTGGTATTGCCGGTGCTACAGCTGGTTTTGTATTTGACAAGTCTGCTAATGCAATGACAGTGACTGGTACAATCACTGGTGGCAATTTGGCCACAGGTGGTAATGTAACTGCTACAGGTACAATCAGCGCAACTGCCACAATCACTGGTGGTAACTTGGTTACTGCTGGTACAGCAAGTGTTGCTGGTACAGCTACCTTGGGCAATGTTGACACAGCAGGTTATGTGAGTGCAGTTGGTAACGTGCACACTGGCAACTTGCGTACTGGTGGTTCAGTAAGTGCTACAGGTAACGTAACAGGTGGTAACTTGGTTACTGCTGGTGTAGTTGATGCTTATCAGATTAGCGCAAGTGGTTCAACCACATTGAGTGACGTTAGTGCAACAACAGCAACTATCACAACTGGTAACATCACCACAGTGAACGCTACTACAGTGAGTGCTACTGGCACAGCTACTGTGGGTAATGTGAGCACAGCTGGTACTGTAAGTGCTGCTGGTACAGCCACAGTTGGTAACGTGGTCACAAGTGGTACAGCAAGTGTTGCTGGCACAGCTACTGTGGGCAATGTGAGCACAGCTGGTACTGTAAGTGCTGCTGGCACAGCCACAGTGGGCAATGTTTCTACTGCTGGTACAGTAAGTGCCACTGGTAACATCGACGGTGGTAACATCCGTACAGCTGGCCTGATGAGTGCAACAGGCAACGTGTATGCTGCCAACTTTATTGGTAACGTAAGCGGTAACGTGTCTGCTCCTGGTGCTAACACACAAGTTATCTTCAATGACAACGGTATTGCTGGTGCTGTAGCAGGCATGACATTTGACAAGTCTGCTAATGCAATGACAGTGACTGGTACAATCACTGGTGGTAACATCACTACAGCTGGTTTGGTAAGCACAAATGAAATCCTCACAACAGGCAATGTTGCTGTTGGCCAAATTGCATATGCAGTAACTGGCGTCGAAACAGATGGTTATATCAGCGCAACTGGTACAGCCACAGTGGGTAATTTGAGTACAGGTGGTAACGTAAGTGCTACAGGCAATGTGACTGCTGCGGCTGCTACACTTGGTAACATTGTGATCAGCGGTGACAACATCACTGACACAAATGGTCGTGTAAACTTCAACTCTGCTCTTGGCGATGTTGACTTTGCAGTGAGTGGTACAGCAGCCAACGTGTTCTACGTTGACGCTGGTACAAACACAGTGAGCATTGGTAATGCTACACAGACCACAGGTGCTACATTGGCAATCAATGCTACTAACTCTGTGTTGATGCCAGTTGGTAACACAGCACAGCGTCCTGCTACAGCAGTTGCTGGTATGTTCCGTTTCAATACTTCTATTGCTAGCTTGGAAACATACAATGGTACTGCTTGGGTTAAAGTTGGTGTTCCTGACTTTACATTGATCAGCGATGATCAGTTCAACGGTGATGGCGCAACCACAGTGTTCACACTGAGCGGTAGCTACACAACACAAAGTACTATTGTGTCCTTGAACGGTGTGATTCAGATCCCTGGTACTGCATACTCTGTGACTGGCAATCAATTGACATTTACAGAAGCTCCTGCTGTAGGCGACCGTATCGACGTTCGTATGTTGACCACAACAACTTATGTGAACTCCATCCAGAACGCAACAAACACTGCCAGCGTGACACCTAATGAAGTGTTGGCTCAGACTGACGTGGTTGGTGCACTGAGTACTACTGGCAATATCATTGCTGGCGCAGGCGCTTACTTTGTGGGTAACGGTGCTGCATTGACAGGCGTTGCTGCTTCCAGCGTACAAGCAAGTAGCTTGACTGGTGCCACAATGGCCAACAATGTGGTGAACTCTAGCTTGACTGCAGTTGGTGCTTTGGCTAACTTGAGCGTGGTTGGTGACATTGTTACCGGCGGTAATGTATTGCCTTCTGGTAACGCCACAATGGATCTGGGTAGTGCTACAAACCAGTGGAAGAGCTTGTATGTATCTGGTAACACAGTGTACATTGGCGGTACCTCAGTGGGTGCAAGCAATGGCGTGTTGACAGTGGCTGGTAACACAGTTGTTACAGCCAACGCAACAGGTACAAGTACCACAACAGGTAACGTCAGCATCACAGGTAACGTCACAGGTGGTAACGTGGCCGCAGCTGGTCAAATCAGCACTGCTGGCAACATCACTGGTGCCAACTTGTTGATCAACAACAATGCGGTGATTACAGGTAACTTGACAGTTAACGGTACTACAACTACCATCAACAGCAACACTATCACTACAAACGACAAGAACATTACTTTGGGCAACAACCAAAGCACTGGTGCTGCGTTGGATGGTGCTGGTATTGATCTGGGCAACAACAGCTTGGTAACTTTGCGTTACAACAACACTGCCAACGTATGGGCAAGTAACATTGGTATCAGCGCAGCTGGTAACATCACTGGCTCAAACCTGACAGGTACATTGACAACAGCTAGCCAGACTGCTATTACTAGCGTGGGCACATTGGGCGCTTTGAGCGTGACAGGTACAGCTACAGTTGGTAATGTGACCACAGCTGGCACAGTAAGTGCTGGTGGTAACATCACAGGTGCTAGTATCTCTGCAAGTGGCACAATCAGTGCTGTGGGCAACATCACTGCTGGCAACATCAGTGCTACAAGTATCTCTGGTACATTGACCACAGCAACACAAAGTGCTATTACCACAGTTGGTACATTGAACTCACTGAACGTGGGCACAACAATCAGCGCAGCTGGTAACATCACTGGTGCTTACTTGTATGGTAACGGTAGTTTCTTGACAGGTATTGATGCCACAAGCATCCAGAACGGCACAAGCAACGTTCGTGTATCTAGTGCTGGTGGCAATGTCACAACCAGCATCGGTGGCACAAGCAACGTACAAGTGATCAGCTCAACAGGCGTCACAATCACTGGTGCACTGAGTGTGACAGGTGATGTGGTTGCTCAGAACGTCAATAGCTTGAGTGATGCTTCGCTCAAGGCCAACGTGGCACCGATTGCCAATGCTGGTCAAGTGGTTGCAGCATTGACAGGTGTGGGCTACGACTGGGTTGATGGTTCAGGTCATGCTTACGGCTTGATTGCTCAAGAAGTTGAGCAAGTGGTTCCTGAAGCTGTCAAGACTGATGCCGCTGGTGTCAAGTCTGTCAATTACTCCATGTTGGTACCGTTCTTGATTGAATCGGTCAAGCAGTTGAGTAAAGAAGTTGCTGAGTTGAAAGCCAGCAAGTAAGTAGGTAAGTGAAATTATGCCGGGCTAGCAATAGCCCGGCATTGGTTAGAGCCTAGTTCAATAAAATAAAAAGGAGAACGAAAATGGCAATTAAGATTAATGGCGTTACGGTTATTGATGACAGTCAAAATGGTACGCTTTCTGGTACACAATCGGTTACAGGCAATGTTACTGCTGGCAACGTTCGCACAGGCGGCGTGGTTTCTGCTACAGGCAATATCACTGGTAGTTACATTTTGGGTAACGGTAGTCAGTTGACTGGTATTGATGCCACAAGTATCCAATTTGGCACAAGTAATGTTCGTGTTGTGAGTTCTGGTGGTAATGTTGCAACTGGTGTTGGTGGTACAAGCAATGTACAAGTTGTGAGCTCAACAGGTGTTGCAGTTACAGGTACACTGAGTGCCACTGGCAACATCACAGGTGGCAATGTAAGTGCCACTAACTTGACAGGTACATTGGCAACTGCAAGTCAGACCAATATTACCGCAGTGGGTACTTTGGGTAGTCTGAGCGTAACTGGTAACGTGACTGCTGGTAATATTGTTACAGGCGGTTCTGGTGGTAACATCAGTGGTGCTAACGTAATTTCCGCTACTACACTCAGTGCAACAGCAAACGTAGTCGGCGGCAACGTGACCACAGCTGGTACAGTAAGTGCTACAGGTACTATCACTGGTAGCCAGTTCAATGGATCTGGTGCTGGCTTGACCGCAATCCCTGGTGCTAACGTGACAGGTACTTTGGGCGTCAACACAACTGGTTATGCTGCTACTGTGAGTGGTGCTGCACAAGCCAACATCACCAGTGTTGGTAATTTGACTGGTTTGACAGTAACAGGTAATGCTGCTGCTGGTAACATCACTACAGCTGGTGCAGTAAGTGCTGCTGGTCAGATCACAGGTAGCCAGTTCAATGGATCTGGTGCTGGCTTGACTGCAATTCCTGCTGCTAACGTAACAGGTACTTTGGGCGTCAACACAACTGGTTATGCTGCCACAGTTAGTGGTGCTGCACAAGGCAATATTACTAGTGTGGGTACATTGACATCGTTGTCAGTGACCGGCAACGTAAACGCCGGTAACATCACTGCTACTCACTATGGTTCTGGTGCTGGTTTGTCAAGCATCACTGGTGCTAACGTGACAGGTACAGTGGCGAGTGCTACCACAGCTGGTACAGTGACAACTGCTGCACAAGGCAACATCACTAGTGTGGGTACATTGACCGCCTTGACAGTAAGCGGTAATGCTGCTGCTGGCAACATCAGCACAGCTGGTGCTGCTACCTTGGGTAGCTTGACAGTCAGTGCTGACGCAACTATCACTGGTAACTTGACAGTTAACGGTACTACAACTACTATCAATTCCAACACTATCACCACAAACGACAAGAACATCACTTTGGGCAACAACCAAAGCACTGGTGCTGCTTTGGATGGTTCTGGTATTGACGTTGGTAGCAACAGCCTGGCAACATGGAAATACAACAATGTGGCCAACGCTTGGGTCAGCAACATCAACGTCAGTGCAGTTGGTACTGTAACTGGTAGCCAGTTCAATGGCTCTGGTGCTGGCTTGACTGCAATCCCTGGTGCTAACGTGACAGGTACATTGAGTGTTAACACAAGTGGTTATGCTGCCACAGTTAGTGGTGCTGCACAAGCCAACATCACCAGTGTTGGTAATTTGACTGGTTTGACAGTAACAGGTAATGCTGCTGCCGGCAACATCACCACAGCTGGCTTGATCTCAGCAACTGGTGCTGTGACAGGTAGCCAGTTCAATGGCTCTGGTGCTGGTTTGACTGCAATCCCTGCTGCCAACGTAACAGGTACACTCAGCGTCAACACAACAGGTTATGCTGCCACAGTAAGTGGTGCTGCTCAAGGCAACATCACAAGTGTTGGTACATTGACTTCCTTGTCAGTAAGCGGTAATGCTGCTGCCGGCAACATCACCACAGCTGGCCTGATCTCAGCCACAGGTGCTGTAACTGGTAGCCAATTCAATGGCTCTGGTGCTGGCTTGACTGCAATTCCTGCTGCCAACGTAACAGGTACATTGAGTGTTAACACAAGTGGTTATGCTGCCACCGTGAGTGGTGCTGCACAAGCCAATATTACGTCAGTTGGTACACTCACAAGTTTGAGCGTAACTGGCAACGTAAATGCTGGCAACGTGATTGCTACGCACTTTGGTTCTGGCGCCGGCTTGAGCAGCATCACTGGTGCTAACGTGACAGGTACAGTGGCTAGTGCTACAAGTGCTACAAGTGCTACCACAGCTGGTACTGTGACAACTGCTGCACAAGGTAACATCACTAGCGTGGGTACATTGACTGGCTTGAACACAAGTGGTGCAATTTCAGCCACAGGTGCTGTAACTGGTAGCCAATTCAATGGCTCTGGTGCTGGCTTGACATCAATCCCTGGTGCTAACGTGACAGGTACAGTGGCTTCTGCTACAAGTGCTACAAGTGCTACAAGTGCTACATCAGCTACTACTGCTGGTACAGTGACCACAGCAGCTCAAGGTAACATCACAAGTGTTGGTATTTTGACTAGCTTGAGTGTAAGCGGTGCTGTAACATTGGGTGGCGGTTTGACCAATGGTCAAGCCAACGGTGTTGGTAACATTGGTAGTGCTAGCACATACTTCAACACAGTGTTTGCCAAGGCTACAAGTGCACAATACGCTGACTTGGCTGAGATGTACGCAGCTGACGCTGAGTACGCTCCTGGCACAGTGGTGTGCTTTGGTGGTGAGCAAGAAGTCACAGTTTGCGCACACGAGAGCGATACTCGTGTGGCAGGTGTTGTTTCTACCAACCCAAGCTACATCATGAACGCCACACTGGAAGGCGAGCACGTAGCGGCCGTGGCCCTGACAGGTCGTGTGCCAACTCGTGTGGTTGGCGCAGTTGCCAAAGGTGACTTGATGGTAAGTGCTGGTAACGGTGCTGCCAAAGCTGACAACAATGCACGCAATGGTGCGGTAATTGGCAAGGCTCTTGAGAACTTTGACGGCGCTGAAGGCGTTATCGAAGTTGTGGTTGGTCGCTTCTAAGCAATCAACACAAGCCAAAACAGGGCTCCGAAGAGCCCTGTTTTTTTGGCCGTAGGATCTGTGCGTCAGGTGATTCGGGCTAAATATACTACACCGAAAGAACACCATGCTCACAGCAAAATATCGAACTGATTATCCAGGGGAGTTTGTGGTCACAGAAGCTCGTTGGCGAGACGGCAAACGTGAACAAACCCGCGAATGGATTCCTAATCCCATTGAAAATCGTCACATCTCGTCACGTGCTGCCTGCATTGGTTCCGCAGTGGATCACTACTTGTTTGACTACACTAGACTGGCTCGTCACCGTGGTGGATTGTTGGGTTCACTGCGACTGCAAACATACGGTGTGAGTGAAGTTGCACATCAAATGAAGCTGGATTTTGCAGTGGAGATCAACAAAACACGCTTGAACGACCTCAAGGCCACGGACTATCATGTGGAAAATGTGGTGTACACCACCAGCAGACTGTGTGTGGAAAATCCCGGAGAATTTTACCTCATTCCCTACAACCCTGTGCTCAACAGCATTGCGGTGTTGTTGTACTTGGCAGCGTTTGACGGACACCAAGAAGTGTTCATGCTGGGCTATAACCAAGAAGCTGATGCTGGATCAACCAACTGGATTCAGCATGTCGCCCGAGTGATCGAAGCCTATTCTGCCACTCAATTTGTGTTGGTGGGTGTGGAATCCAACCAGCCTCAGAACTTGTTTGAGTATGCCAACGTGAGACCCATGAGCTATCCCGAGTTCATCACGTATTGTGACATACGCTGAGTTCCAGCAGGGCTATTTTCTCTCTCACAGCGTCAAAATTCACAGTTGACCACAGTCCTGGATGCATGGGTCTGGGCCACGTGCCAGCATTGATCCAGGCCCAACCAATATGCTCGTCGTTGAGCACAGGCACAAACTCATGATCCACAGTGCAGAAAAAGGTGTGATACACAAATCCACCATCACTGGAAGTGAACTGTTCTATGGGAATCACTCGTTGATGACTGGGCATTGAGCCCAGTTCTTCCTCACACTCGCGTGTCATGGCAGCCAACAAACTTTCGCCTGGGTCCACTTTGCCGCCGGGCAAGCCCCATGTGCCCGGATGCCTGGGATCGTTGCGCAACAAATAAAGATAACGGTTGGTGGTGGTGCTGTGGAACCACACACCCACAGCGTTTACAATACCAGTGTCCATTCGCCTCCTGGGTAGATACCTTGATAACTTTTGACCCAAGCCTCACCAGTCCAGCGATATTGGATACCTGTGGTGATATTGGTCACATACTGTGTGTTTACAGGACTATTGGTGGAATCAAAAACCGTACGCCAGCGACCGTCTTGATACTCCACAATGTCGTTGGCATGAGCAATCAGGGCTTGATCGTCCTCGCCCTGCCAGGCTGCAGCTGAACTCTGTCCACTGCCAGTGTCCTGAGTCAACAGATAACGCTGTCCTGTTGCAGCAGGTGCAATACCATCTCCTGGCCCACTGCGTAGAGGATTGATCACAGCATCCACAGGAGCCAGGGTATTTTGTGGCACAGTGTCTTCGTCCACAGTGAACAGCAGGAATCTGTCGTCTGTGGGATCGTAGGTTATGGTGCCTACCACATCAGTTCCGTCGGGTTGTGCCAGTTTGATTTGACTGATTCCTGGTCTCAAGGTACCGTATGCACCGATCACAGCTGACCACATCAAGTTACTGGGCGGGCTAGTGGGCGGTGCCAAGCTGGCGTTGGACTCGCTGATCACTTGTGAGGGTCGCAAGGCTTGCAGTTTGTTGTTGATCAAGAGAGTTTGATATGCCCAAGGAGTGATCACCTGGCGTGTGCCCAGCAACAAGTCATTGTCCATCACAGCGTCACTGGCATAGCCCTCGGAATCAAACACACTCATGATGATGCGTTCTACCACACCCAGTTTTTTGACCTTGGCCGGCGATGATATCCAAATGGGCAAGGTAAATGTCAGTGTGGCAATGTCTATGGGGTTTTCGGTACCTTGTGGTATGGCTCGTCCACTCCACTGTACTGATTCTAATTCTACCACACTGAGGCTGGTCCAGTCAATGAAATTGTCAGTGCTCTGTATTTCCAAACTGGGGTTGAACAACACCAACATCTGCTCCAACAACTGCATTTTTTGATTGGTGTTAGAAGTCCAGATGTCCAGTTTTAATGTGAGCTTGTAGGGCACAGGCATCAGGCGTTCGATAGTGAAAGCATTGCCCTGTGTGGTTTCGTAGCTGTCAGTGGCTTCGTCGTAGGTGCGTTGACGCACATTGATCTTGCTCACATGATAGGGCTCTTGCATTCTGGGACGATCATAGTCCAAGCTGGAGATGTAAAATGTCATCATGGGAGTGCTGGGCATAGCACTGGCTGAGTTCTGTTGTATAATAGTCTGGGCCTGACGACTGGCATCACCATAACGCACAGGCACACGAATTAGCGCATGATTGGTGCCTTCTTCGTTGCGTCCATATTCCACTTGAAAGTTTGAAAAGATTCTAGTGAACTGCAGCAAGAAGCGGCGTATTTGTTCGTCGTAAAAAAAATTTGGAGTAGTCATGTTTAACCGCCGTTGTCTGCCGTGGGTTTGAGAATGTCACTGAGGCTCTGTCTGCTGGGGATAGCACCTCGATCTGTGGTCTGTACTGTGGCTGTGTTGTTGACAAAGCCAGCTCTCAGGGTTTCGGCATTGGACTCAAACACCAGGCCAGTGCGCACACTGTCTTCGATCTTGAGCCAAGCACGGCCATCGTATCTGAACAGTCGATTGGGAAAGTAGTCCAAGCGTAGCGCATAGTCACCAATGACAGGGTGCAGGGGAAAACTAGTGCCCGGAGTCACAGGCAACCCATTGGGCGCAATGCCATCCCCGGTCAAGTAGCCCATGGTATAGCCATCGGATCTAGGAGTCAGGCCCTGACCTCCATCGGTACCATCCACTGTGGGTGCAGTTTGATCCGCTGACAAGCCTGCACTGGCTGGTTGCCCATCAGGATAAGTGGGCAAGATGTAGAACTTTACTGTGTCGTAGCCCGACTTGGGCACTTCAATTTGAGCCTGTGTGAGTATGGCATCGTTGATTTCCAGATCACGATTGCGAGTGGAGGCTTTGTCTGCAATGGTGTCGGGTGTTTTTTCTGCCCAGTATTCGGGATCACCAATGTCCACGCCCGGGGGAACATTTTTTGTGGCTGTGTAAAACTTGTCACCGTTGTTGACCACTGTGCCAGCAGGATAAAAATTGCCCGGATCCCAGATGTTGTTGGGCTCAAACGGTTTGTCGGTGATGTCATTGTACTCTTGTGCATTGACCATGGGCGTGGCCTTCACACGCCACAGGTGTGGCAGCCAGGTCTGGCTGAATCCTTCGCTGGCAAATGACGCATCCTGGATTACATAATATCTGGGCAGGGCTTTCACAATGCCCTGGGCATTGAGTGGGTGATAGTCTCGGAGATTGGGCACTTCCAGCACATCGCCTGACATGAGCTTGCGCCCAAAAGTGTCAATCATGTCATTGTAGTGAAACGTGATAAACAAGGTGTCGTTGTTCAAAAACAAACCAAACTGGCTGAGGTCAAAGTCAATGTCTTGGGTGCGATATACACCACGCATGACATACACATTGGGATCGTATGATCGATCTCGATTTTCCAACAGCAACAGGTCTTCGATAAACAGGGGATTTTTGGTATCGTATACCGGCAGCGTGGCATCGGCATCGCCCACATCGCCGGTGTTGGGACCCAAATACTTGTGGCAGTAGATGTCCAGCCCACCCACAGTGAATTGCTCGCTGATGGTGCGGTCAAAAAACTGGTAGTCATTGGTGCGGTTTGGCCGCCACATGCTGAGTCTAGGCACTGCGCTCTCCCAAAATTTGGTGAAAAATCATACAGTATTTATGGGATTTTTCAGTGTTGTTTTTAAACAACATTTTGGTAGTTGACTCAATTTTGGCAAAATGTTATAATTACTGCATATTGAAACCAGGAGATCATGTGAAAACTGCTGCTCGGCCCATTAAACCGCTTAACCCACGCTCACCCGATACCAACATCATGGGCAGTGAGCCCACTTGGCGCACCCAGCCCGAACAGGATAGAACCAGTCGCATGACCCAGGCCTTTTCCTGGTACAACTATTTCTACGGCAAAAAAGACGCCAGGGACATGATTGTGGCCTACTTGGAGCTGCACGACCGTCGAGATCAAGTTCGTGCTCTGCGTGGAGTACCAGATTCAGCCATACGACTCACCACTGCTTGGTTGTGTCGCATGAGCATGGTGGGCTTGGAACTCACCAACACCGAACAGATTCGCCTGGACAACTACATTGAAGAAATCCTGAGTTCGTCTGAAAAAGAAACTGTAGCCGACACAGTGGATGTTGCACCGGCTCGTCCCAACATACAGGATCGCCTGAGAGAAAAAGTATCGGAATGTGCAGGCGAAATCGACGGCTTGTTTGACGACTTTGTGGTCAACGGCGCCCGGATGACTGCGGACTACAAGCCCATTGCTGTGATCCGTGGCAAGAATGTGGTACCGCAAATGGTCAATGACCTGGCTGAAATTTGGCGAGCCCGCCTGGCCCACTACGAAACTGTGATTGAAGGCCGTGATGCACAGTTAGTGGAAGCCTATGGCAATTTTACAAAAATTCAACTACGCAATGTAATCAAGTTCTGCGAAGCTGTGATCAACGACTGTGGTGCATACGTGCAGATCAAGAAAGTGGAACGCAAACCACGCAAGGTCAAGGCAATTCCGCCTGAGAAACGTGCAGCCCGGTTTAAAACTCAAGCAGAGTTTGCAGAACTCAAGCTCCGAGGATTGCCAGCTGCCAGCTTAGTAGACAAGACCGAAGCCTGGTTGTATGACACCCACAAGCGTAAACTGATCCATGTGGTAGCCGATTCGCATGTGGGTTCATTTACCATCAAAGGCAACAGCATCATTGGATTCAGCACAGTGGAAACCCAGCAAAAAACTGTTCGCAAACCCGCAGACACACTCCGAGCCATGAGTGCAGCCGGCAAGCCAGCAGCCAGGAAAATATTCCGAGATCTTACTACCACAGAAACAGCGTTTAACGGGCGAGGTACTGAGAACTTGATCATACTGCGGGTCTGGTGATGTGTCATGCAAGACATAACGGTCACTGACTATTTGACTTGGGAATACTGTCATGATCCTGACATACAGTACCTGGATTGTGCAGCACCTGAACCAATGCGCAATCACATACCCGATTGGTTCAAACAGCAAAAAGCTCGCAAGCAAGAAATTGATATTGCGGATCATCAAACCATACGAAATTGCCTGGGATTTCGAGGGCTTGTCAAAATTGGTTACACTATTCCAATGCCAGAAACCTTGGACGGATACGACACTTATTTCAGTCGTGGGCGACTGCATCCTGACATGTTGCATGGAACTCAATGGGCTAATCGGGGGCCTGAACCCTGGGCACAGGATGACGTGAGTCTGTATGAGTATCGAGTTAGGTTACTGCACTGGCCTTGGCGAGCACGTATGGCACCGGGCTGGCGTTTATTGATCTTGCCTTATCTGTTGGATTGGAGTCAGGACTGGAATGAATTTGCCGGCACTGTAGAACCCAATTATGACATAGTAAACGGAACCAGCATAGGAACCGGGCTAAAATGGACTCAACGTATTGATCCTGCTTGCAACTATTACAATTTGGAAACAGTAATTGCGTTTAAGCGAAGTGTGACTGTGGCCAAGGGTACGGTGACTTTTTGTGCTGTACCCTTGTATGATCCAGAACTTGAATCTAAACAGGCACAGGCTAAATACTAGCAATCGGAGTCAACTGCATGGCCTTAGAAAATCAATCCACGGTAGAAACACTAAAACAAAATCTCATCGAGTATGTGCGCCTGACCTTGGGCGATGGCATGATTGACGTTGAACTGGACCCTGCACACTACGAAGCAGCATACCAACGCACCATTGGTACCTATCGTCAGCGAGCACAGGCTGCCTATGAAGAAAGCTACACCTTCATGGAACTAGTCAAGGATGTCAATATCTACACCCTGCCCCAGGAAGTGATTCAAGTGCGCCAGATCTTTCGTAGAACATTCGGCGACAGCCAAGGTCCGTTTGCCAGCAATTTTGACCCGTTTAGCCAGGCCAGTTTGAATGTGTATCTCATGAATTTCAATGTGGCCGGGGGCTTGGCCACATATGACTTTTACAGCCAGTATGTGGAACTGGCAGGCCGCATGTTTGGTGCCTACATCAACTACACTTGGAATCCAGTGACCAAGAAACTGCAGATTGTGCGTGATCCCAAGGGCACCGGGGAAAATGTTCTACTATGGACCTACAACCTCAAACCCGAGTTCAATCTCTTGCAGGACTTTCAAATCAGCCAGTGGATTCGTGACTACATGGTGGCTTCGTGCAAGATGATGATTGGCGAAGCTCGTGAAAAGTTCGGTACCATTGCTGGCCCCCAGGGCGGTGGCACTTTAAATGGCACTGCAATGAAGTCAGAAGCACAAGCTCAAATAGATGCCTTGATGTTGCAGTTGGTCAACTACATGGACGGCAGTCAGCCACTTTCTTTCGTTATTGGCTGATGTCTCGTACACTGTTAGTGGGGTGTAGTTTCTTGTCTCACTTGAACCTGGAGAATGTTCATCTCATTAATTCCGACAAATACACAATCCTGGCTTCTCCAGGGGCTGGTAATCAAGCCATAGCAGCACAGACCATACACGAAGTTTGTAGAACACAATATGATCAAGTTGTAGTGATATGGTCTGGTATCAATCGTGTGGATATTCCCATCAGCGCACATCTGAGCCGTCATTACCAAGCACACAGCAAAGTACATTTGTATCAGTGGCAAATTGGCAACATGTCATGGTTCCACTCAGGGGGGATGTTAGGTGACACTAAACAAACTCCAAACGCAATTAAAAACTTTCTTCAAATTCAATACATGTCCGAAGCTGATCAAAATCAATACCTCACTGAGTTGTCTTTGTTGAGTATTGTGTCAACGCAGGCTGTGTTGAATCAGCGTAAAATACCCTATCAAATGGGGTTTATATATGATGTCAAATCCACTGAATACGATCGGTTTGAGCATTGTCACGGAACCATAGATCAGCAAACTACCTTGTACTATTCAGTGGATTGGACAAAATTCACAGATTATACATCGCCCTATGTCTGGGCTCGTGACCATAACCGTCTCAAAGAAGACGGTTATCATCCCGCCAATGATGCCATGATTGACTGGTTTCGTTTGGCCATGAACATTGACTTGTGTGACTAGATCTGCTACAATGTAGCATGGACTTAATGATTGATCTTGAAGGGCTAGCTACTGGCCCTGACACAACTATCTTGACTATTGCTGCCCAGACGTTCGATCCGTTTGGCACAGGCTACTATGATCGGTCATTCTATGCTCGAATCACACTAGAGAGTCAAGAAAATCGCAAAATTGAGCAAGGCACCATAGACTGGTGGGCCACACAACCATCAGCTGCTCGCGAAGAAGCCTTTTCCGAACAGGGGCGAATCCCACTAGACCAAGCTCTAGATGAACTGGGAAAATTAATATGGCATGCCAATCGTATCTGGGCTCAAGGTCCCACATATGACATGAACATTCTTGAGCATGCCTACAAGAGCTACAACAAACCCCTGCCTTGGAAATACTACTCGGTGCGTGATAGCCGTACTGTTTTCAGCCTGTGGCCTGACTTGCCCAGACCTCCCACCAGTCACCATGCCTTGGAAGACTGCCGTAGACAAATTGAATTGCTACAAAAAACACTTGAACATTTAAACATAAAGGAACTGAGATGATCGTTGGTCTAGTGGGCTTGATCGGCGCTGGCAAAGACACTGCTGCTGACTATTTGGTAAACCTACACGAATTTCGCCGTGAAAGTTTTGCTGCCACTCTCAAAGACGCTGTGGCTGCAGTGTTTGGCTGGGACAGAGTCATGCTGGAAGGGCGTACCAAACAAGCTCGAGAGTGGCGGGAACAAGTGGATGTTTGGTGGGCCGAACGATTGAACATGCCTGAATTGACACCGCGTTGGGTCTTGCAGCACTGGGGAACTGAAGTGTGCCGTAGAGCGTTTCATGACGATGTCTGGATAGCCAGCTTGGAAAACCGACTGCGCCAGAGCCGGGACAACATAGTGATCTCGGACTGCAGATTTCCCAATGAAATAGGTGCCATCAAACGAGCCGGGGGTCAGGTGGTGCGTATTGTGCGTGGTGCTGAACCTGAGTGGTATGAACTAGCTCAAGCAGCAAATGCCGGACCCAGTCATGTGGACTGGAGCCGCAGTCGGGACAAGCTCATGCACCTAAATATACATGACAGTGAAACTGCCTGGATTGGCACTGACTTTGATGCAGTATTGGACAACAACGGTACTCTAGATCAGCTGTACCAGCAGGTACAAGATTTGATCGCTGCCTAGGCGTCTGCTGACAAATCTCCTGGACGCCAAGGCAGTTCGCTCTTGGCGATGTCCACGGTGCAGTTCAAGCACACCGTTCGCAAGTTGCGATGATCACTGTTGTGCAAGTTGCCATCTATGTGGTACACTATTAGCTGAGCTGCCCACAATGACTTGAACCCACAGCGGTCACACACAGTTTTTTTCTTGTAGCCGGCCTTTTGCCACCGTGCCACAGGTGCTGGCAGTCGTTTGTTTTTTCTTATGCAACGGTCACACAAACGACGGTATTGTGTTTTTTCGTCGCGATGATAGGCTATGGCTCTGGGTCTTTGGTTGCAAACTGCGCAGAGTGGCCTGGTCATACGGTTATTTAGCATGTGTTTACAAGAAAACCTACTGGGTAGGGCACGGATAAAACCATTTTTTTCAGTTGATAGCTAAATATTAACATGAAGTTCTTAGGAGAATCACAATGGCATTAGTTAGTCCCGGCGTAGAAGTCACTATTGTTGACGAGAGTCAATACATTCCTGCTGCAACCAATTCAGTACCTTATATTTTGTTGGCCACTGCACAAAACAAAGCTAGTGCAGCTGGCACTGGTGTAGCACCTGGCACCTTGGCTGTCAATGCCAACCGCGTGTATTTGATGACCAGCCAGCGAGATCTGGCTGCCACATTTGGCAATCCGTTCTTTTACAAGACCACAGCTGGTACACCTATCAATGGCTACGAGCTCAACGAATATGGCTTGTTGGCTGCTTACAGCGCCTTGGGCGTTAGTAATCGCGTGTATGTTCAGCGTGTGGACATTGATCTAACCGAACTCACAGCCAGCTTGAGTCGCCCCATGGGCAATCCTGCTGCTAACACCTACTGGTTGGATACTGCAACCACTGCTTGGGGTATGTTTGAGTGGAATCAAACCACTGGTCAATTCACTAACCGAACGCCCTTGGCTATTGAGCTAGCTTCTCAGCTGGAAACTGGAACCACTGTGCCACTGCAGAGTCTGGGCAACATTGGTAACTACGCCACAGTTAACGTAACCGATGTTACCACTTACAACCCCATGTACTACAAGCGTGGCGGTCCTACTGCCACACAAACCAGTTCTAGTGAATTGGCTGATCTCTACAACACCTGGGTCCTGGTCGGCAGTGCTGACTGGAAAACTTCATGGCCTTCTGTGTCGGGCACATTGGCTCCCAGCAGCCTCACAGTAGGCAACAGCATCACTATCAATGGTGCCACAATTACGGTGCCAGCGGTCCCTAACAACACAGTGGCTGGTTTGAGCAATGCTATCAATACCGCTGCCATCACCGGTGTTTACTCTGGTTACATTGGCGGTAAACTCTATATCTATTCCACGGCCACAGTTGCAATCAACAATGCATCAGGAACACCACTGTCTGTGTTAGGTATCTCTGAAGGAACATATAGCCCAACTACTTATTTGTCTGCTGCTAGCTACCAGGCTCCTCGTTGGAGAAGCACCGATGTGACCCCTGCTCCTACAGGTTCCGTATGGCAAAAAACAAACAATGTAAATCTTGGCATGAACATTGTGGTCAAGAAATGGAATGCTGCATTGGGAGTGTTTGTGCAACAGGCATGTCCGGTGTATAATAAAGAACGCGAGGCATTGTATGCCATGGACCCCACTGGTGGTGGCCAAAATATCCCGGCCGGTACACTGTTTTGCAATGCTGATCTTTACAACAATGGCACCAGCACTGCAGAAATTTTAGAAAGATTAGTTGCTGGTGACACAGTTGTTACTGGTAACACTGCAACCCCTGGTCCTTTTGTGTCAGGTAACACATTTATTCTCAAATATACCAGTGCTGGTACAGCCGACTTAACAACAGTGACAGTTACACTCACTGGTACTACTGCAGTGGATTTTGTTACTGCAGTTAGTGCTGCCGGTGTTCCGGACTATGTTCAGTGCTCTATCAACGGTATCGGTGCTATTGTGTTTACGCATACACAAGGCGGAGCTATACAATTGTTGCCCGGTAATAATGGTGTAGTGCCAATTAATTCAGCTGGTTTTTATGACTCAGTTGTAGGATGCAGACCATACAACGGCGATGTGTCGCAAGGCTTGATTTTGAGTAACTGGGTCAATGCACCCACATTCACATACACTGCCAGTGCCGATGCACCTGATCGCAACCCCGACGATGGTCGTTTGTGGTACTACTCTGCTGCAGACCAAGTGGATATTATGATTCAGGACAATGGTTCTTGGATGGGCTACCAAAACGTAACCAACGATGTACGTGGTTATGACTTGACTACAACCAACGCTACAGGTCCTATCATTTCTGCAACTCCTCCAATGACACAAAACGACGCCAGCGAATCTCCCTTGGTGTATGGCGACTTGTGGATTGACACCAGCGACTTGGAAAATTATCCCATGATCAGTCGTTGGCAAGCCATAGATGGTGTGGATCAGTGGGTCCCTATCAGCAATTCTGATCAAACCACAGAAAATGGTGTGTTGTTTGCGGATGCTCGTTGGGCACCCAATGGTGACACAGATCCTGTGGTAGATCCATTCCCCACTATCCAAAGTCTCTTGACCAGCGACTACTTGGATTTGGATGCTCCTAACCCTGACCTGTACCCACAGGGCATGTTGTTGTTCAACACACGCCGGTCGGGTTACAATGTCAAGAGCTTCCAGGTCAACTACTTCAACGGCACTACCTATCCCGATGATACATTGCCCACAGAAACCAGCACCTGGGTCACAGCGTCTGGTCTCAAGAACGACGGCAGCCCTTACATGGGTCGCCAGGCTCAGCGTGCCATGGTTGTGGCTGCACTGAAGTCGGGTATCGACACCAGCACTGACATCCGTGAAGAACAACGCCAATTCAACTTGTTGGCATGCCCGGCATATCCCGAACTCATGCCCAACATGATTGCACTCAACAACGAGCGCAAGAACACAGCATTTGTGATTGGTGATACGCCCTTGCGTTTGAGCCCACAAGAGCTGTTGACATGGTCCAGCAACAACA
>Ga0209189_1001313_pt1 | contig 18848 bp, 14 predicted proteins | sample C_130820_EF_Meta_FD_187308 | JGI IMG/M metagenome (GOLD analysis project Ga0209189, IMG submission 187308) | Freshwater microbial communities from Lake Croche, Canada to study carbon cycling - C_130820_EF_MetaG (SPAdes) (version 3) | ecosystem: Environmental > Aquatic > Freshwater > Lake... | reverse complement strand
CCAGAATTTAGCATTCTGATAATTTCTTCCTTGAAATCTGTCGCATAATGCTGACGTGTTTTTTGTTCTGTTGCCATTTTGCTTTGTTTATGCAAAAATGTGTAACGATTTACTGCACCATCTCAATCCACTATTTTTAAGAAAACAAATAATTTAATCTTGATTTGGCTGAAAATTATAATACTTGTTGCTGGGTTTTTCATGGTTTTAGAGTTGATATTATTTTTAAAAATAGATAATAAATACGTTGAATCAATCATAATTGGCAAACATTCATTAATCATTGCTTTAATTATCTACATTATTGTTTCACCTTCAACAGTCAAAAAAATGCGGGGCTGTGTTTATGTTATTCCTGAGACAAAAGGCATATACGAAAGTTATTTATTTCCACGAGCATTCAGAGGAACACCCTACGACTTTTATAATCACCTTATTGAAGACTATATCTCATATAAAATGCCCTATCTCAATATGAAATTTAGTGCGAGCGAAATGGCTTCAGATTTAAAAATTAGTAAACAAAAACTCACATTAATACTGAAATACGTTTACCAAATGGATTTTTTTGAATTTATTAATCGCTATCGAATTTATTATTTCTTAGAACTTTCCAATGATGAAGCGTTTAATTCGTTAAATATAGAAGAACAAGCAAAAAGAGTTGGATTTTATCATAAATCTGATTTTTATTATTACTTCAGAAAATTCATGGATCCAGCTCCACCACTAAGTATTAGTCAGGATAAATATTTTATTAAGCGAGAATTGTAGTGAAAATTTGCTGAATGTGTTTTTTATTAACGCTTTTGCCATATTTTTTTGTGATGAAATAAGCTTCTTTTGATTTCAAAAATCAATTTATTTTTAAATAAAAAGTCATACACCGATAATACACTTCCATTCATCGATTATTATTTTTACTGATGATCTTTGCAGTTATTTTTGATTTGTTTAGAAAATCAAAAATTAATAACTCTATGAAAAAAATACAACTTAAAAATAATTTTGAAATTTTAGTTGATGATGAGATTTATGGAGATGTAGTTAGTCATAAGTGGAATATCTGCAACGTGAAGGGTAAAAAATATATTAGAACAACTGTCTATCATCCTAAAAAACAAGATATTTATTTGCATCATGTAGTTTTAGGTGGATTAACTAAAGGTTATACTACTTTATTTATTGATGGAAATTCGCTCAACTGTCAGAAGGTAAACTTAATGCAGATACCTTTTCATACCAAATCTCATATAAGACTATGTAATTTTAATAACAAAACTTCCAAATATAGAGGAGTTTATGAAAATAATGGAAAGTTTATTGCTGCTATTCAAATAGATGGCAAACTTAATTATTTAGGAAAATTTATTACTGAGAAAGAAGCGGCTATAAAATATGACTTAAAAGCCATTGAGCTTTACAAACAATTTGCAGTTACTAATATAATCACAAATCCATATATTTTGCCGGATAATAGGGTAGGGGAGTTGTCAGTTGCATAAACCAAAAAAGATACATCAATTACGATGACACTTTTTTCTAGTTTATTGAGCTTCAGACAATATTTGAACTTTCTGGTCTTTTTCATATTGCTTGGTTTTCCAAATTTTAGCTTGTTTTAGATCCCAAATTTGACTTCCAATTAATGAATTGATTTTTTCGATATCTTTTTTTACAAACATCTTACTAAGGGTATTACAATCTATATCATTGTTTTTGATAAAGTCTTCAATCATTGATTCTACTTGGGTTAAGCCTACCATTTTGAAAATAGGTTTAATGGCATGAAGTTGCTTTTTTATATCTTCCATCGCAGTATTATTTATATTTTGGATTAGTAATTCAAACTGTTTTAAATAAATTGTATAAAATTGCTCAAATACATCAATTGCATAATCCAAATCATTATTATAAAAAGGTGTTAAAAAATCTGTGTCTAATTCAGGATTAAAATGTAATGTTTGTTTGGATATTGTATTTTGCTTAACTGTATCAAAATATGTTGATATTTTATCATAAAGTTCATCAATAGTAAATGGTTTTTTAATAATATCATTCATGCCATGTTTTAATATTTCCGCTTCTATATTGGGAAATACTACTGCAGTCATTGCCAGGATAAAGAAAGACCGATGCTGAAAAGCCGTTCGGAGTTTTATTGAAGATTCAAAGCCATCAATGCCAGGGAGCTGTATATCCATCATGACACAGTCAAAATGCGTATTCGAAAACTTTTTAATAGCTTCTTCTCCCGAACCCGCTATTTCATGATAAACCTTCCATTTGCGAAAAAGTCTTTTTAAGTATTCTTGATTTAAAATATTGTCTTCAACAATAAGTACTTTGATTTCATCAAACGACACCTTTTCAAACCTATTTGAAATTTCGATTTTGTTGAGAATTTCGGATATCTCAGAGCCTTTCTTATAGTCAAGGTCAAAGGTAAAACTAGAACCTATTCCTTCCGAACTGGATACCCGAATAGTACTATTTTGAATTTCAAGTAATGATTTTACTATCGATAAGCCCAAGCCTGTTCCTTGAGATTTATGTTGTTTGGTTGCGGGTAATTGCACGAATTTTTCAAAAATAACATTCTCATATTCTTTACTTATACCCACACCAGTATCTTCAACGGTAAATCTGATTTTGATTTGCTTATTTGTTTCATTAATTTTTTCAACGACTAATTTAACTGCACCTATATCCGTGAATTTTTCGGCGTTTGATAGTAAATTTATAATAATTTGCTGAAGTAGTAGGGGGTCTCCAATTAAATGAGTTTGCAGTTTAAGTTTCCAATCAAATTTAAAGGGGATATTTTTTTTGGATAAGCTGTATTCAAAACTTCGTGTAATTTCAAAAAGCACTTTTTTCAAATCGAATGACTGCGTTTGTACAACCACATGACCTATTTCTATTTTAGATATATCCAAAATATCAGAAATCAACTTTTGTAAAAACTTAGTTGATGTTTCCATTATGTCTAAATAATCAATTTGTTCGTTGTTAAGTTGAGTTAGTTTTAGCAAATCGCTCATCCCTAAGATGGCATTGATTGGAGTTTTAAGTTCATGTGTGATGCTGGCCATAAACAGTTTTTCATTTTCATTTACTTTATTAGCAATCTCATTTGCCTGTTTTAGATCTAGTTCGAGTTGTTTTCGTTTGGTTATATCATAATGTATACCGATTGAACCAATTGAATTGTTATTATTATCAAAAATTGGGGTTCCACTAACCAATAGCCATGCGGTTGTTCCATCCTTTTTAAGTAAAGGAATCTCAAAGGTACTACTAATACCTTGTTCTCTTTTACTAAGATTATTTTTAATTGTCTGTCGGTGTTCTGGTTTTAGGAAAAGTTCGTTTGCTCTTTTTCCGATTATATCCTCTTTGTTATAACCTGTTAATTGGCAAAAATGATTGTAAACATTGGTTACGGTATCGCTATTATCAACTTCTAAAATACCGAGTTGCATATTTTCAATTATTTTTCTGTATTTCTCTTCACTTTCTTTTACTTTTTCATTAAAATCATGGCTATTTGTAAGATCTTTATAGTGCCAAAAATGGCTATATTCTCCACCTGGATTAAGAATAGTTTCATAATCTCTTTCAATGGTTTTGCCATTTTTCATTTTTAAGACTTCACTTCTTACATTATTTTTTTGTTTAATATTTTGCTCTATACTTTCTGTAAATAAACTAGGATAAACAAATGAGTCTTTTATTCTTTCCATAAATAATGCACTATCTTTTCCATTGAATGATGACGGCTCATCATTTATATCAAAACACATTAAAAATGCTTTATTCAAAAAAAGTATTCGACGATTAGAGTCTTCTACAAAAACGCCATTACTGCTATTTTGAATTATATTAAACCAGATGTTTGATTGATTAGTACGATAAAAGTGGTTAGACTGATCGTTGATGCCTTTCATTCTACCCGTAATGATTAAATCATTATGAATTTTAGTTATCCTTACATTAAGTCTAACCCAAATTAATCTTCCGTTTTTTGCTTTGATGGGGAACTCTACATAGGGACATGTCCAAATGTCTTTAATGATGGCATCATCAAACATTTGTTTGAAATAGGCAGAGTAATTTCGTTTGACAAAACGTTTAAAAAAGATTAGTTCGTTTGGGCTAAAAAAATTCTGGCAAGTCTTTTCTACAAATTTTAAGTTTTGATTCGTATCAATAACTAAAATTAGATCATCTACATTTTCGGATAATATCTTATAATTCTCGAAAAATATTTTCTTTTGAGAAGTCTTGTAAACAAGGTTTTTTAGTTCACTTATGCTATCAAAAATATTATAAGTGGCAATTTTAAGTTTTAAGAATACGTTCATAATTACCCTAATTCTGTTTGGAATATGTTTCTTAAATTTCTATAACCCACTAATATTATAGAATATGTATTTGTAGCATATAAATATACAAATAAAAACCGACGTTTTTACGAAAAAGTAATCAAATTCATGAAATTAATGACTGAATTTGAATTGCGTAGCTATTATTTGAATGCTGAATTCGCGTAACCCTAAAAGAAGTACATTTCCGTGCCTTCGCAAAGTTTTAATCTACAGACTTTTGAATAGCATTTAGCCTATACCGTCAGTTTATGTTTAAGTGGAGTGAAGTTTGGATTTTGTATTTCTTTTAAAACAACTTTCTTTTTACCATTGAGCGACTTTTGAAGTCTGTTCACCGATTATTTTTTTTATTTTGATTAAATGTTAAGAATTTTAGAACAAATATTATTACTCAAAATTTCTGAAATAAAAAATATAATTATTTAATATACCATCTTTTTATTTAATTTCTATAAACATATCATGAAGTATTTCTTATTTACAATCGGTCTGCATAATGATGAAAAAGGAGTATGGTTTGATGATGTACTAGTGAAAGGTCCTGATATGCCTGACCATTTAAACTTGATAGAAGATTTAAAATCAAAATATTTCTCTAAAATTATTGGAGTTACAAGTGTTAAAGAGGTTAAATATGAAAACCAACGAGTTTGATTTATTTACAAATAACTAAATATGTCAAAATCTAATTCTGTTTTAAATTATTAAGAATTGATACTCAAAATACATCCTCCTACAGAAGATGTTATATATTTAGAGTCAGACTCAAATTATACCATTTTTCATTTACAGATTGGAAAGGTATTTATTTCCTCAAAATCACTTAAATAAACGCAAGAGGAACCTCAATTCGAATTGTTTTTGCGTGTACATAAATCATATCTACTAAACCCTGATTTTATAAATAATATCTCCAAAGAAGGTAATAAACTTATCCTTATATTAAAAGACGGAACACAATTGAGTGTTTCAAGAAGAAAAGCAATAGAATTGAAAGAAGACTTAAGAAAGTTCTTCAAGTAATAAATTATCTTTACTTTAAAATTAATTGTCAATTCTATTATTATTGGCAATTTTACGCAATCCTTCCTCATTTTCCAACCAGACCTACATTTTATACTAGTCAAACATTGGAGTATAACTAAAGTCTGCCAAGCTAACAGATAAGCCCATATTCCATATTTTAAGGGCATATATGTAATATCAGAGACCCAAATTTGATTTGGAATTGTTGTTTTGGCTTTATCAAATAAAAGGTTTTCACAAACTCGTTGCCCATGCTTGCCATCGGTTGTTTTTGGAACAAAACTATGGGGCTAAATTGCTATTAATCCCTCTTCTCGCATAATTTTACCTACGATTCTACGACTAAGTTTTATCTGCTTATGAGCCAATAACATCTGCATCCTACGAGCTCCATAGCGTTTCATGTTCTTGAAAAACTCCAAACGTATCTCACGGCAGAGAAGAGTATATTTCTTCTCTAAATTATATGTTAGACCTTTTTCAAATCGGATTGCTGAAGCGATTATAATATGAAGTCCTACTAACTTCACAAACTAAACAAAGAAGGGTAATTGTATAATGCTTTTTAAGCGATTTTATCAATACATAGATATGTCTTAGCTGGACCTGCTGAAGAAACCTAAGACTTTTTTTAGTATGTCTCGTTTATCTGTCAGTTTTGCATTTTCTTTTTTTAATTCTTCATTTTCAGAAATTAAGTTCAAACTGAATTGAACCGCCGATGCGGCTGCTTCGTTCTTCGTTTATTTTGACTTTGACTTTTGACTTTGACTTTTGATTTTGACTTTTGATTTTGATTGAATTCGCTTCGGTGATCCGATTACAATCGTAAAGAACATTTTCTCCAATTCCAAATGTCTTCGATAGTTCTTGTACTTTTTTACCAGAATTCAGCATTCTGATTATTTCTTCTTTATAATCTGAAGCATATTGTTGACGTGAATTTTGTTTTTTGGATGTATCCATTTCTTGCATTTTTTTATAAAAAAATGTGTAACGATTTATTGCTCCATCTCACTTGATTTAGGTGTGAGTTATCGTAACAACAATAGTCTTGGAATTCAATTAGGATATTTGACATTTAAAAAATACTATATTGGTTATATTTATGAACTTCCCACCTCTGAATTAAGACCCTCAACTTTTCAAACTCATGAATTGGCATTAAAATATTTATTCATTAAAAAATAGTAGGTGTTGTTTATAATTTTTAAATACTCAAATTTTAAGTATTTAGTCATTTTTACTCCTGATTTCATTTATCAGATTAACTCACACATAAAACCCTAATTATCCCATAAAACGGTTAGTTAGGGTTTTATGGTTTAGTGCAATAGTCAAATTTCACTATATGCATCCAATAATCTAAACTGAAATGGCTTTACAATCAGACAAAATTTCTAATACTCGAAACAAATCGTGTTTATTTGAATAATTAATGAGATAATATTAATCGACAAATTGAAATGATGCAACTTAATGATAATTAGAATTTTATCACCGCGGCAAACCGTCTCTTGTGTTTTATATCAGTACTTTTATAGATTCGCCAATAAGGTATTTTTCAAAGAAATCTTTAGTTCTTTACTATTTGGAGCCTAAAATCTATTTTGTTTTTATACGCAGAAAGGTATATATTTACATACTTACTATTGTATTTAATAAGGTATGAAAAACCTATCATAGATTGCTCAATTCATCAAAAAAAGCCTTAGAATTTAAAATTACTCAAGATGAACTTGCTTTTAAAGTTGGAGTTAGGCTTCGTTTTATAGGTGAATTAGAACAAAGTAGGACTACTTTGAAACTTGATAAAGTTAACCGATTACTTGATTTATTTGGTGTGAACTTGGCATAACCAGGTGTTAGCCATAGTGGAGCTGCCGTTGTTACAACGGCATCAGAGAAAAAGAATTATTAAAGTATCTAATCAAAAAACATGCAAAATAAACTCATAAACGAAACAAGTCCATATTTAATTCAACACGCCCATAACCCCGTTGAGTGGTTTCCGTGGGGCGAAGAAGCCCTGCAAAAAGCTAAAGATGAAGATAAACCGATTTTGGTAAGTATTGGTTATTCAGCTTGCCATTGGTGCCACGTCATGGAGCGAGAATCTTTCGAGAACCAACAGATTGCCGAAATAATGAATGAGCATTTGGTATGCATCAAAGTAGACCGCGAAGAACGCCCCGATGTTGATGCTATTTATATGGATGCCCTGCAAGCAATGGGGTTGCGTGGCGGTTGGCCGCTCAATGTTTTTCTGATGCCTGATGCCAAACCTTTTTATGGAGGTACGTATTTTCCTGCACCTAATTGGGCAAATTTGGTCGAAAGCATCAGTAATGCCTTCAAAAATGACCGTGAAAAACTGCAAAAATCGGCTGAAGGTTTCACGCAAAACATGCAAAGCAAAGAGAGCGACAAATATCAAATGGATATTTCGGACGATGGACTAAAGATTTCAGAGGAAGAACTCACCACGATTTTTAATCGCTTACACAAAGATTTTGATTTCGAGAAAGGTGGAATGAATCGCAGTCCAAAATTTCCGATGCCAAGTATTTGGAAGTTTTTGCTCAGATATTATACAATTACTAAAGATAAACGAGCCTATCAGCATCTCATTCAAACACTTGATAGAGTTGCTTTGGGCGGAATTTACGACACAATCGGTGGCGGTTGGACTCGCTACTCAACTGATGAAGATTGGAAAGTACCACACTTCGAGAAAATGCTCTATGACAATGGCCAATTGGTTTCACTATATGCCGAAGCCTATGCTCTAACAAAATCAGAAGGTCAGCCCGATGTATTTTACAAAGCAAAAGTAAGCGAAACCATCGAATGGCTCGAACGAGAAATGATGAGCGAAGAAGGTGGTTTTTACTCAGCCTTAGATGCTGATAGTGAAGGCGAAGAAGGGAAATTTTATACATGGGAAAAGTCCGAAATTGAAGCAGTTTTGGGTAGAGATGCCGTCCCATTCTGCGAAACTTTCGAGTTTTCAGAAGACGGAAATTGGGAACACGGCAATAATGTGGTGCATCTCGAAGAGCGTGATTTCATGGAAAATGGTTATCCTTTGAGCCAAGAAATCAAACAAAAGCTCTTTGATTATCGAGCAAAAAGAATTCGCCCAGGACTTGATGACAAAATCTTATGTTCGTGGAATGGCCTGATGCTCAAAGGTTTAGTAGATGCTTATCGTTATATCGATATGCCAAAGTTTTTGAAAATTGCATTGCAAAATGCTAACTTCATTAAAGAAAAAATGAGCATCAAAGTCACGACAGAAGATGGGGCAGAAGGACGTGGACTTTGGCATAATTATAAAAACAGCAAAGCAAATATCGTAGCGTATCTCGAAGATTACGCCAGCGTGATTGACGCTTACACCTCCCTTTATCAGGTAACTTTCGATGAAACTTGGATAAAAGAAGCCGAATTATTGGCTAACTATACAATTGCTAATTTCTATGATGTCGAAGACGAGTTTTTCTATTTTACCGATATTCAAGGCGAAGAATTAATTGCTCGAAAGAAAGAAATTTTCGATAATGTGATTCCTGCATCTAACTCAATGATGGCTAATAATCTTTATAATTTAGGACTTTTGCTTGGCAGAAATGATTTCATCGAAATAAGTAATTTGATGTTGGCAAAAATGAAACGTATCGTTTTAACCGACCCTCAATGGGTTACACAATGGGCGTGTTTGGCAACACAACATACCAAACCAACTGCCGAAGTGGCCATTGTTGGCAGTAATTTAAAAGAAATACGAAAACAAATTGATGCAGATTTTATGCTAAATAAAGTTTTTGTTGGTACAGAAACTGACTCAAAACTACCTATATTACAAAACCGAACAGCAAAAAATGGCGAAACAACCATTTTTGTATGTTTCAACAAAACTTGCCAATTGCCAACAAGCGAAGTTGCCAAAGCTTTAGCACTAATGCGGGGCGAAGTTTAACTTTGCCTAATTTTAAATAAATAATCAAAAACAAAATGAAAACCAAACATCTATTATTACTCCTAACCTTAATCATTTTCGGTACAAATGCCCAGAAAATAAACAAGTTACCCGAATACAAATTATCAAAAAATGAAATCGAAGCCCACATTCGTTTCATTGCATCTGATGAAATGTTAGGGCGTCGAACTGGCGAAATTACCAATAATGTTGCCGCCCGATACGTAGCTGAAAATTTCCGTTTACAAGGTTTAAAAACACCAAACGGACAAAAAGATTATTTGCAGCCAGTACCTTTTGAAATGGTAAAACCAACAAAAAAAGGAGAGATTTTAGTAGGAGCAGACTCACTAAAATGGACAAAAGATTTTATTGTTTTGAGCGGAAAAGCTACAAAACTTGAAAATGTTCCAGTAGTTTTTGTGGGTTATGGTTGGGTCGATGATAAACAAGATGATTATAAAGGTCTTGACGTAAAAGGTAAAATTGTAATTGCTCAATTTGGTATTCCGAATAGCGATGACCCGAACGAAAACCTCAAGGGGTCTTCTAAAAAAGTTGATTTTGCAGCAAAAAATGGTGCTGCAGCTTTCATTCAGTTATATAATTTGAAATATCCTTGGACAGCTATTTCAAACTTTATGGGTGGTGAAAAACTCAATTTAGCACCGGAGAATGCTTCAAATGCAGACCTCATTCCGCATATTTGGGTAAGCAATGTCCACATTAAAAAATTTGCCAAAGAAACACTTTCTACGCTCAGCATAAATGTAAGCGAAGTTTCAAAGAAAACCGTGATGTCTTATAATGTATTAGGCGTTTTGGAAGGTTCTGACCCAGTTTTGAAAAACGAATATGTAGTACTAACTGCTCATTTCGACCACGTTGGAACTGGTAAAAAAGGTGGTCGAGTAACAGAAAGCGATACTATTTTCAATGGAGCAAGAGATAACGCCTTTGGTACAACGGCCATTTTATCAGCAGTAAAAGCTTTCACACAAAAACCAACTAAGCGTTCGATTTTATTTATTGCTTACACGGGCGAAGAAATCGGACTGTTGGGAAGTAAATATTACGCCGAGCATCCACTTGTGCCATTGAAACAGTGTGTTTATAGCCTCGACTGCGATGGAGCAGGCTATAACGATACAACCAAAGTAACAATTATTGGTCTTGAACGAACTGACGCTCAACCACAAATCGAAGCAGGAGCAAAGGCTTATGGTCTTACGGCAATCTCTGACCCAGCCCCCGAACAAAATCTTTTCGACCGCTCAGATAATGTAAATTTGGCGGCAAAAGGTATTCCTTCGCCTGATTTTGCCCCAGGTTTTACGGCTTTTGATGCAGAAATAAATAAATTTTATCACCAAGTATCTGACAGTCCAGAATCAGTAAACTATAATTATTTACTAAAATTCTGTCAAGCATATATTTATTCAGCTCGTTTGATTGCCGACCGACCAACTGCTCCAAAATGGAAAGCTGGCGATAAATACGAAAAAGCGTTTAATGATTTGTATGGCAAGTAATCAGTACAATATATTTCCACTGAGCGATTCGGCCATTACGATTGATTTTGGCAATGTCATTGATGAAAATATCAATGACATTGTTATGCAATTATATCAAAACTGCACTAAAAATGCTTTTGTTGGCATGAAAGAAGCAATGCCTGCGTATGCTTCATTGACAATTTTTTATGATGTTTTTAGTGTCAGAACAAAATACACTTTCTTTAAAACTGCCTATGCTTTTGTTGAAGATTTCTTAATTACTAGTTATGAAAATATCGGCAAAGGAGAGATTTTTCAACAACGAATCATTGAAATTCCTGTGGCTTATGATGGCGAAGATTTGAGCTATGTAGCTGATTATCATCAGATTAGCAATGCACAAGTTATTGAATTACATTCAATCCCAATTTACAGAGTGTATATGATGGGATTTTTGCCTGGCTTTGCTTATATGGGAGGATTAGATGCCCGAATAGCAACGCCTCGGAGGGCAACGCCACGAACGAAAGTACCTGCAGGAAGTGTTGGTATTGCAGGAAATCAGACAGGGATTTATCCTTCAGAAAGCCCTGGAGGATGGCAATTAATTGGTAGAACAGAATTACAACTTTATACGCCCAATTCTTCTGAAATTACTCTTTTAAAAGCTGGTGATTTAGTTAAATTTATTGCCTTGTAATTGGGGAATTGGTTATTGGTAAACTTGGGAAACTTGTTATTGGGAAATTGGGGAATTTGTATATTTCACCAATTCCCCAATAACAAATCTCTAACCACTATTTCAACGGAGTTAAATCTACTTTTCTGAATTCAACTTCTGCACCTTCAGCTTGAAGAGCGATTTGTCCTTTTTGGGCGGTTGCTCCAAAACCATCGTTGACAATATCGCCATTTACCCAAACTCTTATCTTATCTCCTCGGCACTCAATTGTCATTTTATTCCATTCACCAAGTGGTTTTTCTGAATTATCTGTCAAATTTTTAACTCGGCGTTCTTTTCCTTCCGTGATTCCCCATTTTTCTTTTGGTCCACGTCTGCTTTCCATATTTTCTACCTTAATATCTTCCACGATGCACCAAAAATCACCTGCGTTTTCGTGCATCATCTGTACTTCGATAGATTTTGGAAACATTCCATATAATGCACGAGGCATTGAAGCATGGACTAATACACCACAATTTCCAGGTTTTCCTGCAAAACGATATTCTAATTCCAATAAGTAGTTTTCGTATCTATCCTTAGCTAATAAATGACCTTCAGGTGTTCCCATACTCACCAAATTCCCGTCTCTGATAATAAATGATTTTCTGAGATTTGGGTCTTTATCTCTGGCTGGTATATCACTATACCAATTATTTAGGTCTTTACCATTGTATAAATGTATAGTTTGGGTAAAGGCTTTTTCTAAGCTAAAAACACTTAGAGCAAGTATAATAAGATATTTCATTTTGGAATAATAGTTTCAGGTTTAATTAAGTCCCAAAGTAAATGAATTTTTTGATTTTTGTGCTAAATTTTCGCTATTCAAAATAATTCGTTGAACAGGTAAATTATCCCATTTGGTTTTGAAACTTACATATTCCATGCCTTCAGTTGAAGGTAAATCTGTCGAAACTTCCCAAACTTTTGGGTCATATTGTAGATTTATTACTTGTCCTTTTGGGGTTTTGAGCATAATTTTTCCAGCAACCGAATAATCAATCGTACAAATTGTCATAAAAACTTGTTGCAGTGAAGTTGGCTTTTGGTTCAAAGCATAATCATCCGATAGCTCAACTGTATTTTTTACTCGATTCAATTTTACGGTTCTGTTCCAAGATACTATTCCTGCATTTTTATCGTAGGCATTCGCAATATCGAGGTTGAGTGTTGCTTCTTTATCCGAAATTATACTTTTTGCATTAACTGCTTCGAATTCTCGACCTGCTTTCTGGCCTAAACCATTGATAATAGGCAAATTATGGTATTGCGACTGCGTAAACCAAAGATCGTAACGTTGAGGTGAAAAAGTACGAGCCGTGTAATTTCCACGACCAGCATCAATAATAACTGGCTCACCATTGGCATAAAGCATAAAATCACCTACATCATTATGGTTGTGGCTTTCAGCGTTATGTCCGCCATGGGTTGCCATAAAAAATCCATTATTTGCTCGTGCCGTGAGCACTTGAATATCACCAAACCAAGCATCATTGACTGGCACATAAGGAGCAGATTCTTTTTGCATTTGCTTGATAGACAGATAGTTTTCGATTCTGCGTGGACGATGATAGTTTCCTCCCATCGAAGCCGAAGTAAAGTTTTTGAAAGCCCATTGTCCCATCTGAATCATTTTTTCATCCTTCAAGGCATTTCCAAAACGATAAAGCATTAATCCATCGGGGCGAAGTTTTGGGTCGGCATCGGCAAAATTTACGAAATAATACCCGCTTATGTGGGTTTTATAAACATAAGAAGCCATTTTTTTGATAAGCGGCTCTTCATAAATATTGACTTGATTTTTAGTGGCATTGCCCAATAATTCTAGACAGTCGAACACACTTGCACCTGCGGCAAACCAATAACTTGGGCCTTCGTCGCAACCACCATCTTCACCCAGTCCGTTGAGGTAAAGGTCAGTGCCGAGCATTGTTCCGTAAATCATTTCGGCACGACGTTTTTCATCTTTTTCAAGTAACAAAGAGGCAGAAATCCAATTTGACATAATCCATGGATTCCAGTTATTGACTGATTTGGTTTTGCTCATCCAACTATAATTATCTGATTTTGTGAGCATTGGCTCAAAAATACGTTTATTGGTTTCGTGGTAAATTCTTTTGCGGAGAAGTTTACTAATTTTATCCAATTTTTCACCAACAAAATAGTCGGCCATGCCCAAAACAGCCGCAGTTTCTGCCGAAAATAAATCTACGACTGGGTTTTCTACATCGGGTAAACCTCTAATATGTGCAGGAACACCCCAATAACTTTCTTCGCAAATCGACCAAACTCCATTCATAATTGCCTCAACGAATCGACCTTTATTATCGATGCTTTCGGCCAAAATCAAATCAGTTAGTGCACTTCGTTTGCCGTAAGACAGTTTTCCATGACGTTCACGGTCGCCCGAACGAACGTAATCTAAAGATGTTGTAGCAGAAATTGCTTCAAACTTAAAATCGAGTAGTTTTTCGCCATTTTTTACGATATCTTTCAAAACACTATCAGGTACTGCCGCTTGCCATTCTTCGGGAGTTTTTGGGTAGGGGTGATAATCTTTGAGTGGTATCAAAGATTTTTTTACCTCATCGAGCGAATATTTTTTGGCAAAAATGTTTCGCTGGGTAACTTGTGCAAAAAGTGTATTACTAAAAAGCAGTGTTAAAAATAAAATTATTTGTTTCATTTGAGTGTCTTTAAAGAGTTTTTAATAACGGTCCATCATATCTAAAATTCCACGAACATAGCCGACCGATTCGGCCAAACCACCTTCTGCATTATCGGCATCTTTTTCGTATTCGATACTCATAACACCTTGATAATTACTATCTTTAAGTGCTTTCATTAATTTAGGCATATCAATTACTCCTCTTCCAATTTGAATAGATTCGCTTTTTGCTACTATTCCATCGACATCTTTTAGGTGCATATCATACATTCTATGGCCGTATTTTTTGATGGCTTCAATCGGATTCATGCCAAGTCTAACTACGTGACCGATGTCAATACAAAGACCTATTCGTTTGTCGAGATTTACAATTTTATCATAGACGGTAGCTGGCGTAGGATATACATCATCTCCCGGGCCATGATTATGAATCGCCAGCTTGATGTCGTTTTCTTTTACATATTTTTCTACCAATGGCAATAAATCGTGGTTTGGTACACCGATTATCATTTTCATGCCCGCCGCTTTGGCGTAGCGAAAAGCATTTTTAACCTCGGCTTCGTTTTTCATATAAATCACTCCGCCACCGTATATATTCAAGCCGGCATCTTTGAGTTTTGAGATTGTTGCTTGAATCTCGCTATCACTTGCATCAAGTGGAAGGTGAAAGTTTTTAAGTGCTACCTCTTTGATATTGAGGCGTTTACAAATATCTATGAGTTGGCTCACCGAATATTTTCGTAGGGTATAAGAAGCCAAACCGATGGTAAGTTTTGGCGTAGTTGTTTTTTGTTGAAAAGATAAAGCAGGAACACTCAATGCCGTTATTCCTAAGTGCTTCAAAAAGGTTTTTCTTGAATAAGTCATCGTAAAAAAAGGTTAGGGTGAATAGATTTTTGACTACTTCCAGTCTTTCAATGGAAGAAATTTCGTTTTTGAAGTTACTTTATTTTCTTCGGGAATCAATAAAACTTCAAGAGAATTATTACTATTAGCCGAAATTTTAAGTTCAAAGCCTATCAAAGTTGTACCTGTATTTGGAGCATCATAATCGTGTGAACCTTGGGTTGACCATGTTTTCAATGTGACATTGCTGGGGCTATTCACTTTTAATTGAAGTTTTTTGCCATTTTGCGTCAGTTCGGCAGTTCCATCTTTATTGATTTTTACCTCAGATGGCGTAAGCATTGCCCATCGGATTGTTGTTTCATTTTCAGCGGCTGTTATTTCATCTTTTACCAAAACATATTTTTTGTCAATAATTGCCGTTCCTCGATTGACCGAAGTAGCTTTACCTTTATAAACTGCACTAATATCAGTGGTGGCACTTAAGAAATTTGGATTTTTGGAAGAATGATTGATGGAAGCATAACCCTCAACCTTCTGGAATTCACTATCGAAGGCAAGTGTGCTATGGGCCAAATTATTATAACGAAAAACCTGCCAACGCTCCGAATTTTGTGCCATTCCCCAGAGTTTAACACCTTTCGATTCAAGCGTTTCGTATTCTTGCATACCAAAATCCATCGACCAGCGTTCGCCATTGGCATCCATCACAAACGACCCAACATCCATGTGTCCGTGATTGACCGAAGGCGAACCAGCTTTTAAACCTACATAAATTGCATCGGGTTTCGACCACGAAGTACGCATCATCGCCACGGGATTTTTACCTTGTCCAACCCAAATCATCTCTTTCGGCTCGGTAACTTTTGCTAAACTAATATCCTTGCCCCAAATCATGGTAGCTGGCAAAAGTCTATCTCGGTGCATTGATTTGTCTTTTCCTTGTAAGTATTGTTTTTCGGTGAATAGAAGGCTTGAGTTTTTGGTTTTATCAGCAAACCAAAACATTGCAGGGCTTATTCCGCTGCCATTTCCTGCATCAGAATAATTGAAGTTTTTGCCCGAAGAACCGACCATATTTTGCATATATCCGGCTGTTTTTAGAAACCCTTCTGTTGCGGATAAACCAAAATCAGTTTTAAAAACTCGTTGGATTGCATCTAAAAACATCACATTAAAACTCGTTCCATAGCCCCAATAACCGTATCCTTCTGGATATGCTCCTTCGGGTTTATAATCTTCCATCGGCAACTTGATTGATTCAATCGCTCGGTCGATTATTTGTTGGGCAAGTGCTGTATTTTCTTCATAAATCGCCAATGCTCCGTAGGTCATTCCTGCATTACATACTTGATTCCAGTTATGTGAGGCTTTTAGCCAACTATTATATTTTTTATCAAGCGATGGCTCAATACCCTTTTTTAGAATGGCCTCTTTGATGATTTCTTTTGAAGTTGCCGATAAGTCATCGTAAAGCCAATCGTAACCAATCGAAACGCCCATGGTCATTTCGGCAACATCTAAAAAATGACTCGGATTCCAATCGATAAATTGTGATACTTTTACGAGTTCGGCTTCGGCTCTAGCCAAATATTTTTTATCTTTCGTGATGCGATAGGAGTATGACAAAAAGAATACTCTTCGCAGACACTCTCTTGATTTATCCAATAATCGACGGCCAATTTGAATTCTTTCTAATGTAGGAAGTGAAATAATATTGTTGCTTTCATCAATGATAACTTGATTGAGTTTTGCCCAATTTGGGTCGTTTTTGATGTTTTCAGCAATAGTATTCTCTTCTTTTTTCAACAATAAAATTCTTGGATGTGAAGGTAAATTTTGAGAAAATAACTTACAAAAGGTCAAAAAGGATAAAATAAATAGTTTTATTTTCATTTTATGAATGTTTTCGTGATTTTGAATTTATACTGCATTAACTATTCAGTTTTTAAAAACGGCCCTTTTTTATTCCAACCAATTTCTACATTTGATAAATACCAAGTTTTGCCTTTGTCGTTGTTTCCTTGAAAAAAAAGGTAATATTTCCCATCTTCGGCTTTAAATATGTTTGGATGTCCACTTTCACTTTCATTCCAAGTTCCTTTTTTTCCGTTCTTCAAAAACGGTTCATTTGATAATCGTTGCCAATGAACGCCGTCTCTACTCTTGGCAACACCAATTTGTTGAGGCTCATTATTGTATCCACCAGCATAAAACATATACAAATATTTGCCTTTTTTTATGCAAGAAGCCGCCTCAATGCACTTTAATTCCCAATCCAATTCTGGTTTTAACATGGGCATATTTGGTATTTCTGACCAACTGTTTCGGCTAAAATTGCTATTAATAGGAGCAGTTGCTACACCTTGCTGTTGGATTTTGTAGCTTGGGTCTCTTGTGGCATAATATAGGAAATATTGATTTTTATAAGCAATAACTTCAGCATCAATTGCTCTTCCGCATGACCAATCGCTTATTTTTGGTCTGAAAATAGGGTTTGTTAGGTCTCTTTCAAAATCAAATCCGTTTTTAGAATAAGCATGACAAATAGCATCTAATTTTGCATTTCCATAGGTTTGGTAAAAGAGATGAAGTACGCCATCTTTTATCAATGCACTTGGTGCACAAATGCCATTTTCTTCAGCACTACCTTTCAGTCCAAATATATCCCCAACTTTTTTCCAATTATTCAAATCATTACTCGTTGCAATTCCGATATGCAAGACTTTTTTTAATTCATCGGGCACAGTATAATACATCCAATATTGATTCTTAAAAAAAATCACATAAGGGTCTTTCGCAAATGGTCGATTTGCAATATAAGTATCACTAAAATACATCTTTGGAGTTTGTGCCAAAAGTGTTTCTAGCGAAATAATTGATAAAAACAAAAATGTGAAAAGCAGTTTTGATTTGATAGAATTGAGCATTTTAGATTTATTTTATTGATTCCTACAAGAAATTGATTGTTTAAAAAAATGTACCTGCAATTAATAAATTAATGATATATGCTATTTTACTGGTTAAACCGAATTGGACAATAAGCCATTTGAGACTTTTTCATATAAATATTTTGATTATCCTTTTGGCGAAAGTTTGATTATTACATTTACTTGTCCAGTTTGATTTAGTAAGCGGAGCATCAATCTAGAATGACCTGTATTCAATTTTTCAGGAGTTTTCTGTAAAGCAGATTCAACTGTAAACTCAACGCCTTTGGGTGAAATTATTTCTGCTTCGAGCGTTTTTGAGGTAATTGTGGCATTGCGTAAAATTGCTTTTCCACCTTTTACAAGTTCGATTGTATTGGCGGTTGTCATTCCCCAAGCCACTTCGGTACTTTTTGTCAGTGTATGACTATCTTCAATCAAAAAGTTTTTTCGGCTGTCGGTTAGGCTGACTTTTCTCATACTTTTTGATGAAAACTCTCGATAAGCTTCAGTCAAATCAAGGCTTGCCGATGGCGTAGCGACATTCAAATCAGTGTTAGTAAATTTGGCTTTTGCCAATTCATATTGGTTTTTATTACCCAAAATTGGCACATTATGGCTAAAAGAATTCATTCTATAATAAGACCAACGTTGGCCGTTTACACCCATAGTCCAATATCCATCTAAATTATAATCATCTGAACCCAAATCTTTTGCCCAACGGACACCACCGGCATCAAGTTCAAAATTTCCGAGGTCAAGGTGTGAGTGGTTCGAGCTATTAATGC
>Ga0209189_1001310_pt1 | contig 18855 bp, 27 predicted proteins | sample C_130820_EF_Meta_FD_187308 | JGI IMG/M metagenome (GOLD analysis project Ga0209189, IMG submission 187308) | Freshwater microbial communities from Lake Croche, Canada to study carbon cycling - C_130820_EF_MetaG (SPAdes) (version 3) | ecosystem: Environmental > Aquatic > Freshwater > Lake... | reverse complement strand
GACAAAATCGTTGGAGTTCGGCCTTCGGACGAGGCGGAAGAGATCTTTTTGCTGGAAATGCAGGTAGATCTGGAGATTCCGGGGTTCGAGGACAAGGATGAGGACGGCGAGCCGACCAAAATCAAGCTTCCGTATGTTGTGACGTTCTCGGAAGACTCGTTGCAAGTGGTTGGCGTGCGCCGGAACTGGAAAGAAAGCGACAGACTGAAGCGTCGGCGCAATTATTTTGTCCATTACGTGCTTGTCGAGGGCCTTGGTGCGTATGGCTTGGGCTTTGTTCACCTGATTGGCAGTTTGTCGAAGGGCGCGACGTCGGCTTTGCGTCAGTTGTTGGATGCGGGGACGTTGTCGAACCTGCCGGCGGGCTTCAAAGCGAAGGGCGCACGGATCGCGGACAGTGATAACCCGATTCAACCGGGTGAATGGCGCGATATTGACGCTGGTGGGGCGGAATTGTCGGCGTCTTTGATGCCGTTGCCGTACAAAGAGCCGAGTCAGACGCTGTTTCAGCTGCTTGGGTTTCTGGTTGATGCTGGAAAGCGGTTGGCCAGTACTGCGGACATGATGGTTGGGGATGGAAACCAGAATGCGCAGGTAGGAACGACAATGGCGCTGCTTGAGCGCGGATCCATGGTGATGAGCGCGATTCATAAGCGGCTGCATTATGCGCAGGCTATGGAGTTTGAGCTTCTGGCGGAAGGTTTTGCTGACTATTTACCGGACAACTACCCGTATGACGTCCCTGGAGCCAGTCGGTCGATCAAACGAAAGGACTTTAATAGCCTGGTTGCGGTCCTTCCGGTATCTGACCCCAACATTTTTTCGACCACGCAAAGAATCACTCTGGCGCAAACGCAACTGCAGTTAGCGCAGAGTGCTCCGCAGATGCACGACATGTACGAAGCGTACTATCGGGTGTATGCGGCGTTGAATGTGCGGGATATTTCGGGGTTGTTGAAGCCACAGAATGCTCAGTTCCCGAAAGATCCGGCGACTGAGAACGCGCACATCATGGATACCATGAAGGTCAAGGCGTTTGCGGGGCAGCAGCATGATGCTCATATTGCTGCGCACTTGATGTTTGGAATGTCGCCAACGGTGCAGTCAAATGTTGGCGTGGCAGTGGCGTTCCAGCAGCACATCATGGAACACATCAAGCTAAAAGCGGAAGAAACCGTGGAAGCAGAGTTGTTCCAGGCGTATGGCAACGATCCGGATCGGATGGTTTCGGCTATTCAGAAGGAAGGCATGATTGCTTTGAAGGTTGCCGTGTTTATGAAGGACTTGAGAGACCTGCAAGAGCAATTAAGCGGTGGTGGTGAGCAGCCAGATCCGATTGTTGAGCTTAAAAAGCAGGAATTGGCGCAGCGTGCGCAGAACGACCAGCAGAAATTGGCGTTGGAAGCGCAGTCGTTGCAGTTGGACAAGCAAAAACTTCAGCAAAGTGCGCAAGAAGCACAGGCGCGGCTGCAATCACAAGAGAATATTGCCCAATATCGTGGTCATATTGCTCGTGAGCGCACGCACATCACTACAAACCAACCTCCAAGGAACCAAAATGCCTCTTAAATCTGGGAAAAGCCAAAAAACCATCAGTTCAAACATTGGGGAGCTGGTGCATACCTTCAAAGAGAAGGGAAAGATTGGTACAAGCAAGCCAAAGAGCACTGCAGCGGCTGTAAAACAGGCTGCGGCAATCGCTTATAGCAAAGCTGGACAGAATAATCCTAGTAATGCGCCTAAAAAAGAGCTTAAAAAAGGCAAAAATGGGCCTGCAAAAGTCATTCGCAAACGTGACGGCAATGATCCTGTTGGTATATACTGATTGACACAAGCCTACAGACGGGGCTCATTCCGTCTGCTTTTCATGGGGTTTCCATGCTTGAATTTACAGAAGCTGTGCTGAAAGAAATCAGAAAGCTTAAAGCGGACTCTGAGGCAATCATTTTGAGTGGGGGCATTTCCGACATGGAACGCTACCGCTTTATGATGGGCCGTCTGGAAGGTTTGAATCTTGTCGAAGATGTGGTTAAGGGCCTCCTTAAACGCCACGATCCTGATTTTTAACCTGAAGGAGATTGAATGAGTGAGTCTATGACCGCTTTAGAGCGCAAGTGGCAAGAGGAGGTTGTTGTACCTACTCTTGATGATGCTTATGTCGATGGGGTTTTTGATCCTGTCTTGATTCCAGAGTCGGTTCTTGACCGGATTCCCAATCCAACGGGTTGGCGGATCGCGATCCTTCCCTATCGGGGAGCGGAAAAGACCAAGGGTGGAATCGTTTTGTCGGAAGAAACGCAAAAACGCGCGGTCTTAAATACCGTGTGCGGTTATGTCCTAAAAATGGGCAGCCTAGCTTACTCAGACGAATCTAAGTTCCCAACCGGGCCGTGGTGCCAGGAAGGAGAGTGGATTATTTTTGGTCGTTATGCCGGGGCACGCATTCCTATTGATGGAGGCGAAATCCGGTTCATCAACGACGATGAAGTTCTGGGTGTAATTGCAAATCCCGATGACATTTTGCACATGTAAGGAGTAGACGATGTCAGATCAAGAGTTGGATTACAACGTCGGAGAGGACGAACAGCCCATGTCGGTCACGTTGGCCGAGTCGGAGGGGCAAGAGACTACAGCGGCTGTAAGTCAGGACCAGGAACTGGACGATTACAGCGACAAAGTCAAAAAGCGCATTGACAAGATGACGGCTCGCTTGCGCGAGACGGAGCGTCGAGAGCAGGCCGCGTTGGAATTGGCGCAGGGCATGCAAGCTAGGCTGCAGCAGCTTGAGCAAAAGGTTGTCCGCACGGATGAAGAGCGTTTGCATGAGGCAAGTGGCCGGGTTGAGACCCAGCTGGTTGCGCTGAAGCAAATCATTCAAAAAGCGCGTGAAGAAGGTGACATCTCTACCGAGATTGAGGCCAGTACTCGGTTGACGTCATTAATTCATGAGCAGCGGCAAATTGCTGAAGCGAATGCGCAGCGCCAGTCGTATCAAGAGCAATTGGTGCAACAGCAACAACGGCCACAACCTGTTGTTCAGCAGACTCGTCCCGTTGTAGATGAAAAAGCGGCTAATTGGGTTGAGAAAAACTCATGGTATGGGCGCGATACAGTATTAACTTCGGCTGCTTGGGGAATTCATCGACAACTAATTGAAGTCGAGGGGTTTGACGGCAGTTCGGATGAGTATTATGATGAGCTGGATCGTCGACTTAAATCGACATTCCCAACTCGTTTGGGCAAAGACAGGACCACTAGAACCGTGCAAACGGTGGCACCTGCAACCCGGTCTTCCGGGGTAAATAATGCACGCCGCGTTGTGAAACTGACTGCAAGTCAGGTAGCGATTGCGAAAAAACTCGGCGTTCCGATTGAGGAATATGCCAAATACGTCAAGGACTGATTATGGAAAAGGCTACCACTACCGTTAATCGTGAAGCGCGTTCAGCGGATACCCGCGAGAAGGCCGCACGCCGGAAACCATGGACTCCTCCGTCACGTCTTGATGCGCCTCCTGCTCCTCCGGGATACAAACACAGATGGATTCGGGCATTTACGGCCAATCAAGAGGACCGTATGAACATTGCCACCAAAGTCCGTGAAGGTTATGAACTCGTCCGTTCGGAAGAGTATCCAGACTTTCCTGTTCCCTCCGTGGAAGACGGTCGACACGCTGGCATTATCAGCGTGGGAGACGTTCTGTTAGCCCGTATTCCTTTGGAAACAGTTGAAGAGCGACAGGCATACTACAATCGTCGCGCAATTGATCAAGTTTTAGCGATTGACAATGAGCTGATGAAAAGCAATGCGCACAACAGCATGCGGATCGAAAGCCCTTCGCGTCAATCTCGGACGACATTTGGTAGCCCCGGTCCATCCGGGGAATAAACTTTTTTAAGGAATTGACAAATGGCTAACGTAAATAAGCCCTTTGGTCTGCGTCCTATGGGCAACTTGTCCGCTACTGGAGCACAGAAACAGTACGGGTATCAGATTGCCGATAACCAGTCCGGGGCAATCTATTTGGGTGACCTAGTCACCAACTATGACGGTTACATTTTTAAGTTTGTGGCGGCAACTCATTCTTCGGCTGTTGGTGTGTTTAACGGTTGTACGTACGTTGACCCGACAACTGGTAAGCAACGGTGGAGCAACTACTACCCTGGTAGCGTTGACATCACCACCGGCATCATCCAGGCCGACGTTATTGATGATCCCAACCAGTTGTTTTTGATCCAGTCGACCAGCAGCACGTCGATTGATCAGACCAAGATTGGCTGGAATGCGCCAATTTCGACCAGCACCACTGGTAGCACGACTACCGGCTTGTCGAACATGACGATTGACTCTGCAAACGTCGCAAAGACCAGCACTCTGGCCCTGAAAGTTGTTGGACTGTACAACCAGTCTGGCAATGACTTTGGTGCTTACGAGATCCTGGTGGTTAAAATCAACACGCATCAGTACGGAAGTGCTGGCGTGGCTGGACTTGGAGCTTAATCATGGCAATTTCACGTGCCCAACTTACGAAAGAGCTTGAGCCGGGTCTAAACGCCCTCTTTGGCCTTGAGTACAAAAACTACGAGAACGAGCATCTCGAAATCTACGAAGTCGAGTCTTCGGACCGTGCTTTCGAAGAAGAGGTGATGCTGTCTGGGTTCTCAACCGCTCCGGTTAAGACTGAAGGCTCTGGCGTGTTCTACGATCAGGCGCAGGAAGTCTTTACGGCTCGCTACACCCACGAAACGATTGCGCTGGCGTTTTCTCTGACTGAAGAGGCAGTGGAAGACAACCTGTATGATCGTCTATCGGCTCGTTACACCAGGGCCCTGGCTCGTTCCATGGCTCAGACCAAGCAGATCAAAGGTGCTGCCGTTCTTAACGGTGCATTTACGACCTCGGTTGGTGGCGACGGCCAGCCTTTGTGCTCGACTGCTCACCCGACGCTGGGCGGCCCCAACGGTGCCAACCGTTTGGCCGTGGATGCTGACTTGAGCGAGACTTCGCTTGAGCAGGCTCTGATCGACATCGCTGCGTTCACCGACGAACGTGGCCTGAAGATCGCCATGCAGGGTCTGAAGTTGATCATCCCGAAAGAGCTGATGTTTACTGCTGACCGGATCCTGAAGTCTACGCTTCGTGTCGGAACTGCAGATAACGACATCAACGCGATCAAGAACATGGGCATGATCCCCCAGGGTTACACCGTTAACCACTTCTTGACCGATACGAACGGCTGGTTTATCAAAACCGACGCTCCTAACGGCATGAAGATGTTCGAGCGCGTTGCAATCCGCACTGGTTTCGAAGGCGACTTCGACACTGGTAACGTGCGCTACAAAGCTCGTGAGCGTTACAGCTTCGGGTTCAGCGATTGGCGTGGTATTTACGGCTGCCCTGGAGCCTAATTACCGGCAACTTGAAAAGGCCCCTTCTGGGGCCTTTTCTTTTTGTGAATACAGTGTATAGTTATTCTATTCCGGGGTTTCCGGCATATCTGACAGTCCCGGCTGACGACATGCAGACAGATATGCTTATTAGCATGAGAGGCTAACATGGCACGCACTACGTTCTCTGGCCCAGTACGGGCGGGTAACATTTTCAATACCACTGGCACAACGCTTGGTCAGAACGTCAAGAACGTCGGCCAGGTGGTCATGGTTCAAACTGAAAAGATCACTCAGCTTGCTGGTGGTGGAAACACGACTATTGTGATTCCTGCACAAAGCCAGATTCTTAACATCTTCTTATATGTCACCACGGTTTGGGGTTCCACGGCAACTGTCGGTGTAGGTAACACCGCACTGGCTACCGCATACACGGCAGCTGGTGCTGTTTCAACTGCCGCTATTGGCGTTGTTCAAGTTACTCCAGGCACGGATGCTACCCGCACGGCGGCTTTTGTTGACGTTGGCGCTACAGACGTCAAGATTGTCGTGACCTCAACCACTCCTGGCGCAGGCGGCGGGGTCGGTTACATCTCGGTAATTTACCAGCAGGCTGCAAACCTGATCCCTTAAATAACTTTTGATTAAGGGAAAGGGCCATGAGTAATAGTAATATTTACTCGGCTTCGGCCACTACAACCGCACAGGTTGTTGCTGGTCGGAGTCGCTTGGTTGGTGTCTACTTCGTGTCTACCGCGGTTGCTGCAACTTTGACCTTCAAAAGTGGTGGATCAGGCGGCACGACTAAATTAACTCTGACATCTCCTCCGGTAATTGGATCGCAATACATCAAGATCACCGACATGGGCGTCTTGTTCGATAATGGGATTCACGTCACGTTTAGTGGGGTAGGCGTAAGTTCGGTTACGCTGTTCTACTATGGTGGAGCATAGGGATAATGGGCTTACCAGAACTTTGGTCGGCAGGCCTAACTCTTGTGTTTGGGGTCACGGGTTTTGTTCTTAGAGAGAAATTTGCGGATCTTAACCGCCTTAGTATTCTCTTGAATAAAACCCGTGAGGAGATGGCTCGTGATATGGTTACAAGGTCGGAAGTTTCCAAAATTATGGAGCATATTGACGCTCGGTTTAACAAATTGGAAGAGAAGATTGATCGTCTGATCTCCTCACATTAAAGGACATTAAAATGGCTATGGCTGATCTTAAAAAATTGTTTAAAAACAAAGAAACCAAGGGCGAAGAGCTGAAAGAAGCTAAAGCCATCAAGTCCGGCAAGATTTCCCCTAAGCAATATGCCATGGGCGAAAAAATGGAAGAGACGAAGATGAAAAAAGGTGGCGCGGTCAAAAAAGCTCCGGTTTATGGGCGTGCCTTGATGCGTACTACGGCTGATGCAAAAGGCCGTGCCTTGGGTAAGGGGAAATAATCATGGCTGGACGTGGAATGGGTGCCGCGGTTCGTGGCGGCGGCTGCGTGATGAGTGGCGAAACGCCTAAAGTCGACTACAACTACGACTCGATGAAAGGCGACGAGTCTGTCAAGCCTGGGACTGCCAAGATGGCCAAAGGCGGAATGGTCAAAAAAGGCAAGATGAAGGCCTATAAAAAAGGCGGCATGTGCTAAATGACCACCTCTGGCACGACTGACTTTGATCTGTCGATTGATGAGCTGATTGAAGAAGCATTTGAGCGATGCGGCATGAGGCCCACCAGTGGGTATCAGCTGACGACGGCCCGTCGCTCGCTCAACTTGGTGTTTCTTGATTGGGCAAACCGCGGGTTAAACCTGTGGACCATCGAGCAGAAAGAGATTCAGTTAACCCAGGGGGATCGGGTCCTTAATTTGGACCCGGACACGGTAAACGTGTTGGGTGCGGTGATTCGGGATTTGACCACGACACCGTACAACGACATTATTATTCAACGTGTTAGCCGAAACGAGTATTTGGACATTCCAAATAAGGACTTCCAGGCTCGCCCGTCTCAGTTGTACGTACAACGCCAAAACATCCCGCAGATTTATCTGTACCCCGTTCCACCGAATAGTCAGTACAAGCTGGTGTATTACCGGATTCGACGGATTCAGGATGCTGGGGCGTACACGAATACTTCGGATGTCAACTGGCGTTTCTTGCCTTGCCTGGCGTCCGGTCTTGCGTATTTCTTGTCTTTGAAGTTTGCCCCAGACCGAATTGGTGCCTTGAAGAATCTTTATGAAGAGGACTTCAAGCGTGCGGCAGATGAAGACAGGGATACCGCCAGCACATACTTTGTGCCGCAGATAGCGACGATTTAAAATGCCTACTACCGCGGCAGGTAAATATGCATTAGGTCTGTGCGATTACTGCGGTCAGCGGTACAGGCTGACCCAGCTTCGCATCAACTGGCGTGGGTTTAAGGTTTGTCCGGACGATTACGAGCCAAAAGAGCCGCAAATCCAGCCATTGAAGTATCATGGCGATGCGATTGCACTTGACGGGCCGCGGCCAGATCGTAGGGAGCCTTTATCCGTGTTTGTTGGTGCCCCAGGATTTTCATCCTTCCAAAGTTTCGGGACGGCGCGTAACACAAACGATATGCGGCCGTATATTGTTGGTCCTGCGTTGATATCGCGGGTCGTGGTCGGTTCTGTGACGGTGACAACAACATGACCTACGACGAACTGGTCACAAACATCCGAAATTACGCGCAGGTAGGTGATACTGAGTTCACTGATGCTGTCATCAACACGTTTATCACGTTTGCGGAGAACCGCATAATGCGTGAGATTGACCTGGACGTGTTCAAGAAAGAGATGACGGGTAACCTGACGTCAGGCAATAGGTTTTTGACTGCTCCAACAGACTTGTTGACGCATCGTTACATGTTGATCAAGAGCTTTACAACTTCGACTCAGGTATTTTTGGACTTTCGGGATACTTCTTTTATGAAAGAGTATTGGAAAGACCAGACGGTAACGGGTACTCCCAAGTATTTTTCGGTGTGGGATCAGAACACGTTCTATGTGGCTCCGACTCCAAATCAAAACTACATTGTGGAATTGGGATTTATTTATCGACCGGCTCAACTGTCATCGACCAATACGACGACCTGGATTAGCACGAATGCGCCAGAGGCCTTGTTCTATGCTTGCATGATCCAGGCGTATAGCTATTTGAAAGGTCCGGCCGACATGCAAGCTTATTTTGAAAATAGTTACAAACAGGCTGTCAGTGGTCTGGGTGTTGAACAGCAGGGCCGCCGCCGCCGCGATGAGTACCGCGATGGCATGATGCGGATTCCGCTTAAATCTGATTCACCGGGTCCGTAATGGCTTTTTCAGGCAATTACATTTGTACAAGTTTTAAAGTAGAGCTTTTGAAAGGCGTGCATAACTTCACGCCAAGCACTGGCAATACGTTCAAGTTGGCGTTGTACAATCAGTACGCCACGTTTAATGCTTCCACAACGGCATACACGTCAACTAACGAAATTGCAGCCTCTGGCACCTATACCACTGGCGGAGTTGCGTTGACTCCATATCTTCCAACGTCAGCCAATACGACGGCCTACGTGGACTTTGTGGACTTGTCGTTGACGGGCGTGACCATCACAACCTTTGGGGCGTTGATTTACAATAGCTCTGCGGCAGGTAATCCGGCAGTTTGCGTTTTGGATTTTGGTGGCCAAAGGACAACAAGCGCAGGCGGGGTTTTGAACATTGTTTTTCCAACGGACGATATTACGTCTGCAATTATTAGGGTGTATTAACCATGCTAGTCACCACAACCCACGGTGAGATGGACGATTCCCTCCTAGTCAAGAAAGAGGGTTCGTTAGATAATGATATCGAGTTCACCACCTGGACTGAGTATTGGCTTGACGATGAGTTGGTCCATCGTTCCGTTCACGTTACTCTAAAAACCTCCCCCGCGCTGTTCGCTGAAGCAGCGGAAATTGCATAAGGGCTTATCATGGCAAATACTCAATCCATGTGTACTTCGTTCCTTTCGGAACTAATGACTGCTACACACAATTTTGGTGCGTCTCCTACTCGTGCAGGAACCACGGCTGATACGTTTAAAGCCGCGCTGTATGTAACAACCGCAACGGTTAACGCTTCGACTACTGTCTATTCGTCAACCAATGAAGTTACGGGCACTAACTATACGGCTGGCGGGGTAACGGTTACAAATGCTACTGCGCCCGCTTCTACAAACTCGTCGGTAACGGCTGGTGTTGGGTATTGGACGCCTTCTGCTTCAATTGTATATACAACCGTTACGCTTTCAACGGCGTTTGATACGGTGTTGATTTACAACTCGACGCAGGGCAACAAGGCAGTCAGTGTTCACACGTTTGGCTCACAGACTGTGACCGCCGGTACGTTCACATTGACGATGCCAAGCAACACGACTACCACCGCATTGCTTCGGTTGGCTACAACGTAAACCATGACTGTATCGCTAAAACATGCTTTTGCCAGTGCGAAAGCTGACGGCTCGGACTCGACCCTTGTTCAGCCATCAAACTGGAACGCTGAGCATTCGCTTCAACTAGCGACCAACAAACTACTGGGTCGCGTCACTGCTGGCACCGGGGCAGCAGAAGAGATTGCACTTCCGTTGGCAACGGCTTATGGCGGAACCAATCTTTCAACTTATACCGCAAATCAAGTCTTTTACGCTTCTTCAACAAGCGTTATTGGTCAGTCAGCAAACCTGACGTTTAACGGTACGACGCTCACTGCTGGGGGTTTGGCTGGCCCATTTAATGGAACGGTCGGGGCAACAACCCCAAATACCGGGACGTTTACCACCGTAACGGCAATTCCTGCTGCAACGCAAGATGCAGTAATCCTGCAAGGACGGGCTGGTGGCACAAGCAGTTATGCGGTCACGCTTACCCCAACCACACTCACGGCGAGCCGCACCCTGACCCTGCCCGACGCAAGCGGTACGTTGTTAAACAGCGGCAACTACACCAGCTATTCTCCCGGTTTAACTGGTTCAGGCGCTTCCGGTACTTGGGGAATCAGCATTAGTGGAAACGCAGCAACGGCTACTTCTGCTACATCCGCCACATCTGCTACATCCGCCACATCTGCTGGGAACTCAAGTACTGTTGGTGGTTTTACGCCTTCAGCCACTGCCGGTACTGCAAGTCGAGTTGTAGTAGCGGATTCTAACGGCTACATATTTAACAACTATTTTAATTCAACCGATAATGCCGTTACATCTGGTGTTTCGGCAATAATATCCAAAGCGGGGGATAACTACTATCGCTCCGCGAGTGCTGCTGCTGTTGCTACGTTCATCAGCGGTCAGTCGATGAACATTAGTGGTACCGCTACGGGGTTATCTAGCGGGGCATCATTAACCAATCCTACCGTTACAAATTATACTGAGACAGCGTACTCTGCAAATACCGGCACATCAATCACCGTGAGCTTGGCAAACGGTACGGTGCAAATTTTAACATTGACAGCCAATGCTGCAATAAACTTTCCTGACCCAGCGGTTTCGTTGGGCAAATCTTTTATTATTATTTTAACCCAAGATGCTACTGGGGGTAGGACAGTGACTTGGAGTTCTCCTTTGTGGCCGTCAGGTGCTGCCCCCATAATTACCAGCGTAGCAAACAAAAGAGATATTTACTCGTTTTTTTGCAACGGGTCAAATTGGTTTGGAGCTACTGTAGGACAGAACTACTAATGTTTGCTGCGTCTAAATCAGGAACTGTAAATTCAGCTAGGGACCCATATTTTCCATATGTTTCATTACTATTAGAAACGACTAGTACCAACGGGAAACAAAACAATACGTTCCTAGATTCCAGCACCAATAACTTTACCATCACTAGAGCTGGAACCGCAACGCAGGGTTCTGTAACTCCGTATTGGCCCGATGGATATTGGAGTACTTATTTTAATGGCAGTACAGACTATTTATCGTTTCCCGCTAATTCTTCTTTAAATAATATTAGTACTTTTTGTTTTGAAGCTTGGGTAAATACGGGAACTGATGCAACTAATCGATACCTATATATGTCTCAAGTCACAGGTGCCGTACAAATTTACCTTAACACATCAAATGCTATTGTTGTGGCTGTTGTTGGTTCCGGCACTCTTTTGACATCAACCACCACCGTGCCGCGAAATGCTTGGGCTCATGTTGCAGTAATACTAGATAGTAGTTATTTTTATACCTATATTAACGGCGTTGCTATTAATTCCGCTTTGTTTGTTTTTAACTTAGTTAATACAGCCACAAATTACATAGGCGCTTCAAGTACAGGTACCCTTAAATTTAAAGGGTACATAAGCAATCTAAGAGTAACGCCGGGTGTGCAATATGTTGCTGGAGTAAATTTTACTCCTCCTACTATCCCTCTCATATCAAACGGCGCTAGTTTACTAACTTGCCAATCAAATAGAATTAAAGACAATAGCGGCAATAATATAGCAATCACCGTTTTTGGCACTCCCAAAATCCAACCCTCCCCGCCGTTCTCGCCAGCGTCACCTTACACCGCTGCGGCGTATGGGGGGAGTGGGTATTTCAATGGTAGTACGGATTATTTTACGGTTCCATCTAACTCTGCATTGACGTTTGGAACAAGCAGTTTTACGTTTGAATTGTGGGTGTATTGCACATCTACTAGTGCCAGCGGTTCACAGTTCGCAGACGCCTCAACAAATGGTTTTAGTTTACAACTTAATTCAACAAACCAAGTTCAACTTGCTCGGGCTCAGGTAGCTGTTTTGCTTACTTCCAGCACATCAGTTCCATTAAATCAATGGACTCATATAGCTTGCGTTAGAAACGGTACGGCAGTTGCAATATACATAAATGGTGTGTCAAGTGGAACTGCCACATTGGCAACAAATTTTTCTGCATCAATTACCTATTTGTTTAGGCAAACAACAGCTTCCGCATATTTTCCAGGTTATATATCTAATCTTAGAATTGTTAACGGAACAGCGGTCTATACCGCAGCATTTACTCCACCAACGTCCCCTGTCACCGTAATCACCAATACTAGCCTTTTGCTTAACTTTACTAATGCAGGAATCTACGACGCTACGGTCCAGAACAATGCAATAACATTTGGCAACGCTCAAGCGTCAACCACGCAATTCAAATGGTCGCCAACAAGCATGAGTTTCGATGGCACCACAGGTTATTTAACTTTTCCGTCTAGCACGGGATTTGACCAAAACTTACCATTTACAATTGAAGCATGGCTTAGAGGTCAGGGCTATTGGTACGCGGAAGTGTTGTCGGGGTTTTTTGCCCTTTCCCATAGCGCCAACCCAATTATTGATGTGTCTTTTATAGGAGTGAAAATAACCTCCTCAATTACAATATCATCGCCAACAACAACATGGAATCACATAGCTGTAACCTATGACGGAACCACCACTAGGTTGTTTGTAAATGGAGTATCGGGGGGGTCATCCGCTGGCGGGGGTGTGGCTAGTGGCGCGACATTGAGTGTTGCTAGATATCTTACGGGTACTAATTACTATACTGGAAACATTCAAGACTTGCGTGTTACTAGAGGTATTGCTAGATATATCACCACTTTTACACCTCCAACCACACCACTCCCAGTAGAATAATCATGCAACTTGCTAACCAAGACCTTGTTATTAAAGACCATACGGAGTGGTTTCCCAACACATCTTTTGGTAACCGTGGACCAACACTAGATTGGATTGCGGAAGCGGGGTACTACGTCATATCGGTTTGGAAAGACCATGACCAAGCAACCGAGAAACTTGTACAAGCAGCGCCTCATTTGTACGATGGAATGTGCTGTCTGGTTGACGTTGAGCCTCTAACTAACGAGGAACTCCAAGCCCAAGTTGATACCCAGTGGATAGTTATACGCACTCAACGCAATCAAATGCTCAAGGACTCCGACTGGACTCAAGTAGCAGATGCGCCGGTTGACAAAACCAACTGGGCAACGTACCGTCAAGAGTTGCGCGATATCACCAAGCAGACAGACCCGTTTAAAATTGAATGGCCTAAACAGCCATAGTGTGAGTCATGGCCGCAGCGTTTCAATCCGGCGCGTTTGAACCGACTGCGTTTGAAGTTGGTGGCACACAGGTATCCCTTACCGGGGTAGATGCGTCTGGTGCAGTAGGCACAACAACCAAATCAGTATCTGTTGCTATTACCGGAAACGCCGCATCCGGTTCGGTTGGTACAGCAACTGTAGCAGCACGCTTAATAGCAATTACCGGAGTATCTGCTTCCGGTGCCGTAGATTCTGTTACCCAAAGCCAGTCGGTTGCATTTACTGGAACACCCGCATCTGGCGCTGTTGGGACTGTAACACTTAGTGTTACTGAAGGAATTACTGGAAACGCCGCATCTGGCGCGGTAAGCACCGTAACCCCTAGCTCTCTTGTTAACGCCACCGGCGTCTTGGCATCCGGTTCGGTAGGGACTGTAACTGTTGAAGAACGCAGTATTGCGCTTACCGGAAACGCGGCATCTGGTTTAGTTAACAAAGTTAGTTATGCGCCTCAACAAGAGGGCGTGTTTTCTTTGGGGTTGGTCGGAACCCCCATATCAAATACATCTGTTGCTACAACCGGGGTTTTTGCTGGAGGCGCAGCCGGAATCATTGCGCCAAGCGTTTTGGTTGGCTTGACTGGTGTAGCTGCATCAGGAATTGTTGGAGGTGTTGTAGCGCCTGCAAAAACGTCTGGCACCGAAGCTCAAGGCAATGTAGGAACCCAAACCGCCAATTTAACGGTTTCTTTGACTGGCAACGCATCAAGTGCATCTGTCGGTACGGTGACGGGAGACGCCATATATTCCGTTGCAATTGCTGGAAATCCTGCAACTGGTACCGTACAATCCGTATCAATAGGGCAAAGACTGATACAGATTACTGGTAGCCCAGCGATGGGTGCCGTTGGAAATTTTGGTGTTGCGTATTGGAGTATCATCAATGACAACCAAACCCCCAACTGGACAGACATAGACGATTTGCAAGCTCCTACATGGACAAATGTGAATAATTCGCAGACTCCTACATGGGGCAGCATAAACAATTCGCAGACTCCTGGTTGGACGGACATTAACGATAGCCAATCCCCTAATTGGGAAGTACTTACAACAATTTAAGGACTAGAGATGTCAACTTCATACACCACGTTATTAGGGCTTGCTCTCCCTGCTACGGGGGAGTTGTCAGGTACTTGGGGCGATACAGTCAACAACTACATATCGACGTACGTTGACTCTGCTGTTGCTGGGGCTGTAACCGTCACGGCGGACACGACGCTTACTAAGACCACTGGCTCAAGCCTCGGGTCTACTTCTTCTCAGTATGCGATTATTATCGCGTCCCCGGCATCGGCCAATATCACCATCACGGCCCCGGCATCGAGTAAATCGTACATCATCAACAATACGTCAGGGACGTACACGGTTAAGATTGTAGGTGCTGGCCCTACGACTGGAGTGACGTTAGCCGTTAACGAGAAAGCAATCGTTGCTTGGAACGGCTCGGACTTTGTAAAGATTGCCTCCAGTGTTGTTGCAACAGGCACGGTTACCAGCGTTGGTTTTACTGGTGGCCTTATTTCGGTTGCCACAGCAACGACAACCCCTGCGCTTACTGTTGCCGGGACCAGCGGCGGTATAGTTTATTTTGCAAGCAGCAGCACTTGGGCATCTTCGGCTGCATTAGCGGCTAATGCTCTTATGGTTGGTGGCGGTGCCGGTGCTGGACCTTCTACAATTACGACGGGTACGGGTGTTGTAACTGCTTTAGGTGTTAATACTGGTTCTGCCGGGGCGTTTGTTGTTAACGGTGGTGCGCTAGGGACGCCGACTTCGGGAGTACTGACTAATGCGACTGGACTTCCATTATCTACCGGGGTGACTGGGAATCTTCCAGTTAGCAATCTTGCTGGTGGAACTGGCGCAACTTCTTCTACTTATTGGCGCGGCGATGGTACTTGGGCCACGGTTAGCGCGGGAGGTGGTGGGACAGTTCAAAGCGTTTCCGTTGTTTCCGCTAATGGATTTGCCGGTACGGTTGCAACAGCTACCTCGACGCCAGCAATTACGCTTTCAACAAGTATTACCGGCGTACTCAAAGGCAATGGGACCGCAATTAGCGCTGCGACTGCTGGCACAGATTACCTAGCGCCCCCGTCTGGTACTGCAATACTCAAAGCCAACTCTGGTGGGGCGCTGGCAAATGCTGTAGCTAACACGGATTACCAATCTGCTATTACTCTGACGACCACCGGGACCAGCGGCGCGGCTACATTTAACGGTATTACGCTCAATATCCCCCAGTATTCTGGTGGTGGGGTTACGTCTTTTAGTGCGGGTAGTACTGGGTTTACACCTAATACTGCATCAACTGGCGCAATTGTTTTAGCTGGTTCTTTGGCAGTTGGTAGTGGGGGCACTGGAGCAACGGCTACTACAGGTTCAGGCAATAACGTACTTTCAACCAGCCCGACTCTAGTTACACCGATTCTCGGTACTCCGCAATCTGGTGCTCTAACAAACTGTACAAGTATTCCTGTCAATCAAGCAACTGGAAATCTTCCGGTAGCCAATTTAAATAGCGGCACTTCGGCTTCATCAACCACGTTTTGGCGTGGCGACGGCACTTGGGCTACTCCTACTTTTAGCGGCAGCACCACGGGAAGTGGGGCTTATGTACTAGCAACAAGCCCAACAATTACCACCCCGGTCATTAGCGGAAATACTACCGTCAACGGCTTAAAGCTTGGTACTTTTGCCAATAATGACGCTTCTAATACTTTATTTGGTTCGTTTGCTGGCGGGGGTAGCACTGCTACTGGTACTAACAATGTTATGGTTGGGTATTTAGCGGGGTCTTTAATAGCTGCATCTGGTTCATCATGCACTGCTGTCGGAGCCGGAGCCCTTCAATCAGTTAACGCCGCTAACAATTCCGCGTTTGGATATAACGCTCTTAATGCCCTTACTTCAGGCACATCCAATACCGCAATTGGTTATTCCGCACTTTCCTCCATTACGACATATACTAATTGTTCTGCTCTGGGGGCAAATACAGCCGTAACTTTAAGCAACCAAGTTCAACTTGGGGATTCTTCAACAACAACATACTATTACGCAATAGCCGCTCGCTCAGACCTGCGTGACAAAACGGATGTTCGTGACACTCAGCTTGGGCTTGGGTTCATCAATGCTTTACGCCCAGTAGACTATAAATGGGATATGCGGGACGATTACAAGCCCCCAATGCCAGAGGACTCGACTGACAAAGAGGCGATGGCGGCGTGGATAGAGGCTTGTAATCTGTCAAACATCACCCATGACGGCAGTAAAAAACGCAACCGATTCCACCACGGTTTGATTGCTCAAGAGGTTAAGGCTGTACTCGACGCACAGGGTATTGACTTTGGTGGGTATCAAGACCATTCAGTTAAAGGCGGTCAAGATGTTCTGACGATTGGATACGACGAACTGATCGCCCCTCTTATCAAGGCTATTCAGGAACTGACGGCTCGCGTAAAAGAACTAGAGTCTAAGTAATGCCTTTCTGCGCCGTCTGCCGTGGGGAGTTTCTCCGAGAAGACCTGACTATTCACGGGCGCAAAGACTATTTTCTCTGCAGCAAATGCAAGTCGGACATAAACCGCCTTGCCCGTTTCGGATTGTCCCCATCAGATTATGACTTCCTGTTGAAACTTCAGGGATATAATTGCGCTATCTGTCACAAACCCCTCAAGCTCAAGCAGTACAAGTTTGCGGTAGACCACTGCCACGACTCAGATGATGTTCGTGGGATCTTGTGTGTACGATGTAACACGGCGCTAGGTAGCTTTGATGATGACCCGGACATGCTCCTACGCGCCGCAGAATACTTGAACAACTCGCCAGCCTTGGGTAAAGTCAAGAAACATGACGGGCGCAAAAAGGTGACGTTCCTGCGTGACGAGTACATAAGGATGCACGGCAATGGAAATAGTTGAACTCTTCCTGAAAGCATGGCCGGTGCTGCTTGGTATCGTGACGCTCATCATCGTGCTCTCTAAGCTTGACTTGCGCGTTGCCGTTCTTGAAGAAAAAGTCAAGTCTGCGTTTGAAATCATCAACAAGATGAGGGACAAGCAATGAGCGAAAAACTTGAAGCCAAAAGTCAACTTATTGAGAAGACGGCTTTTGCCGTGCTTCCAATTTTGTTTACCTGCGTTGTGTATCTGATGTCGTCGCTGGACAAACTTAGCCACGATGTGACGGTCCTGAATGCCAAAATCAGTCTGGTGGTCACATCAGACAACAAGCAAGCCGCCAACTCCGGGGCTGAACTTGCTCGGGAAAAACTGCGGCAGGATCTTGAAAAGGAGATCCAAGTCAACCGCGACCTGATCCACATCAATCGGGAACGGATTGTCATCCTTGAAGAACGACTGAGGAAATAATGGCTGACTTCAACCCCGCCTTTGAAAAAATGATCCACGATGAAGGTGGATACCAACTAACCGACATTCCCGGTGACCGGGGAGGACAGACATATGCAGGCATCGCAAGAAAACCAAACCCCGACTGGGCAGGATGGCAGCACATCGACCGTAAAGACTTTGGGTCGGCTACGCCTTTGGTCCGCGAATTCTATAAATCTAATTTTTGGGATCGTGTCCGAGGTGACGACATTAAGGAACAAGCTATTGCCGAAACAATCTTCAACTTCTCCGTCAACACCGGAGTCGGCGTTGCAGTCAAACTCGCCCAACTCATCGTCGGGGTCGCCCCAGACGGAGCAATCGGACCAAAAACCGTTGAAAGATTAAACATTTGTACGGCGGAAAAGTTTCTCCCCGCCTACGCCCTTGCCAAGATTAGCCGATACGCGCAGATCTGCAACAAGGATAGATCTCAGTCCAAGTTTTTACTCGGCTGGATCAACCGCACCCTGCAAGGACTCAAGTAATGGATTTGATTGGTATAGGGTCAATAATTGAAGGCGTTGGCAAGGTCGCGGGCGACCTCATCACAACGGATAAAGAACGCCTTCAAATGGCGTTGGAAGATCGCAAGCTCGACCTTGAGGAAAAGCGCATCGACCAGACTACAGACCTCGCGCAAGTGGATGTCAATAAGATTGAAGCGGCGAGTAGTAGCCTATTTGTCTCTGGCTGGCGTCCTGCTGTGGGCTGGGTTGGGGTTCTTGGTCTGGCTTACCAGTTTCTTGGGTATCCGCTGATGCAGTGGGGTTGGGCTTTTGGCCAGGGTTACGATATCATCCCAAAAGGGTTAAATCCTCCCCCAGACCTGGATGTTGAGCAGCTAATGACCCTTTTAGCCGGGCTCCTCGGGTTTGGCGGTATGCGGTCATTTGAGAAGCACAAGGGTGTCGCGAGCAAATAATGCTTCAGAAAATCCAGTTCAAACCGGGGGTTAATCGCGAAAACACGCGGTACACCAACGAGGG
>Ga0209189_1001309_pt1 | contig 18864 bp, 12 predicted proteins | sample C_130820_EF_Meta_FD_187308 | JGI IMG/M metagenome (GOLD analysis project Ga0209189, IMG submission 187308) | Freshwater microbial communities from Lake Croche, Canada to study carbon cycling - C_130820_EF_MetaG (SPAdes) (version 3) | ecosystem: Environmental > Aquatic > Freshwater > Lake... | reverse complement strand
ACCAAGCGGGGTTTGCCGCGTCAAAACAGCACTTTTGCCGGGCGTTTCGGCCCGGCCCCGCCGCGGCCGATCGGGGATCACGGCGGGATCAGCCCGAGGGCTTCCCACGGGACGACACGGCTGCAGCGCCGGCGCGGGGAGAGACCGGTCGTTCCGTGGCGAGCCGCTGCTGCGGACCACGGCCCCCCGGCCTGCTGTCCGACTGGGGCGGTGACTTGAGGTCGAACGTCATCCTGTTGCGCCCCGGCTTGATCTCCACCTCGAGTTCCGACGCCGTGTTGTACCGCGCGGGAATGAACTGCTCGGTCTCCTCGACCTCCCTCCTGTTTCCGATCGGGACGCTCGACTTGACCATGCGGCCTGTCTTCCGCGTGGCTTTGATCTGCACCCGATAGCGACCTGCCACCGGCCCGCCGTCGGCGGCGATGTGAAACTTCCCGTCCGACAGCGTACCGCCGGCCGTCGGCCCCTGCGTGTCGCCCGAGGGCACGAGCACGATCACGCCGCTCTCGAGTGGCTTGCCATCGAGTGACACCTGCCCCTGGAGAGACGCCCGATCCGGCCCCCGCGAAAGCCCCCGTGTGCTGACCCACGTCACCAGCAACGCGCCCACGGCGGCGAGCGCGAAAAAGGAGCCGGCCGCGATGATCCGCTCCGAACGGGCCGCGTCGGCCGCCGCAGCACCGGGCTTCTTCTTCCCGCGCCGCGACTCACGGTCCGGCTGCCGATGGACGTGCGCAGACGACGCCTCCCCGCCCGACATGCCCCGCGAGGTGGGGTGCGTTGCGGCGATTCCCGGCGGCACGGCGGCCGGAGACACGGCGGCCGTCGCCTGGGCGGCGGCGGGCACGGCGGCACGCCGCGACGCCGCGGTCACGTCGCTGCGGACGATCCCGCCCGGCACCGCGACGGCGGCCGAGGACTCGGCCGACAGGTGGCCTCCAAAGTGCGGACGCCTCACGGCGGCGATCGCCTGGCTCGCGGCCGCCGCGGCGATCGTGTCCCGCTCGCGCGGGGGCACCGGCAGCGCCCCCCGCATCCGCAGCTTGAGCCGTGTCACCGACTCGTCGCCCGCAAGCCCCTCGCCCCGCGCTCCCCGCACCAACTCCGCGAGCATCGCGTGGCAGGCGCCCACCTCCGCGAGGTGAGCATCCGATTCGAGACAGGTCCGCTCCATGGCCGCCAGCTGCCCGCCGGTGAGCCTGTTGTCGAGAAACTCGGCGACGAGGTTCGGATCATCGGCGGTTCCCCACGCATCGACTCGCAGGCCATCCAGAGAGCCGCTCCCGACCGCGTCCCGAATCCGGCCGGCGAGTTGCGTCGCCGCCCCGCAGCCGGCCACGCGCTCGCCGAGTTGCAGCAGTTCGTCGGGGGGAAGCACGCCGTCCATCCAGGCCAGCAACGTGCGCAAGGTGAGTCGCATGTATCTCTCCAACCCTGTCGTCTCTGCGGCTCTCCCGCCGGGTGCCGACGGTTCCGCAGAGCCGCCGCAGGGGGATGCGGATCAGTCGAGGTTCACCGTGTTGCCGTCGGCGATGAACGCCAGATTTCTCCACGTCGACAGGGAGACGGAGTCTGATATGAACCGCACGGCGCCATCGGCAAGCACGGCGTTCACGCCGCCGGAATGGTAACTTCTGGCCGTCGACGACATCAAGCCTTCATCCGACCCGACGCAGGGCAGGTTCTGGTTCGGCAAGTTCGCCCCGTTGCCGGCCGTGCAGCCACCTTCATCCCAGTCGCCCATCACGTCGGGGGAGGAACTGTTGGGTGTGTTCGCGGCCTGCAGGAACAGGCCGCCGGGGTAGGGCAGGTGGAACCACCCGCGTCCTGGCCAAGACACCGCACCGCCCGGTGCCGTCAGGTATTCCGAGATCAGCAGCGTCTTGCTGGTGCCGTCCGTGATGTCCCTGATTTTCGTCCGGCGCGGCCGCTGCCAGCGAATGCAGAAAGCCGCCCGACGGTTGGTCGGCACGACGTTCGGCTCCATCTCGTTCGCCTCGTCGTAGGTGTCGCCGGAGAACATGGGCAGGTAGTTGCTCAGTGGCAATCGCACGACGGGTCCATCTTCTCCCTTCGTCGCGCCGGCGCGACCATCGCTCGGGCAGAGATAGTTCGGCAGCCCGACCCGCAGCGCCGTCGGCCACTCGGTCGACGAATCCGGTGGGAAGCTGCCCCACGGATCCTGCCGGGCTTTCTTCGCCGTCAGCAGGTTGGAGTAGGCCGCGTCGTCGTTGAAGGGAAGAATCAAATGCAGCACGGACATCCAGGAATTGTCCCAGGGGGCGAACGGGAGGAAGTTGCTTCCCTGCGGATACTCCCGGCGGGCTTCGTGGTAACTGCCGAGGGCGAGGCCGATCTGCTTCACCTTGTTCGCGCAGGTCGTGCGCCGGGCACTTTCGCGGGCCGCCTGGACGGCGGGCAGAAGAAGACCGACGAGAAGCCCGATGATGGCGATCACGACCAGGAGTTCGACGAGGGTGAACCCGCGTCGATGCGGCGCCGGGGATTGATGAAAAAAGCGTGCGTTCATGTCACGAACCTCCTGGGGGCGCTGGTGTTTTCAGCGACCGCTGAACCCCGCAGCCCTTGCGGAAATCATACGGACGAGAATCTGTGACCGGCAACGGCGTCCACCGTCACGACCTCCCGTGCCGAGCCGGTGGGTCGTGCGGCCTGGCCGAGACGGCGGCGGGCGAAACAGGTGCCGGATTGGTCGCCCGCCTCGGCCGCCACGCCACGGTGCCACCGGCACACCGGGGTATACGTCGTCCTGTCAACCGTAGTTCATAATTTAACGCGCGGCCGACCGAACCCGGCAAAAAATGCGGCAGCCCCTTTTCATGCCTTCGGCCCGGGATCGCCCGCGTCCGGGGAACCTCCCGGCAGAGGATCCAGCCACGCCCTGTGTGCGGGTTTTTCCGGGGACGGTCGCAGCAGAGACGCCAACCCCTCGGCCACGTCCCCGCAGCGGTCGGCCACGTCCGCGATTTCAAAAAAGTCGTCCGGTTTGGCGAAGAGCCGCGGCCGCCCGACGTCGCCCCCCGGCCCGGGCGAGCCCGCGGCGAGGGCGTGCCACGACCGCGTGACGATGCCCCCCCCTCCCTCCGAGGCCACGACCACCCGATCGCGGGCCTTCGCCGACCAGTCGTGAAACAGCCCTGCCAGGCTCCGGCCCGCCCACGGCGGAGCGGCAGCGGTCGGGTCGGCCTGCGGCCTCCCGGCCACCCACCCGAGCAGCGTGGCCCCCAGGTCCGCCGGCACCGCGAGCCCGCCGTAGCGCTGCCCCGCCATTCTCCCGGAAGGGTCGACCAGGATGGCCGGCACATGCACGAGTTCACCGTAGGGAACGGCGGGCCCCCCTGTGCCGATCCAGCCATGGATGCCGAGCGGCAGTCCGCGAACGCCGGCGACCACGACGCCCCAGCCCCCCCCCTGCCCACCGCTGCCATGCGGCTCGGGCAGCGAGTCGATCAGCCGCCCGATCTGCTCGTCAAGCAGCGTGAGCTGCCCCGCGAACACCTGCCGGTATCCGACGACGAGGTCGGGGTCGGTGTCCGCATCCACGGCGAGGCTCGGCACCCTGCCCCCCGCCGGGGGCGGCGGATCCTCGGGATCGACGTACCGCTCCCGGTAGGCGGGAGGCGCGTCCCAGACCATTCCCAGGCTGGACACATGGCACCACAAGAGCCTGTGCCCGGCGGCGACGGCCTCGACCGCCGCATCGACCAGGCGGGCGACCGCCGTCTCCTCCGCAGTCTTGGCCATTCGCCCCGCCGGCCCCGGCGCGACGAACCGCACCGCGAACGTGCCCCCCGCGGCACCGGTTTCGCTCGCATCGCCGCGGCGCCCCACCCCGGCCACCGTGGCGTCGTCGGTCACGACCGCCATGCGCCAGCCGGCGGCCAGCGCCGCCGCGGCGAGCGGAGTGTCTGAGAACCTCGTCGTGCCGCTGGGCTCCCGCGGAGTGGCGTCGTCGCCGGCGAGATCGCCGAGCGTGCGCCGCGGGTCGGTGGAGGGCGTGATCACCCGATCGAAGACGACGCCCCGGGCGGCGAGGGCGTCGAGGCGGGGCATCGCCACCCACGTGGCCCCGTAGGCGGGCAGGATCCAGGCCGGCAACCGGTCGATCGTGACGACAATCAGGCCCGCCGGAGGTCGGGCGGCGGGAGTGTCGAGCGTCGGCGACGTCATGGGACCACATTCTCCCCTGCCATCCGTGATTGCACCACCATGGCGGGTCTGCCACATTCTCGGGCTGCCGCGGAGCGGGCCGCTTCCCCGCCGCGGCACGAGGCCCTCACCTTCCCCACGGACGGCCCGCAGAGCTGCCATGCCCGCCACCACCGCCGGCCACCGGTTCGCCACGCAGCCCCCCGTGACCACGGGCATGCCGCCCGGGATCCCCTTCATCGTGGGCAACGAGGCGGCGGAGCGGTTCTCGTTCTACGGCATGAAGACGATCCTCGTGGTCTTCATGACGCAGTTCCTGCACTCCACCGCGGGAAGCCCCGACTTCATGACTGACGCCGAGTCGCGGGAGTGGATGCACCTCTTCGTGGCCAGCGCCTACTTTTTTCCCGTCATCGGCGGCATCGTGGCCGACGCCTTCCTCGGCAAGTATCTCACGATCCTGCTGCTCTCGATCGTCTACTGCCTCGGACATCTCTGCCTGGCGCTCATGGACCTCCCGCAACCGCTGCTCGAGGCCACGCTCGCGCCCCGCGGCTGGCTGCTGGCCGGGCTGGCGCTCGTCGCGATCGGTTCCGGCGGCATCAAGCCCTGCGTCTCGGCGCACGTGGGCGATCAGTTCGGCGCGTCGAACAGGCATCTCCTCGAACGCGTCTTCGGCTGGTTCTACTTCGCGATCAACTTCGGCTCGTTTTTCTCCACGCTCCTTACGCCCTGGCTGCTGCGACGCTACGGCCCCGGCTGGGCGTTCGGCGTGCCGGGGATCCTGATGGCGCTGGCCACGCTCGTCTTCTGGCTGGGGCGGCACCGCTTCGTCCACATCCCGCCGCGCGGACCGGGGTATTTCGCCGAGACGTTCGGCCCGGCCGGCCTGGCGGCCATTCTCAAGCTCGTGCCGCTCTACCTGCTGGTGGCGGTGTTCTGGTCGCTCTACGACCAGACCGGCGGCGCCTGGGTGCAGCAGGCCCAGCAGATGGACCGGCGGTTTCTCGGCATCGAGTGGCTCGAGAGCCAGATCCAGGCGATCAACCCGCTGCTCGTGCTGATCTTCATCCCGCTTTTCAGCCTCGTGGTCTACCCCGCCGTCTCGCGCGTCCTCCCCTTCACGCCGCTGCGCAGGATCCTGGCAGGGTTCCTGCTGACGACGCTCGCCTTCGCGATCACCGCCCACGCGCAGCGGCTGATCGACGCCGAGGCGGGGCGGTTTCGCGGCGTGGTGGCGCCGCTCGTCGCAGCCGGCGACGTCGACGCCGCCGCGACGGAGACGGCGATCCGGGCCGCGGGGCTCAACGCCCTCGCGGACGCCGTCGCCGGCGGCGGCGCGGGCCGCGGGGAGGCCATCGTCGGCGCCGGCATCGCGGTGGCCCGCGACGGCTCGCGGCTGACGGCCCGCTGGCCCTCCGTGGGCTGGCAGCTGCTGGCCTACGTGGTCATCACCGCGGCGGAGATCCTCGTATCGATCACCTGCCTCGAGTTCAGCTACACGCAGGCCCCGCCGCAGATGAAGTCGTTCATCATGAGCCTCTACCTGCTCAGCGTGTCCCTGGGCAACCTGTTCGCCGCCCTCGTCAATTCGCTGATGCAGGACGCCCAAGGCCGCAGCCTCCTGACCGGCGAGCGCTACTACTGGTTTTTCACCGGCTGCATGCTGGCGGCCACCCTGCTCTTCCTGCCGGTGCTCCGCTGGTACCGGCCCCGGGAATACATCCAAGGGCAAGACCCCGGGGTGCCGGCCTAATGTCCTGAACCAGAGGTTCATGACACTCGAAGTTGCTTGATTCCCGGCCTGAAAGGCCGGGAATGTCGTGTCGTGAATCGAAACGAACTTCCGACTCACGACACGAGCTGGCCGTGGAAAAAGTCCTCCGGGACTTTTTCCGCGGGCATGGCCACACCCCCCGGTCTTTGGTACTGTGACGTGGGTTTCGCGTCCCCGGGTGGGCTTCCCATGCAATCTTCCTCAGGCACTCCGTGCCCGCGACCCCTTGTCGGTCGACGTCGCCTGCTGGCTTTGGCCGCGTCCCTGCCACTCGCCGCGCCGGCCCTGCGCACCGCCACGGCCCAGCCGGCGCCGAAGGAGCCGCTCTACCGCATCTCGCTGGCGCAGTGGTCGCTGCACAACGCGCTCTTCTCCGGGAAGCTCGACAACCTCGATTTCCCCCGCGCCGCGAAGCGGCAGTTCGGCATCGAGGCGGTGGAGTACGTCAACCAGTTCTTCAAGGACAAGGCGAAGGACGCGGCCTACCTCGGCGACCTGGCGAAGCGGGCGGCCGACGAGGGCGTGACCAACGTGCTCGTGATGTGCGACGGCCTGGGCAACCTCGGCGATGCCGACGCCTCCGCCCGCACCAAGGCGATCGAGAACCACTTCCCCTGGGTGGAGGCCGCCAAGCGGCTCGGCTGCCACTCGATCCGCGTCAACGCGGCGAGCAAGGGGTCGTTCGAAGAGCAGCAGAAGCTCGCGGCCGACGGCCTCGTGCGGCTGGCCGACTACGCCTCGCAGATGGGCATGAACGTGATCGTGGAGAACCACGGCGGACTTTCGAGCAACGGGGAGTGGCTCGCCGGCGTGATGCGGCTCGTGGCCAAGCCCAACTGTGGCACGCTGCCCGACTTCGGCAACTTCCACGACTACGACCGCTACCGCGGCGTCGAGGAGCTGATGCCCTTCGCCAAGGGCGTGAGCGCCAAAAGCCACGAGTTCGACGCCGACGGCAACGAGGTGCGGACCGACTACCGGCGGATGCTGAAGCTCGTCACCGCCGCGGGCTACCGCGGCTGGGTGGGCATCGAATACGAGGGCAAGGCGCTGCCCGAGCCGGAGGGGATCGTCGCCACGAAGAAGCTCCTCGAGCGGGTGCGGTCCGAACTGCAGGCCTGATCCGACGCCGCCTCGCCATTCCGTCGGCGGTCGTGCATCGACACGATCGTTCGCGATCACCGCGGCAGCCGGGCGACGTCGAGGTCGACCACCACGGGGAAGTGGTCCGACACGTCGAGGTGGGTGGCGTGGCAGACGAAGGCCCGCGTCACGGCCGGCTCGAGATCGCGGTGCAGGAGCACGTGGTCGATCATCGTGAACACGTCGGCGGCGTCGGCCGCGCCGTTTTCGTTGAAGTCCCAGTGCGACGTGTAGCGGTCGGCGACCCGGGGGATGAACCGGGCCGCATTGACGAGTTCGGGGCCGTCGGCGGCCGGATCGACGTCCTTGAGATCGCGGAGCACCGTCGTCCTCGTGCGCCGCCCGGCGTCGGCCATCGGCACGTCGGGGTCGTAGTCGTTCAAGTCGCCGAGCACCACGGGCACGTACCCGCGGCCGAGGATCTCGCGCCGGACGATCTCCCGGGCGATGGCCGTCTCCGCCGACCGCTGGGCGTTGCTGGCGGCGTCGGACGGATTGCTCTTGAGGTGCAGGCCGAGGATGCCGATCCGCCGGCCGCAGACCGTGAAGAAGGCGAGCGCGTGCCGCTGGAGCACCGCCTCCTCGTGCCGCGTGACGCCGGCGTCGTCGACGAACGAATAGCTCCGCCGCAGCCAGTCGGTGTCGGCGGCCGGGGCCGGGGCGGCGTCCGCGGTGCGGCGGTCGCCGACGCCGCGGGCCCTCCGCGGCGGCACGCGGATGTGGATCCGCTCGCCGTCCACCAGGTCGGGCTCGATGCGGGCGAGGATCGCCACGTCGAAGCCGGAGAAGGCGTCACGGCCGTCGACGTGGTAGCCGCGGTAGTCGCCGAGTCCCTTCTCGTGGAGCAGCGACACGACGGCATCGACGCCCGCCCGGCTCACGACCTCCGGCATGACGAGGATGTCGGGTCGGAGCGTCTCGACGACCGCGGCGACGGCCTCGATGTGACGGCGGCGGGCCGGCTCGAAGCGGAACCGCGTGAGCGTCGTGCGCTCGCCCGGGGCGGCGAGGTTTTCCACGTTGAAGGCGGCGATCCGCACCGCGCACGCCTGCGGCGCGGGCACGGCGTCATCGGCCCGCACCGCCGACCGAGCCGACACGCTCGTCGCCGCGGCGACGAGCGCCACGAGCACGACGAGCATGTGGCTACGCGACGCCGCGCGCCGATCCCGCGTTCCCGCGGCCCCGGGCCGCGGCGGCCGGAGTTCCGGGCCGCAGAATCGCGACCACCGTCCGAGCGTCGCCCCGAACCGTTGACGCACGAGGTTCTTCATCGCTACAGTCCTCGTTTTCTGGTTTCGTGTCGCCGCGGGCCGTCGGCGGCGGGCTCCCCGCCACCGTCCGATCCCCATCACCTCGCCACCCACCATGACGCCGCTTCCCCCGCCCGTTCCGCAGACCGCCGGCACCCTCTCGGCATGACCAGCCCGCAGGATACACCGCTCGTCAGGGGTGGGCGCGGGCGGCTCCGTGCCGAGACGCTGCGCGACCTCGTGCAGGTCGCCGACACCCCGCTCGGCCGCGGGGTTTTCGCCCGGCGGAAGCTGGTCGCGGGGCGGGTTCTCGGCGAGATCGTCGGCGACGTGCTGGCGGTCGAGCCCGACGACCCGAGCTACTGCATGGAGCTTCCCAGCGGCCGGGTGCTCGAGCCGGCCGCGCCGCTGCGGTTCCTGAATCACAGTTGCGAGCCGAACTGCGAACTTTTCTATTGGGAGGAAGAAGGGGCCCTTCAGGAAGACCGGCTGTGGCTGCAAACGATCCGCACGATCAAGCCCGGCGAGGAGCTGCTGATCGACTACAGCTGGCCGGCCACCGCGGCGATCCCGTGCCGCTGCGGCACCGCGGCCTGCCGGGGCTGGATCGTCGACCCGGAGGAACTGCACCTGCTGCCACCCCCGGCGTCGGCTGGCGATGGCCCGCCGTCGCCGCCGTCGCGGTCCTGACGCTCCTCGCGGGCATCGGCCTGTCCCGGCTGCGGGTCGACGACGACCTCCGCGCCCTGTTGCGTGACGCCGACGTGGACTTCCGGCTCGTGGACGAGGTCGCCGCCCGCTTCGGCACGAGCGACCGCGACTGCATCGTCCGCGTCTCCGCCCGGTCGGGCGACCTGTTCGACCGGCAGTCGCTCCCCGCCCTGCGCCGGCTGGCCGAGCGGCTCGCCGGCGTCGACGGCGTCGTCGAGGTGCGGTCGATGCTCGACGTCCGGCGGCAGGGCGCCGCCGGAGCGGTGCTGCCGGTGATCCCGCACGTCGCCCGCGAACTGTCGGCCGACGATCTGACCGCGGCACGGGCCCGGGCGCTGGCCCACCCGCTCGTCGCCGGCCAGCTGCTCTCCACCGACGGCGGCTCGACGCTCGTGCTCGCGCGGCTCGATGCCGCCGCCGACCGGCCGCCACGGCTGGCCGCGGTGGTGGAGCGGGTCGAGCGGGCGCTCGCGGAGGAGGGGGCGGTCGGCGGCCCGCTCGCCGTCGAGCTCACCGGCCTGCCGCCGCTGCGGGAGCAGGCGGCGCGTGCCCTGCGCCGCGACATGATCGTCTTCAACGCGCTCGGCCTGGGGCTCGCCGTGGCGCTGTCGGCGGGCGTCGCCCGCAGCCTGCGGTCGACGCTCGTCGCCTGCGTGCCCCCGGCGGTGGGCGCGGTCTGGGCGATGGGGATCATCGGCCTCTGCGGGGCGCCGGTGAACCTCCTCACCAGCGTGGTCCCGTCGCTGGCGCTCGTGGTGGGCACCTGCGACTCGATCCACTTCATCGAGGACATGCGGCGCAGCACCCGCCGCGGCGTGACCGCCGTGGCGGCCTCGGGCGGCGCGATCCAGCGGGTGGGCACCGCCTGCGGGCTGACCAGCCTCGTGACCGCGATCGGTTTTCTCTCGCTGGCGGCGGCCCGCATCGACGCCGTGCGCACGTTCGGCCTCGCCGCGGCCGCGGGCGCCGTGGCGAGCTTCCTCGCCGTCACGCTCCTGACCCCCCTCCTCGCCTCCACGCCGCTCCTCTCCGGCATGCGGCTGGGCCGGTCGTCGCGGCTGGCCGGCCGGCTGGCCGGCACGCTGACCGCCTTCTCCGTGCGGCACGCCCGGCCGATCGCGCTGGCGGGCCTGGTCGCGACGGTGCTCCTGGCCCTGGCCGGCGCCGGGCTCGACGCCGACAACCGCGTGGCCGACAGCCTGCCCCGCGACGCCGAGGCGGCACAGGCGCTCGCCCGGGTCGACCGCGACTTCGGCGGCGCGATGGGCGTGGACGTGGTGGTCCGCTGGCCCGAGGGCCTCGGCGGCCTCGACGCGGCGGTGCTCGCGGCGCTCGCCGACGTGCACGCCGTGCTCGCCGATTCCGGCGGGATCGAGCGCAGCCTGTCGCTGGCGACCGTGGCGGCCACGCTGCCGGAGCGGGCCCGGCAGCGGCTCGTGCCGGCCGACTTTCCCGACCTCGTGGACGACGACGCCCGGATGGCGGTGGTGCGCGCGCGGGTGCGCGACGAGGGCTCGCGACGGCTCGAGGAACACTACGACCGGATCGACGCCGGCCTGGCGCGGCTGGCCGCGGCCCGTCCCGGCTGGCGGTTCGACCTGACGGGCATGTCGGTGGTCTCGGCACGAAACATCCGACAGCTGGTCCGCGACCTCGGCGCCAGCCTGCTGCTCGAGCTGACGGTCATCGGCTGCATCCTCTCGCTGGCGTTCCGTTCGCCGCTGGCCGGCGTGGTCAGCCTCCTGCCCAACGTCTTCCCGCTCCTCGTGATCTCCGCGCTGATGGTGCTCCTCGGCCGGTCGCTCGACCCCGCCACGGTGATCGTCTTCAACGTCTGTCTCGGCCTCGCCGTCGACGACACGGTGCACGTGCTCTCCGCCCTGCAGCGGCACCGCCGGGAGGGGGTTTCGATCGCCTCCGCCGTGCGCCGCGCCGTGGCGGAGACGGGCAACGCCGTGGTGGTCGGCGGCGTCGTGCTGGCGGTCGGATTCGCCGCGGTCACGGCGAGTTCGGTGCCGTCGCTGGCCGGCTTCGGGCGGCTGGCCTGCGCCGCCGTCGTGGCGGCCACGATCGCCGAACTGGTCTTCCTGCCGGCGCTCCTGGTCGTCACCGACGACTGGGTGAGCCGACGGCCGGCGGCGCGACGGGACGGCATTTTCGGCGCCGCTCCACTGCCTTGGCCGGCCCTCGGGCAGCACCGCCCCGCCGGCAAGCTGGCGGGATGACCGGCCGGCGGGATGCGTGGCCGACCGGCCGGCGGCGCCGCACCGTGCGTGCGGGCGACGATGCCCGTCAGCCCCGCGTGGCGTCCAACACGTCGGCCACCGTCTCCACCGCCTGCACGATCTGCTCCTCGTCGTGCTCGGAGGTGATGAAGAACCGCACCCGCGCGCCAGATTCACGGACGGCCGGATAGAGGATCGGCCGGGCGTTGATGCCCCGCTCGAGCAGCAGCTGCGACACGAGGATCGCCCGCTCCGAACTGCCGACGATGACCGGGATCACCGGCGTGTCGCCGCTCGAGCCGGTGTCGAGATCGCAGTCCGCGGCGAGCTTGAGGAACAGTTCCGACCGCTCCCGCAGCCGGGTCACCCGCCAGGGCTCGCGGCCGATCACCCGCAGGCCCTCGAGGGCGGCCGCGGCGTTGGGCGGGGAGCAGGCGGTCGAGAACACGAAGGCGGGCGTCGTGAAGCCGAGGTAGCGCACGATCCGCTCCGCGCCGGCGAGATAGCCGCCCCCGGCACCGAGCGCCTTGCTGATCGTGCCCATCCAGAGGTCGCCCTCGGCCGGGTCGACGCCGAAGAAGTCGCAGATGCCGCGGCCGCCGGGCCCCATCGTGCCGAGCGAATGCGCCTCGTCGACGTAAAGCAGCGCGTCGTGCCGCTTCTTCACCTCGATGAATCGCGGCAGGTCGGGGTAGTCGCCGTCCATGCTGTAGACGCCCTCGATGGCCACGACCACCCGCCGGTAGCGGGAGCGGAGGTCGCGGAGCAGGCCGTCGAGCTGTTCGTGGTCGTTGTGCCGGAACGACCGCCGGCCCGCCTTGGAGGCGACGGCCCCCTGCATGATGCTGTTGTGCGCGAGTTCGTCGTAGAGGATGAGGTCGCCGGCGCCGAAGAGGTGGCCGAAGACCGACGCGTTCGTGCCGTAGCCGCAGGGGAAGACGACGGCCCGCTCGGCACCGAGGAACGAGGCCAGTTCGGCGTCGAGTTCGTCGAGGATCGTGTTGTTGCCCCCCACCATCCGGCTCGCCGACGCGCTCGTGCCGAAGCGGTCGATGGCCTCCTTGGCGGCCCGCTTCACGTCGGGATGGCCGGCGAGACCGAGGTAGTCGAAGCTCGTGAAGCTGACGACCTCGCGCCCCCCCATCCGGGCGGTGCGGCCGCGCACGGCCTCGTTCGCCCGCAGGAAGGGATTCTCGAGCCCCGCCGCGGCGAGCCCGGCCAGCCGCCCTTCGAGGGCGGCACACTCGGGAAACGGGTCGGCGTCGCCCCCCCACCCGCCCGCCGCGGTGGCGGCCGCCGGGACGGTCGTGACCGGTCGCGGCATCGTCGCGGCCGCATGCTGAACAGGCGCGACCGCTCGCGGCCGGACGCCCGCGGCCGGCAGGACGCGATCCGCCGCGTCGAACATCCGGGCGGAGACACAGTCGATGAGGTCGGCGCTCGTGCGGATCCCGCGGAGCCACTCCTCGCGGAACCGCATCTCGTAGCGGCCCTCGATCCGCGCGATCACGTCGAGAAACCGTGCGGCGTCGATGCCGCAGGTCGTGAGCGTCGAGCCCTCGTTGATCACCCGCCCGCCGGTCGGCCGGGCGCGGTTCAGCTCGTCGAGCACGACCCCGGCGATGGCCTCGCGGTCGTGCGCCCCCATCCGGCGGCGCTCGACCGTCACGCCCGATTGGTGCCGAGATGCCCCATGCTGATCGTGCGTCATCATCGCGTCGCCCTCCGTGAGCCGCCGAGTATAGCAGCGGCGGCCGCCGCGACGCCGCAAGTGCGGACAAAAAAACACACGCGACACATCGCGGGCCGCCGCGCGCGACGGCTGTAACGCCTGGCGAAACCCTGCGGCCGCGTGCGACGGCGCGAGCCGACGAGCTGCCCGCTACCCCGCCAGCAGCTTTCGCAGCACGAACGGCAGGATGCCGCCGGCGCGGAACTGGTCGAGCTCCACCGGCGTGTCGATCCGCACCATGCAGGGGATCTCGCGGATCGTTCCGTCGGGCCGCGTGACCTTCACCGCCACGGTCGTGCGCGGCACGAGGTGTTCGAAGGGGATGTCGAACGTCTCCTCGCCGGTGAGGCCGAGCTGCTGCCACGGCTCCGGCAGCACCAGCGGCAGCACGCCCATGCCGACGAGGTTCGACCGGTGGATCCGCTCGAAGCTCGTGGCCAGCACGGCCCGCACACCGAGGAGCATCGTGCCCTTGGCGGCCCAGTCGCGGGAGCTGCCGGTGCCGTACTCGGCCCCCGCGAGCACCACGAGCGGCGTGCCGGCGGCCTTGTACCGCACCGCCGCGTCGTAGACCGGCATCACCTCGGTGCCCGGGAGCAGGCGCGTGACGCCCCCCTCCGTGCCCGGCACGAGCAGGTTGCGGATGCGGATGTTGGCGAAGGTGCCCCGCGTCATCACGCGGTCGTTGCCGCGGCGGGCGCCGTAGCTGTTGAACTCCGCCGGTTCCACGCCGTGCTCGACCAAGTAGCGGCCGGCGGGGCTCGTCTTGGCGATGCTGCCGGCCGGGGAGATGTGGTCGGTGGTCACGCTGTCGCCGAGCGCGAGGAGCACCCGCGCCCCGCGGACGCTCTGCGGGGCCGCGGCCTCCCGGGTGAGGTCGGCGAGGAACGGCGGCTCCTGGATGTAGGTGCTCGTCGCCTCCCAGTCGTAGAGTTCGCCCGTCGAGGTCGGCACGGCGTTCCACCGCTCGTTCGACTGCCAGACGTTGCCGTACCGCGACTGGAACTGCCCCGGCTGCACGCTCGCCTCCACCACCTGCCGCACCTCCTCCGCCGTGGGCCAGATGTCGCGGAGGAGAACCGGACGACCGTCGCGGCCGGTGCCGATCGGCTCGCGGACGAGGTCGATGTCGGTCGTGCCGGCCAGCGCGTAGGCCACGACCAGCGGCGGGCTCGCCAGCCAGTTGGCCTTCACGAGCGGGTTGACGCGGCCCTCGAAGTTGCGGTTGCCGGAGAGCACGGCGGCGGCCACGAGGTCGCCCTCCGTCACCGCCTTCGCCACCGCGTCGGGCAGCGGACCCGAGTTGCCGATGCAGGTGGTGCAGCCGTAGCCGACCGTCTCGAATCCCAGCGCGTCGAGATCCTTGTCGAGCCCCGACTTCTCGAGGTAGTCGGTGACGACCCGGGATCCGGGGGCGAGGCTCGTCTTCACCCACGGCTTCGTGGCGAGGCCCTTCGCCACCGCCTTGCGGGCCACGAGCCCCGCGGCCACCATCACGCTCGGGTTGCTCGTGTTGGTGCAGCTCGTGATCGCGGCGATCACCACGGCGCCGTGACCGATGGCATCGGTCTTCAGCCCGTCGCGGACGGTGCCGGTGTGGGCGAGCGCCGCCGGGTCGAGCGCGAAGCCGCGTTTCGCCGTCGGGGCGGTGAGCGAGTCGGCGAAGGCCCGCTTCACGTCGGCGAGCGGCACGCGGTCCTGCGGCCGCTTCGGCCCGGCGAGGCTCGGCACGACCGTGCCGAGGTCGAGGGCGAGCCGCTTGGTGAACTCGGGCACCGGGGCCGAACGGGTGCGGAAGAGCCCCTGCTCCTTCATGTACCGCTCCACGAGCGTCACCTGCTCCGCGGGCCGGCCCGTGAGCCGCAGGTAGGCCAGGGTCTCGTCGTCGATCGGGAAGAAGCCCATCGTGGCGCCGTACTCGGGGGCCATGTTGGCGATCGTGGCCCGGTCGGCCAGCGACATGCCGTCGAGCCCCGCGCCGAAGAACTCGACGAACTTGCCCACCACGCCCTCCTTCCGCAGCACCTCGGTGACCGTGAGCACGAGGTCCGTGGCGGTGGCGCCGGCTGGCAGCCGGCCGGTCAGTTCGAAGCCGACCACCTCCGGGAGGAGGAGCGAGAGCGCCTGGCCGAGCATCACCGCCTCGGCCTCGATGCCCCCCACGCCCCACCCGACGACGCCGAGGCCGTTGATCATGGTCGTGTGGCTGTCGGTGCCGACGAGCGTGTCGGGCACGGCCACCTTGAGCCCGCCCCGCCCCGCCGCGGGATCGTCGCGGAGGAAGACGCACCCGGCGAGGTACTCGAGATTCACCTGGTGGACGATCCCGATCGACGGGGGCACGACGCGGAAGTTTTGGAAGGCCTGCTGGCCCCAGCGCAGGAACGAGTAGCGCTCGGCGTTCCGCTGGAACTCGATGTCGACGTTGCGGGCGAGCGAATCGGCCGCGCCGAAGAAGTCCACCTGCACCGAGTGGTCGATGACGAGATCGACCGGCACGAGCGGATTGATCCGGCGGGGATCGCCGCCGAGACGCTTCATCGCCGCCCGCATGGCGGCGAGATCCACCACGCACGGCACACCCGTGAAGTCCTGCAGCACCACCCGCGCCGGCTTGAACGGGATCTCCACCTCCGCCGGCCGCGCGGCATTCCAGGTGGCGAGGCTCCGCACGTCGGCCTCCGTCACCTCGTAGTCGTCGCACGTGCGCAGCAGGGCCTCGAGCACCATGCGGATCGAGTACGGCAGCCGGGAGGTGTCGGTCACGCCCGCGTCGTCGAGGGCACGGAGCCGGTAGAGGGTGGCCTTTCCGGAGCCGGTGTCGAACGCGGCACGGGCGGAGAACGGATCGACGAAGTGCGCTGGCATGATGGAGAGCCTCGGGGAGAACGAGGGAAAGCTCGGCAAGGGAAAAAGACGGGGACGGCGACAACCGGAACACCGACGGTTCACGGCATCAGGGCACGGCGAACCGACGGGGCTCCCGCCGGGCGATTCGGGCCGTCCGTCCGCCACGCGACGGCGGCTTCGAACCGACCGCGATAGCGGCGTCGAGTCGCCGTAGACTAGCAAAACGTCCGGCGACCGCGGAAACCGTCCAGTGCCGCCTGGCACGCGGGTTTTGCCCGTTTTGAGGCCCTGTCGACCGTGGCACTCGACACGGCGCGAATCGTGGTGTATGTTTCTGGTGTCGGGGCCAATCGATCGGCCCGGGCCACCAATACACTCACGATCTCTTCAGCGGCTGTTCCCCCCCCCAAAGACCCACACTTCTAGAGCCGCTACCGGACCCGTGGTCTTCGGACCGCGGGTCCTTTTCTTTTTGGTGCCATTCTTTTTTTGGTGGTCGGTGTCCCCTGTCTTTTCGGGTCCCGGTGGCTCGCAGGACGTTGACGGGGGCGTCCCGGCTCCGCTGACGGTTTCCGGGGATTCGAGGCTGGCAACGCGCGGCGGCTGTCGTGTCGGCGATCCCTCCCGCACCATCCCGGCCGGCGCCAACTGTCCCCCGACCGCGGCCGCCGCCCCACCGCCGTCCGAAGGCGGGGATTTGCCCCGGGCCGGAGCGCGGCCATAGCGTTGTCGTTGCCGGCGAGCGGGGCTCATGCCCCCGACACGTCCACCGGCATCAAACGAGTGGTCGTCACGGAGGGCGCCATGAAGCCGTTCAAGATCGCCGCCGTCGATTGGAACGCCCTGATCCAGTCGCTCGTGCTCGTGCGTCTCGGTCAGGAACTCGGCACTGATTCCCGTCTCGCCCGGGCGGTGCACGAACTCCTCGAGGCCGTACTGCAGACGTGTCGCTGAAGCGACGGTGCGCGCCGCCCGCGTCGCCGAACGCCGTACAGCCGCGGCCGTGAATCCGCGGCCGCCGCCCCACGGCCCGCCGGCTGGCAGCCCTTGGAAAAAGTCCTCCGGACGTTTTTCCAAGGATGAAAACCTCCGGTTTTCACGGACGCTACGCGTCCGTGATCGCATCCCTGCGATCATGCCGGCTGTGTGTCCACAGCCGGCTGGCAGGCCTCGGAAAAAGTCCTCCGGACGTTTTTCCAAGGATGAAAACCTCCGGTTTTCACGGACGCTACGCGTCCGTGATCGCATCCCTGCGATCATGCCGGCTGTGTGTCCACAGCCGGCCGGCAGCCCTTGGAAAAAGTCCTCCGGACGTTTTTCCAAGGATGAAAACCTCCGGTTTTCACGGACGCTACGCGTCCGTGATCGCATCCCTGCGATCATGCCGGCTGTGTGTCCACAGCCGGCCGGCAGCCAGCCCTCGGCAGGAGGTGTCGGGCATGACGCCCAGAATCCGACACCACTCTTGCAGGGGGTATGACGGCCCGCTATAACGCTTCCCGACCGCGGGCCGAAACGCCGCGGCGGAACGAGGGCGGTTCACTGTCGGCACGACACGACGGGAGACACACGAACGCACATGGACCGAACAGCGACGCATCGACCACGGGATGGGTCGATGGGCTGTTGGCAGGGACGTCGGATCAATGCACGACACGGTCGCCGCGTCAGCGCGTCCGTCACGGCGCGGCATCGCCGCCACGGCGGTCTCTCGGGCTCCCGCCCCGCGGCACCATCTCGCACCGTCGCGTCTTCCCCCCTTGAGGCGCGTCGCCGGGGATTCTCGCTCGTCGAACTTCTCGCCGCGATCGCGATCGTCGGCGTGCTCGTCGCCCTCCTCTTCCCGGCGGTGCAGGCGGCCCGCGAATCGGCCCGCCGCGTGGTCTGCCAGAGCAACATCCGGCAGCTCGCGAGCGGCCTGCTGCACTACGAGTCGGCCAACGGCCGACTCCCCGCCGCGACGGTCGTCACCGAGGCGACGAGCCCGTCCACCTGCTCGGGCTGCTGGAACCCGTGGGCGGAGGCCCGCCTCACCTCGTTCACGCCGGGCACCCGGCACGGGACGAGCTGGATCCTGGCGGTGCTGCCGCACCTCGAGCAGGCCGCACTCTTCATGGCCTGGAACCGTTCGACCAACGTTCTCGGCAACCCCGCCGTCGCGCAGGCCGACATCCCCACGCTCTACTGCCCGACCCGGCGGACCGGCATCCGCGTGGGCCGCGACGATCAGAAGAACCTGCCGTCCACCGGCTGGCGCGGCGGCGGCACCGACTACGGCGGCTGCTACGGGCGACTCGACGGCTTCTACAACGACACCGCGCAGGACCATCGTTTTTCCGACGTCGACACGCCCATTCCGGGATCGTCGGGCAACCGTCAGGGAGTGTTCTCGCCCAACGTCGGCCGTCCGCTCAAGCAGGTGCTCGACGGCCTCGCGCAGACGATCATGCTCGGCGAACTGCAGCGGCTGCGGCCGCTTCCCGCGGGCACGTCCGCGGCCGACACCTACAACCGCACCAGCCACGACGGCTGGGCCGCCGGCGGCGTCGCGACGCTGTTCACCACGGCGACCGACCCCGTCCATTCGAACCCCGGAGGGCTCAACAACCTGTTCTTCGAGTCGCCCGGCAGCGATCATGCCGGGGGCGGATTCTTCGCGATGACCGACGGATCGGTCCACTGGATCGGCGATTTCGTCGACGCCAAGGACAACAACGCCGTCTTCCCCCTGCTCGGCTCGATCCGCGACGGGCGCGTCGCACATCTCGCCACGGCCGTACCGTGACCACCGACCACTTGATCCAGCGTGCCGCGGCCGGCTGCCGGCTCTCCCGTGCCGGGACGCGCCGAGCGTTGCCGTCCCCGGCCCGGCCACGCGGTCCTCGCTGGCCGTGGAAAAAGTCCTCCGGGACTTTTTCCAGGTATGAAAACCTCCGGTTTTCACGGCAGCTACGCTGCCGCGGTCGCATCCCTGCGACCGAGCAGGCTGTTTATCCACAG
>Ga0209189_1001308_pt1 | contig 18864 bp, 16 predicted proteins | sample C_130820_EF_Meta_FD_187308 | JGI IMG/M metagenome (GOLD analysis project Ga0209189, IMG submission 187308) | Freshwater microbial communities from Lake Croche, Canada to study carbon cycling - C_130820_EF_MetaG (SPAdes) (version 3) | ecosystem: Environmental > Aquatic > Freshwater > Lake... | reverse complement strand
CAAGCCTGAGACGAGGGTTCGATTCCCTTCACCCGCTTTCAAACAACCTCGTCTTTTGGGTTGTGGATCCTAGCCGAGAACAGCGTGGCGGTTCGATTGCCTCGCCTCGCCCGCCTGCCTCGCCCTGCGGGCTGTGCTAAAGCACAGGCTACACCGCGCTTCCCATCGCTCGGTGTTCCCTTCACCCGTTCTCTTTTAGCGCGATGAGGCCACCCCCCCAAGTGCCGCTGCAGCAGAGCCCTGCAAGCGCGCAAAAAGCGCAGGCCTCCCTGCGGAGGCTATTTCTTAAGGAGATCTCTAATCTCCGCGAGTAACTCTTCCGATTTCGTCGGAACTGCGGCTGCGGCTTCGCTTCGTTTGAGCGTGTTGATGGCCTTGACCAGTGCAAAGACACAGGCGCTGATGATGACGAACTCGATCACCGTGTTGATGAAGTTACCGTAGGCCAGGATGGCCGCTCCGTCCTTCTGCGCCTCGGCGAGCGTGGCGTAGTGTTTGCCGTTGAGGGGAAGATAGAGATCCTTGAAGTCGATGCCTTTCAGAACCAGTCCGATGGGGGGCATGATGATGTCGGTGACCAAGGCCGTAACGATCTTGCCGAAGGCAGCTCCCATGATAACGCCGATTGCCAGATCGATGACGTTGCCGCGGCTGATGAATTCCTTGAATTCTTTGAGAACTTTGGAAGAGGACTCAACGACGGCTTTGGGCTGGGGCACGGGGATCATGGGGGGAAGATTATGGAGAAGCGTGAAAATGTTGAAGCTTGAAAAGGAGCATCCGGAGAAGACGTCCCAATTCGCGGTGTAGGATGACCTCCGACCCTCCGCATCCCGTCGCTTATTCTATCACCGCGCCGGAGGGGCGTGCTGGATCAACTCCACTTCATACCCCTCGGGGGCATCGATGAAGGCGATGATCGATCCCGAGGAGGTGTGATGGGGGCCGTCGCTGAGCGGATAGCCCTTGGCCGCCGCCCCTTTCGCGAAGGCTTCCAGATCCGTCACGGCAAAGGCGAGGTGAGTCAGGTCCGGGCCCACCACCACGGGGCCGCTGGCATTGTACTCGCAGATCTCGATCTCCACCTCGCTTTGGGGCGCTTTCAGAAAGACGAGTTTGGACCCCCGCCCGCTCTCGCTGCGACGCACTTCCTCAAGTCCCAGGACATCGCGGTAGAAGGAGACGGTTTTTTCGAGATCGTGAACGCGGTAACGGGTGTGAAGGAGTTTGGTGATCACGGAGATAGAAAAAGCAGAAATAGGAAAATCAGAAAGCTGAAACAAGCGCCTGGTAAGGCGCGCGTAAGACTATGACGATGTCATAGCCCGAAGGGCGGCACCGCTTTTCGGGAGAAAAGTGCCGTCAAACCTGCCGCCCGAACATTCTTGTCTCCATCGCGGATCTTTTCCACCCTGTGCGGGCGATGTCGTTTCTCCAATCCGTCTACGCCAAGCTTCGCCGTCACCCGAAGAGGATCGTCTTTCCGGACGGGAACGACCCGCGGGTGATCCGGGCCGCCCGGATGTTCCACGATAATGGTCTCGGCGTCGCCGTCCTGATCGGCAAGAGGGACGAGATCCGCCGGACGGCGGCGGCCAACGGCGTCCCGCTCGAGAAGACAGCGATCATTGATCCGGAGACCTCCTCGGAGATGCCCCGCTTCCTCGCTCTGGCAGGCAAGCTGGAGCGCTACCGGGGGATGGAGTCCGGAGACCTGCGCAACCTCCTTGTGACGCCCAATTACTTCGCCGCAATGATGCTCCAGCACGGGCTGGTGGACGGGTTGGTGGGCGGGGTTGGCACCTACGCATCGGCGCTCTTCCGCCCGCTCCTGCAACTCATCAAGCCGCTGTCCCACGCACCGGTGATCTCCAGCGCGATGATTGTGGAGGTGGCCCGTCCGGAATTCGGCGATGACGGGGTCCTCTTTTTCGCCGACTGCGGTGTGGTGCCCGATCCGACCGTCGACCAGTTGGCCTCGATCGGCGTGCAGACAGGGCTTCTTGCTCGGCAGGTTTTCGGAAAGACGCCCCGGCTTGCTTTCCTCAGCTTCTCCACCCATGGCAGTGCTGCCCACCCCTTGGCCATGAAGATGTCTGCCGCGGCCGCCCAAGCCCGGGAGCTTGCCATCAAGGTCGGCGGTGCCGACGCCCTGGATCACCCCATGGAGATCGACGGGGAAGTTCAGGCGGACACGGCGATTGTCCCGGCTGTGGCCCAGATTAAGCTGCCCGACAGCCTGGTCGCAGGAAAAGCCAACGTCCTGATTTTTCCCGACCTGAACTCGGGCAATATCGCCGTGAAGCTTGTGCAGCATCTTGCCGGCGCGCGCGTTTACGGTCATATCCTGAATGGTCTCTCGCGTCCCGCCGCCAGAATCTCCCGCGGGACGCTCAGCGAGGACATCGCCGCCGTCGCAGCGATCATCGGCCTGCAGGCGGTCGAGTACCGGAAACTTTATCCGCTGGGAGAGAGCGAGGACTAGTCGCGCCGGAAGCCCGGGATGCATGGTTCAACGATGGCCCATGCGGCGGCGTAAGTTTCCCCGATCACGGATTTGCGAGATCCTGCTTGTCTGAACGCGTGACCCGGAGCCATCCTTGGATTCTATGTCCCACACGCTCCCCGCTCTTCCCTACGCCTTCGGCGCGCTCGAGCCGCATATCGATGCCCGCACGATGGAGATCCATCACGACAAGCACCACGCCGCGTACGTGAACAACCTCAACAATGCGCTCAAGGATCATGCCGACCTCGCGGCCAAGCCGGTCAACGATCTCATCTCCGATCTTGCTGCCGTTCCCGAGGCGGTCCGCACCGCGGTCCGCAACAACGGAGGCGGCCATTCCAACCATAGCTTCTTTTGGGAGCTGATGACGCCCGGCGGCGCCCCAAGCCCTGTCGGCAAGCTCGCGGAAGCCATCATCAGGACCTTCGGCGGCGCCGATGAGTTCAAGGCCAAATTCGAGGCTGCCGGCGTCGGCCGATTCGGCAGCGGTTGGGCATGGCTCATCGTTAACAAGCAGGGCGGCCTTGAGGTTGTCTCCACGCCGAACCAGGACAGCCCGATCATGGAGGGAAATAGGCCCGTCCTCGGCAACGATGTCTGGGAACACGCTTACTATCTCAACTACCAGAACCGCCGTCCCGATTACCTCAAGGCCTGGTGGAACGTCGTCAACTGGGATCACGCCGAGCAGAACTACCTGAACGCGCTGAAGTAGTACCCGACACTTTCCCTCCCGCGAAAAGCCCCGTGCCACAAGGCGCGGGGCTTTTTCGTAGGCGGAAGAAATAGAATGCGGAACTCAGGAACTCAGGAAAGGGAGTGAGAAAGCCCCAGAAGGCTCGGCGGCTGAATCACCTAACAAGTCCAACGGTCTTCAGCCTAACAGGGTTTCAGGCAGGCTCTTGCCGCCGTGTCCGCCTCGATGAGTTGCTCCAGCGTGGGGTGTTCGACGAAGGGAACCGTCTCCATAGCGCGCGCGACGCTCTCCCAGATGCCAGGGAAGGTGAGGCGGCCCGCAAGGAAGGCATCCACCGCGGCTTCGTTGGCCGCATTGAGCACGGCGGGGAGGGTTCCACCCGCAGTTCCGGCACGGCGCGCCAGATCGATTGCAGGGAAGAGATCGGTGCGCGGCGCCTCGAAATCAAGCCTGCCGATACTCGCGAGATCGAGAGGGGCGCACGGCCCGGCATAACGTTCCGGATAGGTCAGGGCGTACTGGATCGGGAGCGCCATGTCGGTCGAACTCATCTGGGCGATGATCGAGCCATCCGTGAATTCCACCATCGAGTGGAGGATGCTCTGGGGGTGGATCACCACATCGATCTTCTCCGTCGGGATGCCGAAGAGCCACCGTGCCTCAATCATCTCGAGCCCTTTGTTGAAGAGCGTTGCCGAGTCGACCGAGATTTTCCGGCCCATCGACCAAGTGGGGTGACGCAGCGCCTGGTCCGGCGTCACGGAGACGAGATCGGCGGCGGTGGCGTTGCGGAAGGGTCCGCCGGAGCAGGTCAGGATCAGTCGCTTCACGGTCGAGGGGTCGTGGCCCTCCAGGCACTGGAAGATCGCGTTGTGCTCGCTGTCCACGGGCAGGACGCGCCCCCCCATCCGCGCCGCCGTGGCCATGACCTGCTCCCCGGCCATGACGAGGATCTCCTTGCTGGCCACGGCCAGATCCTTGTCCGATTCAAGGGCTCTCAGTGAAGGCCGCAGCCCAGCGGTACCGACGATGGCCACCAGCACTATGTCGGCTTCCGGCAGGGTGGCCAGTTGTTCCAGCCCCGAGTCGCCATGCAGGATGGCGCGACCGGGCAGTTCGGCGCCCAGGGTGGAGGCGGAGACCTCGTCGCCCGCGCAGAGTCGAGCGGAGGGGAACTCCCGGGACAGTTCCAGCAGGCGTGCCGTGTTTTTCCCCCCCGCGAGCCCTGCGATCTCGATCTGCTCCGGCAGGGCGCGGGCAACGCGCATCGCGCTCTCTCCGATCGAGCCGGTCGCTCCCAGAACGACGACCCGCTTCTTCATGGGTTAAGGATGAAGAGGAGAATGAAGTAGAAGAGCGGCAGGGTGAAGAGCAGGCTGTCGATCAGGTCAAGGCCTCCGCCGATCCCCGGCAGGGCATGGCCGGAGTCCTTTGTGTGGACGGAGCGCTTGAGCAACGACTCGGCCAGATCCCCCGCCACGCCCGCGATCGCGAGCACTAAGGAGAGGCTGCAGACCAAGCCGAGGGAGAAGGCAGGCAGATGCTGGCCGAAGAAGTGGAAGACGCCAACGCCCACCAAGATGCCTAACGCCACGCCGCCGATGATTCCCTCCCAGGTTTTTTTCGGGCTGATGTTGGGGAAGAAGGGGGTCCTGCCGAGGAGGCTCCCGCAGAGGAAGGCGCCGACATCGGTGAACTTGGTCACGGCGATGACGAACAGGACCAGATACTGGCCCGTCAGGAATCCGTGTTCGTCGTGCGGCGTGAGGTAGAGAAGCTTCGCCATGAAGAGGAAGAGCCACGGGATGTAGACGACGCCGAAGAGGGTGAAGGTGATCGCCTCAGCGGTGGCGCGGCCGGGATTGTTGCGGCCGTATTCCCTGAGAAAGAGCGCCATGACGAAAAAGGCCGTCACGGCGTATTCGCACGGGAAGACGGACCACTGGAACAGCCCGTTCGTCGACCTCAGCAGCAGGAAATTCAACGTGATCAGGATCACCGCGGCGGTCATTCCCATACCCCGGTGGTGGGAGATTCCGCCTTCTTTCAGCAGGGCAAAGTATTCCCACAGTGCGCCCAGTGCGGGGACACTGATCAGGATTGCAAAAGCTACCTCCGAGCGAAGGGCGTAGGCGGCAAGGATGGCACCCCACAGGATGACTGTGCTCAGTAGCCTGGGGAGAAAAGAGGAAGGGAGTGAGCGCATTCCGAAACGCTGAAGGTAGAAATCCATGACTTAAAGGCAAGCCGAGGTTTTCCGGTTGCTACGGCCCTTGGGCGGACTACCTTTGGATCTTTAACCAGAACCATCACCCACGACTCCACGACCATGGCCAAAGACGACGCATCCACCGAAAAATCCACCGACAAGGCCGCCACGGCGCGCGCCAAGAATCTCGACCTTGCCATCCAGGCGATCGCCAAGGACTACGGTGACGGCGCCATCATGCGTCTCGGGGACGCCTCCGCGGTGAACATCGCCGCCATCCCCACCGGCAACCTCCTCATCGATCGCGCCCTCGGCGTCGGCGGTTTCCCGAAGGGACGCATCGTCGAGATCTACGGCCCCGAGTCTTCGGGAAAGACCACCCTCACCCTCACCGTCGTGGCCCAGGCCCAGAAGCGCGGCGGAGTGGCGGCCTTCATCGACGTCGAGCACGCTCTCGATCCCGCCTACGCCCGCAAGCTCGGCGTCAACCTCGAGGAACTCCTCGTCTCCCAGCCCAGCTCCGGCGAGGAGGCGTTGCGTATCTGCGAGACCCTCGTCCGTTCCAATGCCGTCGACGTCGTCGTCCTCGATTCCGTCGCAGCGCTCGTCACCAAGTCCGAGCTTGAGGGTGAGATCGGCGACTCCGTTGTCGGTGCCCAGGCCCGCCTCATGAGCGCCGCCATGAGGAAGCTCACCGCGTTCATCTCCAAGGCCGACTGCTGCTGCATCTTCACCAACCAGATCCGCGAGAAGATCGGCGTCATGTTCGGCAACCCCGAGACGACGCCCGGCGGGAAGGCCCTCAAGTTCTACGCCAGCGTTCGCTGCGACATCCGCCGCATCGGCGCAATCAAGCAGACCGACGGCACGGTCACCGGTAACCGCACCCGCGTGAAGGTCGTGAAGAACAAGGTCGCGCCCCCCTTCACCGAGGCCGAGTTCGACATCATGTACAACGAGGGGATTTCCTCCACCGGCTCCCTGCTGGATCTCGCGCTGGAGAAGAACATCATTGAGAAGCGCGGCTCCTGGATGAGCTACAAGGGAAACAATATTGCCCAGGGACGCGATGCCGCGAAGGATCTGCTCAAGGCTGACGCGGCCCTCTACGCCGAGATCGAAGAGGCCGTGAAGGCCGCCCTCGAGGCCGATGCGGGCGGGAAAAAGTAGGGTGTCACAGTCTTCTGAAAGGAGTTTCGGAAGCAGAAAACAAGGTCTTCTACCCTCCCAATGAGGCCCTTCCGGGAAGTGCGTCGGCGTTCCCTTGGACGTAGGCATCCAAAATCCGGTCGGCTGCGGCTTGAGCCGTCATGCCGTATTTCTCCCTGAGAATGGAAACCGAGCCGTGCTCGATGAACTGGTCGGGCCAACCGATGCGCACAAGCGGCGTCGTGATGGCCGCATCGGCAAGGTGTTCAGCAAACGATGATCCGAAGCCGCCCGTGACGGCGTGGTCCTCCAGCGTGCACAGGACCTTCACGCTGCGGGCGAAGAACTCCAGTGTCCCGGTATCCAGCGGCTTGATCCAGCGCGGATTAATGACGGCGGCCTTGATTCCCCGCCTCTGAAGCAGGTCGGCTGCCTCGAGGGCCACCTGGCAGAAGTTCCCCAACCCGAAGAGGGCGACATCGGCTCCGTGGCGCAAGACCTCGGCCTTCCCGATTTCCAGCAGCTTCGGCGCGGTCTTGGGAACCGATCCCGTTCCGGTGCCGCGCGGGTAGCGGATGGCAATCGGGCCCTCATGGTAATGGGCCATCGTCCAAAGCATGTCCGCAAACTCCTCCTCGTCCTTCGGTTGCATCGCGATCACGCCCGGAATGCTCCGAAGGTAGGCGATGTCGAATAGCCCGTGGTGTGTCGGCCCGTCGTCCCCCGAAAGGCCCGCGCGATCCATGCAGAGTGCCACGTTGAGGTTCTGTAGCGCGATATCGTGGACGATCATGTCGAAGGCCCGCTGCATGAACGTGGAGTAGATCGCCAGGAAGGGCTTCATGCCGCGCGTCGCCATGCCGGCGGCAAAAAGGGCGGCATGCTCCTCGGCGATCCCGACGTCGTAGAAGCGGTCGGGGTGACGCCGGGCAAAATGAGCCAGACCCGTGCCGGTGGGCATCGCGGCGGTGATGGCCACGATCTTGCGATTGTGGTCTGCAACATCGGAGAGCATCCTGCCGAAGATCTCGGAGTAGGTCGGGGTGACGGTCGCCGCCGTCTCCCCTGTATCCGGCCTGTACTTTCCGAGGCCGTGGAACTTGTCGGGCTTGGCCAGCGCCGGCGCGTATCCCTTCCCCTTCTTGGTGAGGATGTGGAGGATGACGGGCTCGTTCTGGGTCTTGAGAAATTCGAAAGTGCGTGTCAGCAGCGGGATGTCATGTCCGTCGATCGGCCCGAAGTAACGGAGACCGAGATCCTCGAAGATCACGCCCGGCAGGAGGATCTGCTTCACGCCCGCCTCGATCTTATGGGCCAGATGACGCGCGGTTTTTCCGCCGATCCACTCGACGAACCGGGCAGCCTTGGCGTGAAGATGCGCATAAGCGGGGCTCGTGGCGATCCTGTTCAGATGCTCCGCGATGGCACCCGTGTTCTTGGAGATCGACCATTCGTTGTCGTTAAGGACCACGATGAACCTTTTGGTGGTCTCGGCGACGTTGTTGAGCGCCTCGTAGCTTACCCCGCAGGTGAAGGCGGCGTCGCCCGCAACGGCCACGACATGTTCGGTCCCGGCGTTCATATCGCGCGCGGCTGCCATGCCGAGCGCGGCCGATAGCGCGGTGCCGGCGTGCCCGGCCCCGTAGCAGTCGTGGACGCTTTCGCTGCGCAAAAGGAACCCGTTGAGGCCGCCATGCTGGCGCATGGTCCCGAGTTCCTTGCGGCGGCCTGTGAGGATCTTGTGAATGTAGCCCTGATGACTGACATCAAAGAGGATCTTGTCCGCCGGTGTTTCAAAGACACGGTGGAGGGCGATGGTGAGTTCCACCACCCCGAGGTTGGGCCCGAGGTGGCCCCCGGTTTCCGCAAGGGTTCCTATGAGCTCGTCACGGATCTCCCGGGCAAGCTGGGGAAGATCCCGCTCGGGGAGTTTCTTGAGATCGGCGGGAGAGTCGATCCCGTCCAGAAGGTTCGGTGAACTCACGATGCCTCGAAGGGTTCCAGCGATGGCCCTCCGCGACCGGAGCGCGTGATGATCTCGATGCGTTTTTCAGCGGCATCCAGCTTTTCACGGCAAACCTCTAGGAGCCTCATGCCCTCCTCGTAGCGCTCGATGAGGATTTCCAGAGAGGGAGGGTTTTTCTCGATTTCGGCGACGATGGACTCGAGGCGTCCGAGGGCCTGCTCGATGGAGACACCGCCCTTCCCCTCCGGCATGTTGGATGGCTTTTGCATGCCGTTATTGCGAGGATTTCTTGGCCCAGCGTTCGCTGTCGGCGTACAGGACACACTCGCCATCGATCGGCAGGGAGGTGAAGCTCTTGAGCGGGAAGTCATTCAGGTTCACCGTTCTCATGATGACCGGCCCCCACTCCTTGTAGGGTCCCTTGATGAGTGAGAGAAATTCCTGACTCCCGGAAATGGGGGTCAGGTAAAGTCCCACAATCGGGGCGCCAAGCGTGCTGTAATCGGAGATCTGGTTGAACTGCCGGACCGTCTCGGGGAGGAGGAGACATTTCCGGTTGGCATACCAAGCGACGGCCCAAGGCATGTCGGAAGAGAGGATCTCCTGCGGATTGTACCAATTTCGAAGCACCGAAATGAACGGAGGCACATACGGCGGCCACTGGATTTTTGATGGGGATCCACTCATGAGCCGCAAGAGCATGGGAGTGGCCGCAACAATGACAAGGATCGTCAAGAACGCGATCCTCAGCGGCTCGAAGCTGATATGGAGCCTGTTCCAGAGCACAAGGATGAAGGCGGTGCCGTAGAGGATGAACGCCGGAAGGAAAACCAGATGCAGTTGGTTGCCGGAGACCGCTTCCTTGACCCCGAACAGCGCCATGCCTAGCGCGGCTCCTACCCACATGATCGCCACGACCCAGCGCCAGAGTGCGGTCGCGGGGTTGCGGAAGGGATGAAGGATCGAGAACATGGCGCCGATGGCGGCGATGTTGAGACCGAGGTACTCCCAGAGATGGGTGGCCTGGTCGACGATCCCGCTCCAGAATTTGGGAGCAAGGCCCCCTCCCGGCAAGATGCCCGTGTTGTTGCCGCGCATCACCGAGCTTTCGGAAACGCCGGCGCCCGCCAGTGCGGCGTGGATGGACAGGCCGAGGGGATTGCCGCAGACGAGTTGGTTGTGGATCAGCCAAGGCATGACGGTTGCGAGGTAGACAAGCAGGGGGAAAACCGTTGCGGCAACGCGCGCGCGGAACCCAATCAGGCAAAATGTCACGAACCCGGGAAGCAAAAACGCCGCGATGCCGTGGGTGAGGGACATCAAGCCCAGGAAAAACCCTGCGGCAGCAAGCCAAAGGAAAACGTTCCTGGGTTTTTCGTTTTCCTCCGAGTGCACCGCTTTCAGGGAGCAGAGCGTGGCCGCGCCGAAGAGAATGATGAGCAGGTGCTGAGGGAGTCCCGACAAGGCGAATAGCCACATCAGATCCGTGACCAGAAGGAGTCCGGCGCCCAGCATTGCGAGCTTGGCGTCAAAAAGGATGCGGCCCACAAAGTACCAGACAAGAACGCCCGCCAGCATCATCAGGATGCCAAGGCCGGCAATCACGCGGTCCCCTTTGCTCAGCATATCGGCGGGAGCCATGTCGAGCCGTCGCTTCACCGGGAAAAGGGCCGCGGCTTCGATCACGGGGAAGAGAGGGGCGTTGTAGAATTCGGGGAACTTATCGGAGGGGATCTTCTTTCCCGCATCGCTCAGCTGGCGGATGGCAAGGGGCCGGATATAGCGGGTGCTGAAACCTTCGCCCGAGACCAAGGAACGGGCAAGCTGAGCTTGATCCATCGCGGTCTCCGTGCCGAGACCCTTGAAGTGAAAAAAGAAGTAAAGAACACAGAGTCCGATCAGCAAACAGGAGATCATCCCGATTTTGAGAGTACGGGCGATGACGCCCGAATCGATGTCGCGGATGGTTTCCTGAAGGGACATGGGAAGAGGGCTTTTTGTCGAGCGTTAGGCGGCGTGCTTGGTGATGCCGAATCCAGCCAAATAACGATGGAGCGTACGGCGGCTGATGCCGAGCTTTTTTGCCGCAAGCGTCCTGTTTTCCCCGCTCTCAGCCAGGGCTTTGCGGATCGTCGCCTCCTCAAGGAGCGAGAGGTTCAGCTCGTTTTCCCGGGACCCCGGTGAGGGGGTGCTCCGGAGCGCCGAGGGAAGGTCATCCCTGGTCAATTCATCGCCATTTCCGAGAACCACGGCGTGCTCCACGGCAGCGCGGAGTTCGCGGATATTGCCTGGCCATGCGTACGATTCCATCGCCTCCATGGCGTGGGCGTCAAAGCGGCGTTGGGGCTTGTCGTGCTCCCTCGCCATTTCCTTGAGAAAGGCCGTTGCCAGCAGGGGAATGTCCCCGCGATGCTCGCGGAGCGGGGGCATCGTGAGCGGCACCACGTTGAGCCGGAAGAAAAGATCCTCGCGGAAGGCACCCTCGGTCACCATCGCGGCAAGATCCTTGTTCGTGGCGGCGATCAGTCGCACATCGGCAGGAAGCGTCTGGTTGCCACCGACCCGCTCGAAGCTTTTCTCACCCAGCACGCGCAGGACCTTCACCTGCACGGTCGGATCGATCTCGCCTATTTCGTCGAGGAAGAGCGTCCCCCCTGCCGCCTGCTCGAAGCGCCCGATGCGGCGCTCCCCCGCCCCGGTAAAGGCACCCTTTTCATGACCGAAAAGTTCGCTCTCGAGGAGTTGGGGGGCAAGGGCCGCGCAGTGAACGGCGACGAAGGGTTTTTCGGCACGGTTGCTGAGTGCGTGGATCGCCTTTGCGGCGACTTCCTTGCCAGTCCCGCTCTCTCCTTGGATCAGGACCGTTGCCTTGCTCGGAGCGACCTGCCGGATGATCTCGAAGACCCGCTCCATGGCGGGGGTGTTTCCAATCATTCTGTCGGGCGCTCGTGATTTCACGACCTCCCGGCGCAACTCGACATTCTCCGCCTGAACCTCGCGCTCGCGCAGGGCCCGGCGCACGAGCATCTCCAGACGGTCGATATTGACAGGTTTGGTCACGAAGTCATAGGCACCCCGCCGCATTGCCTCGACCGCCGTGTCCACAGAGCCATAGGCGGTCATCATGATGCAGGCTGGGGGATCGGCCCTTTTCAGCAAACGCCCCATCAAGTTCATTCCGTCATCGGTTCCGAGTTTGAGGTCGGTGATCACGATATCGGCGGGGTCGGCCTCGAAAAGGGCTAGGGCCCCGGAAGCGTCCGCTGCAACGGCCACGTCGTAATGCTCCCCAAGGGCTGAACGCAACCCTTCACGGGTGTGCTTCTCGTCATCGACGATAAGGACCGTTTTTTTCATGGAAATGGAGACAGGATGACCCAATTTCCGCAGAATGCCAATTTTTACTCTGTGGAATTCCCTTGAATCGTGGAAGCCAACTGGGGCAAAGCGTCCCTGTAAGAGGGGTAAGCGGGAGACCAACCCGTGGCACGCATCGTGGTGTTGGCGATCCGCTTCGAGGACCATCCCCTCTTTCGATGGCGGTCGGCCTTTCCTTCGGGTGGGAGGGATTTTTTCAGGAAGGCGGCCATCCACCCGTAGACCTCCCGCTGGGTGGCGGGGGTGTCATCGGTGATGTTGTAGAGCCCTGCCGGCAGAGTGGGGTCGCCAAGACGTACCAGCGCCTTCGCCGCATCATCACGGTGAATCTGGTTGATCCAGCGATGGCCGCCTTCTTCAAGAACGGCTTCCCCGGAGAGAAACTTCCGCAGCAACACAGACCTTCCCGGTCCATAAATCCCTGAGAGACGCGCGACACTTCCCCCTGCGGCCAAGGAGATCTGCTCGGCTTCCAGCAGCAGGCGGCCTGTCTCCCGATCGGGGAGCGCGGGAGACTCCTCGGTCACCCATGATCCGTCGGTCTGGCCGTAGACCGAGGTGCTGCCCACAAAGATGACCCTTCCCGGATTCCAACTCCTGATCACCCGCCGCAGGCCTTCCCGGTAGACAGCCTCATAACTTTCCACACCCCCTTTCCCGGAGCTGACCGCATAGATGGCGAGGGGGACATTCCGGAGACGGGGGGCGAGAGCCTCCACCGAAACGGGGTCGGTGACGTCGCAGACGGCGGCTTCAAAGCCCCGCCCGGTCAGGGCGGCCAGCGAATCATCACCGCGCACCAATCCGAGGACACGCTTCCCCCGTGCCGAAAAAAGTTCGGCTGCGGCCTCCCCTAGGAAACCGCAGCCGACGATGAGAACTTCCGGATTCACTCCTTGGAGTGGAAAGCAGTCGTTAGTTCAGGACGAAACGAACCTTGGCCTTGGCGCGCTTGGCGTTCGCCTTGGCCTTGCGCTTGGTGCGCTGGGTCGGGGTCTCGAAGGCACGAAGACGACGCACCTCCTCGAGGATTCCCTCGGTGTCGAGTTTCGTCTTGAGGCGCTTGAGAGCGCGATCGATGGGTTCGCCCTTACGGACAATAACTTCCGGCATTTTAATTCACCTGCTTTCTTTTGTGGGTTGAGGAGAGTCCACCAGAAAGGCGCGGGGGTCAAGCGTCCCTTTCCGGCCTTTTTCCATACGCCCCTTGAATGGAGGGAGCCGGGAAGAAAGGGTTGTGCTCCCGCTCCAGTGCAACGGTGGTCAGGGGACCATGGCCCGGACAGAGGATGGTTTCGGGGGGCAGGGAAAGGATCTCCTTCCTGTTGGTCTCGAGGCAGTCGGCGTAGGAAACCATCGGTCCGCCGATAGATCCGGCAAAAAGCGCGTCTCCGACCACGGCGACAGGGCGCTCGAGTCCGCGGATCACATAGGTGATCCCTCCGGCGGCATGACCTCGGGTGAGGCGGGTTTCGATCCGAAGGGAGCCGATCGTGAATTCCTTGCCGGCAGCAAATGAGGGGATGCCCGGAACCCCTTCCCGATCGCCGATCCAAGCTTGAGCACCCGTTTTTTCGGACAAGCGGTCGAGATCGAACACATGATCCCCGTGCCCGTGGGTCAACAGGACAAAGCGGAGTGCCAGTCCGTGCTCGGCGATGAACCCGAGCATCTCCTCCGCATCGGCCCCCGTATCGAAGGCAACGGCTTCCTGATTTGCCCGGTCCCAGAGCAGGTAGGAATGCACCTGCATCCCATCCCAATCCGAGGTGAACATCGCCATCCCCTCGGGGAGCTTAATCTCGCCGGGATGATAATCGCCCCGTTCCAGCGCCAGCAGGCTCGGTGCGTCGAGATCCATAACCTTGGAAACCCGGACAAGGGCGTCCGAATCCGCGACTCCGGCAAGCAGTGCGGAAACGCACTCCTTCGTCAGGCCACTTCGGTTCGCCAAATCCTGCTCGGAAAAGCGGAGGCCGCGTTCGGCCTTGCGGAGCACATCGACCCAGGTGTCCTCAAGAGGTGTGTCTGTGTTGCTCATGGGCCGCAGATGGCTTGGCCGCGTCCTTCAGGAACGGTTCAGGCGGATCTGGCGTTTTAGGATCACGTGGAGGGTCACGAAGATCAGCCAGCTGGAGAGGATCATCACCGCGGTGTTGAACCAAAGGAGCGGGATGGAGATTCCGAGGTAGTGTTTTACCGGGCCGAAGAAGACATTTGGGTGGCGGCTGTCGCGGTAGTCGGCCTGTTCCATCTCCGCCTTGGAGACCAGATCGACGATCTTCTGGTTGGTGTAGAGTTGTTCCGCGGAGACGCCCCCCTCTCCGCCGGCAAGCTCCTCGCGCTTGAAGGGGGCGCCGGCAATCACCCGGTCGATTCGCTCCATGCGCCTGTCGAGATCCTGGGGGGACTTCGCCTCCAGTCCGCTGAGGATGGCGAGGAGATCCTTGAGGTCGTCGAGACGCGCCTCCTGCTCAGCGGACGGCTTTTTGATCGCGGCGAGTTGGGTGATCCGGCGCTGGATGCGGGCTTGACGGAGGGCCAGGGGATTGAGTTTTGCCTGGGCAAAAACGATACCCTCATACGTCCAGCGCATCGGCATGAACTCGCAGATCGTTGGAACCTGAAGGTCGCTCCGCGGTTCCATGGCGGTGTCGGGGTGCCGCACAAACCACTCGTGGATCGAGTGGATGAAGTCGAGGTTGCGGTTCATCTCCTCATATTTCGTGAACGCTCCCGCGAGGATGAGCTGCGGGATCAGCACCACCGGGATAATCAGCACCCCCGTTTTGCTGTCGCTCACCAGCGAGGAGACGAGGAGCCCGATGGCCACACCGCTCATTGTGGTGAGCAGGAGGGCGGCAAAGATGATCCAGAACATCCCACGTACCTCGAGGAGCGTATCACCGACAAGGGTGTAGAGGGCGCACTGGATGACGGCAAAGACGCCCAAGGTCAGCACCTTGGCTAGGACATAGTATCCGAGGCGGACATCAAGGTTTCTCTCCCGCTGGAGCACGGCCCGGTCGCGGATGATGTCATCGACGCTGTTGGTCAGGCCCAGGAACATCGCCACGACCAGCGAGAGAAAAAGGTAGACCGGGATGTGGAACGCCGAGGCGAAATCGTAACGGGCGCTTTCCGAGTAGCGGTAGACAAAGCCGATAAGCAGCGCCAGCGCAGGGGCCGCAAGCAGCGTCACGACGAGATTGGCCTTGTTGCGCAACTTGCTGATGAAGGCCCGCTGGAGCAGGATCAGGAACTGGGCGAACTCATCGCGCCAGCGCAGGGCCTCCGGGCGGCACAGGAGGGTGCTCTTTGACTCCGGTCCCGCGGGAACGGGTGTGCGCGAGGAGGCCGGCTGCTTGACCTCTTTCATCAGGCGGTAGGCTTCGAATTTGTCCCGCCAGTAGTCGGGAGAGAAACGTCGAGCCGGCACAAGTTGCCCCCGGTTGTTCTCCTCGTAGATGAGGTCGCCGCTCAGGTCTCTCAACGGGGTTTCCAGCACGTCGAAGACGAATTCCGGGCGCGTCGTGCCGCACGCCTGGCAGCCGCCCAGTTCGGTGCCGAAGAGCTGTTCGTGTTCCGCCTCGGCGAAGTAGGCAAGCATCTCCGTCGGGGTGCCGAAGAAGACCAGTTTGCCCCCCTTGTCGAGCAGGAGTGCTTTCTGGAACATCTGGAAGATCTTCGATGTCGGCTGGTGGATCGTCACAAGGACGATCTTGTTGTGGGCCATCCCCCGGATGATTTCGATGACATGTTCCGAATCCTTGGAGGAAAGGCCGCTCGTCGGTTCGTCGAAGAGGTAGACGTCGGCCGTGCTGACCATGTCGAGGCCTATGTTCAGGCGCTTCCGCTCCCCCCCGCTCAAGACCTTGCGGTGTGAGCCACCCACGACTTCCTTGCGCCGCTCGTTGAGGCCGAGCTCAGCCAACTTGCTGTCGATGCGGCGCTGCCGTTCGCGTCGCGAGAGATGGGGGGCGCGGATCGCCGCCGCGAATTTCAGGTTTTCCTCGATGGTCAACTGCTCGTCGAAGGCGTCGTATTGGGGGATGTAGGTGATGTACCGGAGGAGGGCGTCGAGATTCGCGTAGAGGGATTGCTGGTTGAGCAGCACCTCGCCTGCCACGGGTTGGAACTGGCCGGCCAATGCGCGCAGGAGAGTGCTCTTGCCACAACCGCTGGCCCCCATCACGCAGACCATTTCGCCACGCTCGATCGAGAAGGTGAGGTTGTCGATCGCCGTATCGATGCCGCGGAAGCGGCAGACGAGATCCCGGACATCAAGCGAGCGGATGATATTGCGCTCCTCCTCGATGATGCGGTCGGTAAAGTTACAGCGCAGCACCTGGCCGGCATCGATCCGGATCGTGTCGCCATCCTCCAGTTCCATGGCGCCGCGAACGGGAAGGCCGCGCACCACAATCGGGCGGTCGGCCTGCAGAACCTCGACCCGTCCTTTCTTCTGCTGGTAATCGCAGGTGATCCGGAGGGTCACCTCACCGCCGATGCCCGGGGAAATAAGGATGTCGTCGTCGTCGAGGCGGTTCGGGTTGTTGGAGGCGACATACTCGGTCTTCGATCCCTTCAGCTCGAAACGCCCTCCAAACGCGCCGACACGACGCTTCAGTTCCTCGAAGTGGAGTTCGCCGCCGTCGCGGAAGAAGATCCTGTCCGCCAGTTGGGCATCCACCGTTGTTCCTTTGCGCAGTTGGGTGCCGCGCAGGGTGGCCCTGAGATCCTGCAGCGCGGTGACGCGGACCTTCAGGCCGAAGGCGATCTCCAGGTCGCTGTCGCGGTTGCGGGATTTATCGAGACGGACCTCCTCGTTGTTGATCGCCACGAAAATGTGGGGCAGCGTGACATTCCGCTTTGCGTTGAAATAAAAGACCAGATCCTCGCTGGTGATCACCTGCTCGCCGACGAGCACCCGCTGGCCGGGATAGATGCGGCAGAACTCGCCCGGCTTCAGCAGGCGTCCCTGGACGATGAGACTCTTCGAGGAGAGGTTCTTGAGGATGACTAGGTCGTGGTGCCGGTAGGCCAAAAGCCGCTCCTCGGGCGAGAAACTGCGCAGCGCCACGTCGCACCGGTCGGGATCCCCGAACGAAAGCGCCTCCAGCGGCAATACGCCCTCGTGGAAGAAGGCGGGATCCGCCTGTTCGTTGGCGTTGAGCTGATAGACAATGTCGATTGCCTGGGTGGCCATCCCAAGCTTCCCCATGAAATCATGGTACGCAGCCACTTGCTCCGGCTTCATTCCGGAGCGGGTGATCAGGTCGAAAAGCTGGACGCAGAGCAGGATCTTCCGGTCGTCGCTTAGCTCCAGAGCGAGCTTGGAGGCCATGGCGCCGAGATCCTGCTGTTGCTCCAGTGCCTGGCGGAAGAGTCGGCGCAGCTCCGAATAAACCGCCTCGGGATAGTCGTAGCGCAGGAAGCCAAGGCTCGAATCGATCTCCTCCTCGAGCATCTCGCCGTCAACGCGCGTGAAGGCCGCAAGGACCTTGATGAGGATCGGCAGAAGGTTCGCGCTTTCGGCGATTGTCTGGGGGCGACGCCGGATGCGGCGCCACTTCCTCGCGGCCGATTGCTGGAGACGCGCGCCTCCCCGCAGGAGGCTGTCGATCACCAGCACGCTTCGGCGCGATTTCTGGGGAACAAGGCCAGGGTCTTGGTGTTCTTCTGGTGCTGGTCCGGCGGGATCCATCTCCCCTCAATCTAGTCGGGCTATCCGCAAAGATGGAGTCATTTGTTGAAGTTCTCCCGAAGGGTTCGCCCCATCCCCCATTTCCTTTCTAAGGTGCCCCGTAACGCTCGGCCACCCGTTTGATCGATTTGGTCCTGCCGGTTTCGGGATCGACCTCCACCAGGACTCCCGAAGCGATCACGGGCCCCCGGGCGACGGGGAACTTCACGGGCATCGAGTTGACGAACTGTCCCACCACAGCCCCGCAGTCGCGCCCAAGGATGGAGTCCTCCGGCCCGCACATCCCGGCGTCGCACAGGAAGCCGGTGCCCTTGGGGAAGATCCGCTCGTCCGCGGTCTGCACGTGGGTATGGGTTCCCACAACCAGGGAGACCATCCCGTCGAGGTGGCGGCCCATGGCGATCTTCTCGCTGGTGGTTTCGCCGTGCACATCGACAACAATGACCGGGGTCTCTTTCCGGAGTTTTGCGACTTCAGCGGAGGCGGCGTGGAAGGGATTGTCGAGAGGGTTCTTCATGAAGGTCCGGCACTGGACATTCATGACGGCGATCGGTCCGTGGGCCGTTTCGAGAGTGATGCTGCCGCCGCCGGGAGTCCCCTCCGGATAGTTCAGGGGGCGCAACAGGCGCGGCTCGGTCGCGATGTAGGCGATGATTTCCTTCTGATCCCAGATATGGTCCCCCGAAGTAATGACGGCGATGCCGCTGCGCATCAGGTCGATGGCGAGCTTGGGCGTGATTCCGCGGCCGGCAGCGGCATTTTCGCCATTGGCGATCACGAAATCGGCATCACCGCGCTCCAGATAGAGTTCGGCCGTGCGGCAGGCCGCCATGCGGCCGGGCTCCCCGACCACATCCCCGAGAAAAAGAATCTTTACCATGGAGGATAGCTTTTTATCGAAAGCCGGCTCCCGGACGATGTAAAAATGAAGCCTCTTGAAGATGAGACCCCTTGCCCGTTTTGTCGGGGCACTTTGTGCCGTGGTGCTTTCCACGCCGATCACGCACGCCGCATTCCTGAGTCCGCTGGCTCCGCAGCCGGACTGGAGCACCCTTCAGCGGTACGCGGGAACGATGACCGCGGCCGACGTTGAACGGCTTCTTAGGGAGGTCTATGTGCCGGATGGATCTTGGAGGGAATGGATCGCCCTTTCGCCGACCCGGGCCTTGATCACCCCGCGGCCGGGGGCCGAACCCATCGCCCTTCCCCTGGCTTCTCCGGGGAGCGTGCCGAAATTCCCACCCCGTTT
>Ga0209189_1001307_pt1 | contig 18871 bp, 18 predicted proteins | sample C_130820_EF_Meta_FD_187308 | JGI IMG/M metagenome (GOLD analysis project Ga0209189, IMG submission 187308) | Freshwater microbial communities from Lake Croche, Canada to study carbon cycling - C_130820_EF_MetaG (SPAdes) (version 3) | ecosystem: Environmental > Aquatic > Freshwater > Lake... | reverse complement strand
CGGCGGGGAGTGGCGCGACTACTCCAAGCAGGCCGCCTTCGCTCCCTACATGGATCTCCCAAAACGGGTGCCGGAGGCGGTCTTTGAGCTGGCCATGAATCTGAATCCCAATGACCCCGAGCGCCGCCGTCTCCGCTCGCTGGGGTGGAAGGTGGCCACCCCGCATGCCCTGACCCGCACGCCGGAGGCCTACTACCGCTATCTGGCCGGGGCCACGGCCGAGTTTACGGCGGTGAAACTCGAGGCGATCATGGGGAGCGGATGGCTGAGCGATCGCGCCGCGGCCTTTCTTGCCCTCGGGCGTCCCGTGGTCACCGAACCGACCGGTGCCGAGCGCTTCCTTCCGAAGGAATCGGGAATGCTTTTTGTTTCCAACCTTGAGGAAGCGGTCGAGGCCTCGCGGCATGTCCTCAAGGACTGGGACAAACTTTCCAAGGATGCCCGCTCCACAGCCATCGACTACTTCGACTCAGTGCGGAATCTGAAGCTTATCCTAGGCGATTCTTCGGGAACCCCGAAGTGAGCTTTTTATCTCCCTCCTGTTGGTGAGAGGGGGGCTACTTCACTTCCCCCATCCCGAGGATCCGCTTGTATTCACCGGGGGTGATCGTCATCACGCTGAGGCGCGACTGCTTGATGAGAGATATCTCCGCAAGGGACTTCTCCCCCTTGATTTCCTGAAGCGTGACAGGTGAGGGGAGGGGTTTCACGGCGGCCAGATCGACGCAACTCCAGTCACCCTCCTTGGCGGTCGGATCAGGATAGGCTTCCTTGACGACCTTGGTGATGCCGCGCACGGAGGGATCGGTGACGCTCTGGTAGAAGAGGACCAGGTCCCCCTTCTTCATGGAACGGAGGTTGTTCCGGGCCTGAAAGTTTCTGACCCCTGTCCAAGCGGTGTTTCCATCCCGGACGAGGTCGGTCCATGAGTAGGCGGAGGGTTCGGATTTGACGAGCCAGTGGTTTGCCATGAAGACGTTTTAGCCTGTTTTCCGCCAAAGATCCATCGAAGGCGGGCCCTTTTAGCACTTCAACCCCCCTCTCTTCCCGCTATGCTTTAGGGATATGGCAGGCAAAGGCTTCTTCATCAGCTTCGAGGGGTCTGAGGGGTGCGGCAAGTCGACCCAGATCGGACGCCTTGCCTCGCGCATGCGTGAGGAGGGACGAGAAGTGGTTCAGATCCGTGAACCAGGAGGAACGACGATCGGGGAAAAGATCCGAGATCTCCTCCAGTATGATGCGTCCGCCTTCGCCATGACTCCCCAAGCGGAGCTTCTGCTCTTTGCGGCAAGCCGGGCTCAACTCGTGCGCGAGGTGATCCGTCCCGCCATCGAACGGGGTGCCGTAGTGCTCTGTGACAGGTTTCTGGATTCCACCACGGTCTATCAGGGGGTGGCTCGCGCGCTCGATCCCAAGGAGGTCGCCGTGATCAATGACTTCGCCGTGGGGGGCACTCTTCCGGATGTGACCATCCTTCTCGATCTCGATGCGGCTGAAGGACGCCGCCGTGCGGCGTCCCGAAAGGGACCCGCCGATCGGATGGAACAGGAGAACGAAGCGTTCTACGAGGCGGTGAGGCAGGGTTATCTCCAACTCTCGGCCTCCCATCCCGCGCGCATTGCCGTGATCGACGCCTCGGGTGACGAGGCTTCGGTGGAAGCGGCCATCAGCTCCACGCTTAATACTCGCTTCAAGGAGGGATCCCATGGCCTTTGCTAGGGAGGAGGCGTTCAGGTTGCTGGAGAAGGCGCTCGCCGAGGGCCGCCTCGGCCACGCTTACCTGATTTCCGGAGCACCCGGATCGGGAGTCCAGGAATTCGCGAGCGAGTTGGCCGCCCTTTATCTGGGGGGTGGGGCCGTCACTGTGGAGCAGGATCCCGATTTTCATGCCGTGGAACCCTGTTCCAAGTCGCGCCGCATCCTGACTGACCAGATCCGCGAACTGGAGGGAGCGATCCACCGCACCCCGGCCAAAGGATTCCGCAAGGTGGCGGTGATCCGTGATGCCGACCGCCTGATGCCGCACGCGGCCAATGCATTTCTGAAAACCCTGGAGGAGCCCCCGCAGGGATCGTTGCTGCTGCTCACGACGGAGCTTCCGGAGGCCTTGCTCGAAACGATCCGTTCGCGCTGCATCGCCGTGGTGCTTCATGCCTCCAACCCCGTCCCTCTGGGTTCGCGCGGAGAACGGCTTGCCGCCGGGTTGCCCCGGTATTTTGGCCCCGAGTCGCGGACCGACGCGACGGCGGCTTTCGGTTTGACAAGACTCTTCCGCGATCTGCTCGAGGAGGTGAGGGAGGAGGCCCAGGAACGGATGAAGGAGGAGCTCTCCGCAGAGAAAGCCCATTTTGGGAAAACCACCGACGGGGATTTCGAGGAGCGTGAGGAGGCGCTGAAAGCCGGGGCTGAAGCCGACGTGCTGCGCGAACGTTCGCATCTGCTCGGGGTTATGGCCGACCATTTTGGATCAGCCCTGCGACGGCTTCATGCGGGGGATGATGGCCGCGACGCCTCCGAGTCACATCGTCTGCTGCGCTGCCTGGAGTCACTGGAAAAACTTCGAGACGCCTTGGAACGCGGCATTCAGGAGGGGTTGGCGCTGGAAGCGGGTTTTCTGGAACTCATGATCGCTTCACGGCAAGATTAGCACCCCATGAAGAAGTCTCCCGTCGTCCTGAAATTTGGAACCGGCATTCTGGCTCGCGAGGGTGGCTGTTCCCTGGACGAATCCCAGTTTCGCAGACTCTGTGCCGAGATTGCGGCTCTTGTTTCCGCGGGCATCCCCTGCGTCGTCGTCTCCAGTGCCGCCGTCGCCGCCGGTGTCGATGCCCTGAAACTCCCGAAGCGACCCTCCGATCTGGCCGGCAAGCAGGCCTGCGCCGCCGTCGGCCAGCCTGCGCTCATGAATGCCTATGCCCGCCATCTGGCGCGGCACGGCCTGCGTCCAGCCCAGTTGCTCCTTACCCACGACGATATCTTCGACGCAGGTCGTCGTCGCAACGCCAGCATCACCCTTGCCAGGCTGCTCGCCTCCCCCGGAGTGGTGCCGATCATCAATGAGAACGATTCGGTTGCCGTGGAGGAGCTGCGTTTCGGCGACAACGACCGTCTCTCCGCCGAGGTGGCCCAGTTGCTGAAGGCCCGGCTCCTCATCCTGCTCACCAGCGCGGATGGGTTGCTCGGCCGCCGCACCCCCTCCGCCAAGGCCGCTCGTATTCCCGTGGTGACCGATCTCAGGGAGGCGTTTCTCCATGTGACTCCGGAGAAGGGGGAACATTCGACCGGCGGCATGAAGGCCAAGCTCCGGGCGGTCCAATCAGCCGTAGGGGCTGGGGTTGAGGCCGTCATCGCTCATGGACGCCTGAGGGGCATGATTGCTGGCGCCGTTGCCGGTGATGATGTCGGGACGCGCTTTCCCGCTCTCAAGCCCGGCTCTTCCCGAACACGTCCCCCCAACCGCACACGATGACTGCCGCCCCTTCACGCATTCTGGCTATCGCAAGAAATACCTTCACGGAGCTCGTCCGGCAGAAGGTTTTTTACTTCCTTCTCATTTTCGCGCTGATCGTGATAGGGAACTCCGCCTTCCTTGCGAAGTTCTCGTTCCAAGAGGAGTTTCAGATGCTCAAGGACGTGGCCCTCGGCGCGATGTCTCTCTTCCTGAGTCTGCTTGCGATTCTAGCGACGGCGATGCTGCTGCCGAGGGACATCGAGGACCGGACCATCTTCACGATCCTCTCCAAGCCTGTTCCGCGCTACGAGTATCTTCTCGGCAAGCTTCTAGGGGTGTTTATTCTGCTCGCCCTCTCAACAATTGTGATGGGGGTGCTTTTCTTGGGTGTCCTTTTCCTGCGGGAGCAGGCGGCGCTGATGGAGACACAGTGCTCGATCACGGGATCGCCGCAGGAACTCGCGGCTGCCGTGGCTGAAATCCGCAAGGCCGCCTTCAGTTGGGATCTTCTCCCCGCGATGGCTATCCTGCTGGTCAAGGCGATGCTGCTTTCCTCTCTGACCCTTCTCATCTCGACCTTCGCCACCTCCGGGATCTTCGCGATCCTGGTGGCGTCCTCCGCCTACTTCATCGGTCATCTCCAGGTCACTGCCCGCGAATACTGGATGAGCGGCGTGGGGATCCATTGGTGGACCCGCATCTTCACGGCACTCGTGGCCCTGATTTTTCCAGATCTCCAGGCCTTCAATCTCACCGATGACATCGTGGCCGGCACGGCGCTTCCGATGGTTCTCTTCTGGCAGACCATCGCGCTTGGCGGTGTCTACACGGCCGTCTATTACGCGCTCGCCTGCTTTCTCTTCCAGAACAGGGAGCTGTAGGAAATTCAAATGCAAGAAACCGAGGTTGTGAATGGTTCTCCATGACCGCTTCTCGTTCAGCCTTTACTTTTTTCTTTCCCATGTCCGGCATCCTCAACCCGCTCCGAAGTCTGGTGGCATTGCTGATGGTTGCTGTTGCGGGGGCCTTCCTCCTGCCGTGGCAGATGGAACTGCAGCGCCTTTCCAAGAAGGCGCGTTTCCGGACGACAGCGCTCGATCTCTCCATCAGGGAACAGATCGGCCAGTCGGGCTTCATCGCCGCCCTGAGCGGGTTTCGTTCACCGGTGGCGGCATTTCTGTGGATTGATGCCCACATGGCCTGGGAGAGGACCGAGTGGGGTCGCATGGAGGCACTCTTCAATACGGTCACCACGCTGCAGCCTCACTCGCTCCTCTACTGGGACATTGCTGCCTGGCATATGGCCTGGAATGCCAGCGCCGCCGCCCAGCAGGACCGCAAGCAGCAGAGCGAGGTTCTGCGCGAGCGAGCCCGCCGGCAATACATCGAACTGGGACGTGATTTCCTAGAGAGGGGGATCCGGAACAACCCTGACAGCTACCTCCTCCAGGAACGCCTCGGGATCCTCCTGCGCGACAAGGTCGAGGATCACGACGGGGCCGCCAATGCCTTTGCCAGAGCAGCTTCCCTTCCGGGGGCCCCCGCGTACATCGCGCGTTTTGCCGGATACGAGGCGGCAAAGGTGCCCGGTCGGGAGAGGGACGCTTACGATCGCCTGCTCGCCCTTTATAACGAGGGGGGGAGGATGAGGGCGCCGAATCTCACGCACCTCCTTCGACAGCTTGAGGAAAAGTTAAACATTCCCGTCGGACAAAGGATCAAGGCGCCCGCTCCTTCCGGCGTTCCATCCCACCCTTCACGCTGATGCGCTGCGCTATCTTGGGAGACATTCATGCCAACCTGCAGGCCCTCGAGGCCGTGCTTGCCGATGCGCGCGAGTGTGGTTGCCTGGAGTTCCATGTTCTGGGCGACGTCGTTGGTTACAATGCCAAGCCCGCCGAGTGCCTCAGGATCGTGAGGGATCTTCCTGGCGCCTGTGTTCTCGGAAACCATGACCAGGCTTCCTCGAATGATTCCTTGCTGGCCGGCTTCAGTGCCAATGCCACCGCCTCGATCGCCTGGACTCGGCAGCAGTTGAGCGTGGAGGAGAAGGCGTGGTTGGCGGCCCTCCGCCCGCAGCGCCAGATCCGCAACACGACGCTTGTCCACGCCACGCTCGATTCCCCCCTCTCCTGGGGATATGTCCGCACCAACGCCGATGCGGAGATGAGCCTGGCCTGTCAGAGCACGCCGGTCTGTTTCTACGGTCACACCCACGTGGTGAAGGCTTTTGAGAAAGGTGCCGGGGAGATTCTTCTCTTTAAAAACGAAGAAGAGGGGATCCAACTCTCACCCCGACAGAAACTAATGATCAATGCTGGCTCCGTTGGACAACCGCGCGACGGTGATCCCCGTGCGGCCTACATGATCCATGACGAGGAGAGTGGGGGCCTGTGGCTCCGTCGCGTCTCGTATGACGTCGAGGCTGCTGCCGCTGCCATCCGTGCGGCGGGGCTTCCTGAAAGGTTGGCGACGCGCCTATCCAAGGGTGAGTAATTCACACAGCATGACCGACCCGCGTCGCATCCTTCTCGTGAAGCCGAGTTCCCTCGGCGATGTTATCCATGCCCTTCCCGTGGTCTCGGCGATCCACCGCCACTGGCCCGAGGCCGAGCTTCGGTGGCTGATCCATCCGGTGTGGCGTTCCCTTGTTGAGGGGAATCCGGGGGTTTCCGCAACCATCCTCTTTCCCCGCGACAGGTTCCGCGGCGCGGGGGGATGGCTCCGCTCGCTGGCTTGGCTCCGCACGCTCCGCGACTGGAAGCCCGATCTGGCGATCGACCTTCAGGGACTGCTCCGCAGCGCCCTCTTTTCGCGGTTCTCCGGAGCCGTGCGCGTCGTCGGCCTCTCCGACGCCCGCGAAGGGGCGCGTCTGCTGCACGGCGAACGCGCGACCGTCGATGGCAAAGCCCATGCGGTGCATCGCTATCTTTCGGTGCTGGATCATCTCGGGATTCCCATGCCGGAGAGACCCGAATTTCCCTTGCCCCCGGGTAGCTTGCCCGAAGGATTCCATGACTCTCCGGGCTACATCGTGCTTCATCCTTTCGCGCGTGGCCAGGGGAAGAGTTTGTCGGCGGATCTTGTCGGGGCGTTTGCCCGGGGGGCCGCGCCGGCCCGAGTCATCCTTGTGGGGCGCGGAACCGCGCCGGAGGGATTGCCTGCCAATGTCCGGGACTGGAGCAACCGCACCGACCTCTTGGAACTGATCGCGATCCTGCGCGGTTCCTCCTTCGTCGTCAGCTCTGACAGCGGGCCGATGCATGTGGCGTCCGCGCTACAACCCCCGCGGACGCTGGCCGTTCATCTCTGGAGCGATCCGCTCAAGGTCGGACCATGCTTTCCCGAATCCCTGGTCTGGAAGAACGGACGTGTCGTCTGCGTCGCGAATCTGGACGATTCCTTCCGCCCCGAGGGTCGCGCCCCGACCGCCGCAGAAATGGAGGATCTCGGACGCATGGCGCTGGGGGGCGCGGATGAATCCAGAAAGATGAAGGGTGAAAAAAAGGGGGGGGAGTCATGACCCCCGCCTGAGGCCAAGCTATTCTTCATCCTTCCTAATCTTTTACTTCATGGGCTTTTCCGAACAGATTGACTCGGTTTTATCCTCTCCTCCGCCTGAGCTCGCGGCTTTCCGGCGACTGCTGGAGCCTTGCAGTGACGCCGTTCTTGAGGGGATGGCGCTGCATTCGGTCGCCGTGACCCGACGTCACTTCGGCAGGACGATGCGGATGTTCGCACCGCTCTACCTCTCCAACGAGTGTGTGAACAACTGCTCCTACTGCGGCTTCTCCCGCGACAACTCCATCCTGCGTGTTACCCTGGAGATCGAGCAGGTTGCGGCCGAGGCGCGGCATCTTGCCGGGGAGGGATTCCGAAGCATCCTGCTCGTGGCCGGAGAGCATCCGAAGTTCGTTTCCGGCGGTTATCTCAAGCAGTGTCTGGAGCGTCTGGTCCCCGAGATCCCCGGTCTTTCTCTCGAAGTGGCTCCGATGGAAACGGAGGATTACATTCCGATGGTGGAGGCTGGAGCCGAAGGACTCGTTGTCTATCAGGAAACCTACGACCGCGACGCCTATCGAGAGTTTCACACGGCCGGGCCCAAGAAGGACTACGACTGGCGTCTCGACGCCCCCGAGCGCGCCCATGCCGCCGGATTCCGAAGACTCGGTGTCGGAGTCCTCTTCGGTCTCTCCGACTGGAGGGGCGAGGCAACGGCATTGGCGGCGCATCTCTTTCACCTTCAGCGTTTCTGTTGGACATCCCAGATCACGTTGAGTCTGCCGAGGCTCCGTCCCGCCGCCGGCTCCTTTGAGCCGAGGTTTCCCTTCGGAGATCGGGATCTGACCCAACTTCTCTGCGCCATGCGCATCACCTTTCCCCAGGTCGGGATCGTTCTCAGCACACGGGAATCAGCGCCGTTCCGGGATGCCCTCGCGCCGCTGGGGGTGACAATGATGAGTGCGGGAAGCCATACGGAACCGGGCGGCTACACGGGGCAGGGAGCGGATCAGCTTCAGCAGACGGTCAAGGGGAGAAAGATCGGGGTGCAGACCGATCAGGGAACGTGCGGATCGACACGCGCCACCGAGCAGTTTGCGATCAGTGACGACAGATCACCCGCCGAGGTAGCCGCGATGCTTCGATCCAAGGGGCTCGAACCGGTCTGGAAGGACTGGGACGGAGCCATCTTGAGAAAGGATGAAGTCCGAAGGATCAAGGAACAGGATGCCGTGCCGTCGGTTTGAAAACCCACGCTTTTTCCCATGCCTCTCCTCATCATTAACAGCGAATCCAAGGAACTGACTGCCACCTCGATCGAAGGGGTGCTCTCCGAGCTCTCCCTTCCCGCTTCCCTCATGCTCGTGGAGCACAATGGCAGGGCCCTGCACCGTTCGGAGTGGTTCTCCATCGGCCTGGCCGAGGGAGACCGCCTTGAGTTCATGCAGGTCGCGGCGGGGGGATGACTGCAAGGATGAAGTCAGAAATATGAAGTATGAAAAAGGTGTGAACTGATTCACTTTGCGGTCACTTCAGCATTCATCCCTCATCCATTGATTTTCATGCCTTCGAAGCCCGAACTTCTCGCGCCCGCCGGTGGATGGGATTGCCTCAGGGCCGCTGTTGCCAACGGGGCCGATGCGGTTTTCTTCGGTCTCCCCCGGTTCAATGCCCGGCTGCGCGCCGACAATTTCACCGAGGAGGAATTGCCCGAGGTGACGTCTTTCTGTCACCGCCACGGGGTGAAGGCCTACGTCACGCTCAACACCCTTGTCTTCACTGGTGAGTTGGATGATGCGGCGGAGTATCTTCGGCTCCTCAATCGATCCGGAGTCGATGCCTTGATCGTCCAAGACATCGGGTTGGTGCGTTTCGCCGCCGTGATTGTTCCGGAGCTTCCGATCCATGCATCGACCCAGATGACCCTGTCCTCCCCTCAGGGTGTGGAGGTCGCGCGTGAACTCGGGATCACGCGTTCGGTGCTGGCCCGCGAGCTCTCGCTGCGGGAGTTGAAGCGTTTTGACACGCGGCGGATGCCTCTCGAGGTCTTCGTTCACGGGGCGCTCTGCGTCGCTTACTCGGGTCAGTGCCTCACGAGCGAATCGCTCGGTCAGCGGAGTGCTAACCGCGGGGAATGTGCCCAGGCCTGCCGGATGCCGTACGAGCTTGTGGTCGACGGGGCACTGCGTGATCTCGGCGACAGGCGCTACCTCCTTTCTCCCCAGGATCTCGCGGCTGTGAACGATATCCCGGAGCTCATCGCTTGCGGGGTGGAGAGTTTCAAGATCGAGGGGCGTCTCAAGTCCCCCGAGTATGTCGCGGCGGTATGCCAGGTCTATCGCAAGGCCATTGATGCCGCCGTGGCGGGTCAACCCCGGGAGGCGAGTGATGGGGATCGCTATCAACTCGAGATGACCTTCTCCCGGGGGCTCTACTCGGGATGGATGCACGGGGTGAACCATCAGGAACTCGTCCACGCCCGCTTCGGGAAGAAGCGAGGCGCCTTCCTCGGAACCATTGCGGGGGTCGGCCCCGACTTCATCACCTTCGAGTCACGCGCCCCGGTCAAGCCGGGTGATGGCCTTGTCTTTGACACGGGATCCGATACGGATCAGGAGCAGGGTGGGCGGATCTACGAGATCCGGGAAAACCGCCATTACTTCCGCCACGGTCACCTCGACACGAGCCTCCTGAAAGTGGGTGACCGGGTCTGGAAGACCAGCGATCCTGAGTTGGACAAACGTCTTCGCCAATCCTACGGCGGACGCATCGACGCGAGAAACCCGGAACCCTTTGATGTGATCGTGTCAGGGAAGGCGGGCGAGTCGCTCGTGATGAGTTCTGGGGGGATGGCCGTCGCCTCGTTGATCCCGCTGGAGCCCGCTCTGAAGGCTCCGCTCACCGCGGAAAAGCTCCGCGCCCAGCTTGAGAAGACCGCCGAATCGGGGCTGACCCTCCGTGACCTCGCCTTCGGGCTTGAGGGTGAGGTGATCCTGCCGATCGGTGAGATCAACAGGATGCGCAGGGAACTTCTTGGGAAGTTGGTCATCGCCTCGGAGCGGAAGCGCCCCGAGGAGTGGATCAACTGGAGAACCCTGTTCAAGCGCTCCAAGGAACACGTGCCCCGTGCCTCCCCCGAATCCACCGCGCCCATCTTGAAGGTCCTCTGCCGTTCGATGGAACAGATCGGTGCTGCGCTCGATGCGGGGGTTTCCGAACTTTATGCCGATTTCGAGGATATCCGCCGCTACAGGGAGGCAGTTGCGCTCGTTCGGGAACGCGGGGGTGCCCGCATCCTGCTTGCCACGCCGCGTATCCAGAAAGCGACCGAGGAGGGATTCTTCAAGCTGATCGAAAACGCGGAACCCGACGGCGTCCTGATCCGGAACCTCGGTGCGATTTCTTACTTCGCCGGGCGAGACTTCAAAGCCGTCGGGGATTTCTCGCTCAATGTGGCGAACCCCATGACCGCGCAATACTTCATGGCCGGAGGGTTGGATCGCGTGACCATCAGCTACGACCTGAACGTGGCCCAGGCACTCGATCTTCTGCAAGCCGCCCCTCCGGAATGGTTTGAGCTCACGCTCCACCAGCACATGCCGATGTTTCACATGGAGCACTGCGTCTTTGCGGCATTCCTTTCAAACGGAAAGGACCACACGGACTGCGGTCGGCCCTGCGAGGCACACCGAGTCCATCTGCGGGATCGTGTCGGGATGAAGCATCCGCTCCGCGCCGATGTCGGCTGCCGGAACACCCTCTTCAACGCCGTTGCCCAGACCGGCGCCGGTTACTTCAAGGAACTCCGCGCCGCAGGCCTCCGAAACTTCCGCGTCGAACTCCTCGAGGAGGACGCCATGCAGACCGGCGATATCCTCCGCGCTTACCAGGCGCTTCTGAGTGGCGAGACAGAGGGGGAGGAGTTGTGGCGAGCACTCAGGGCGAGGTCGCAGTTGGGCGTGACGAAGGGGACTCTGGAAGAAAGGGACTCACGCTTGTGATCGGCAAGGATGGTTCCAGTCTCTTGGGCCCGTACAATCGGTACTCCTCAAAATCATTTTCAAGCCATAGCATCGATGCATCCTATGGCTGAAACGCCTGCCCATGTTGGTGACGTATTAGAACACATCGCCCAGTTGCTTGAACTGAAGGGGGAGAATCCCTTCAAGATCCGGGCCTACACCAACGCCGCTCGGGCGCTGGAGTCGCTGAGTGAGCCGATTGAGACCCTGGTGGCCGAGGGGCGCCTTGGCTCGATTGAGGGGATCGGCAAGGCGATTACCGAGAAGGTCACGGAGCTCGTGACCACGGGGAAGCTGGACTACTATGAGGAGCTGAAGGGCTCGTTCCCAGAGGGGATCTTCGAGCTTTTCGAACTTCAGGGGCTGGGGGCCAAGAAGATCAAGGCGCTCCATGAGCAACTCGGAGTCTCCTCGGTGGAGGATCTCGAGCGTGTCTGCAAGGGGGGGAAGGTGGCGGAGTTGGCCGGATTCGGAGAAAAAACCCAGGTCAAGCTGCTGAAGGCCATCAATGACCACAGCAAGCATGCAGGGCGTTTCCGGATCAATGTCGTGGCCGTGCTGGCGGAACAACTGCTCTCCGACCTGCGTGCCCATGAGGCGGTCGGGCAGATCAGCGAGGGTGGAAGCTTCCGCCGCCGAAAGGAGACGATCGGCGACCTCGATATTTTGATCTCCTCCAAGCGTCCGGAGGAGGTTTCCGAGTTCTTCATCCATCATCCGCTCGTGGAGGAGGTGATCGTCCACGGCCCGACCAAGTCGAGCGTCCGCCTTCAGGATGGGGTCCAGTGTGACCTGCGCGTGGTAAAACCGGAGGAGTATCCCTTCGCGCTCGTCTATTTCACGGGGAGCAAGGAGCATAACATCCGCCTCCGTAGCCGTGCGCTGGAGCGCGGATGGTCGCTGAACGAATACCGTTTCACCGTGGCCGAGGGGGCCGAGCAGCCACCCGAGATCCTTGATGAAAAGGGGCTCTACAAGTCACTTGGGCTTGATTTCATCCCGCCGGAACTCCGAGAGGACAAGGGGGAAATCGCCGCCGCCGAAAAAGGAGAGCTCCCCGATCTGATCGAGTGGCGTAACCTCCGGGGCACCTTCCACTGCCATACGACCGCGAGCGACGGGAAAAATTCCCTGCTCGAGATGGCCCGCGCCGCGATCGATCTAGGGCTCGAATACCTCGGCATCGCCGATCACAGCAAAAGTTCCTTTCAGGCCCATGGGCTTGATGCAGTCCGTCTTGCCGAACAGGTTGCCGAGATCCGCGAGCTTAATGTTTCGAAGGAATTCCAAGAGGCCGGTTTCCGTCTCTTTGCGGGCACCGAATGCGACATTCTGAAGGAGGGTGACCTCGACTTCCCCGACGAAGTCCTCTCGACGCTCGATTATGTCGTCGCCTCGGTTCACTCCGGATTCACCGCGGATGAGAAGACGATGACCGAGCGGATCATCCGGGCAATCCGGAATCCCCATGTCACCATGCTGGGGCATCTCACCGGCCGCCTACTCCTCTCCCGTGAGGCCTATGCGGTGAGCATATCCGCCATTATCGACGCGGCGGCGGAAACAGGCACGATCATCGAGATCAATGCCAGCCCGTGGCGCCTCGACATGGACTGGCGCTGGTGGCCGCTTGCCAAGGAGAAAGGGGTGAAGTGCGCGATCAACCCCGACGCCCACACGGTCTTCGGTCTGCACGATCTCGTCTACGGCGTCGGCATCGCCCGGAAGGGATGGCTGACCAAGGGCGATGTGGTCAACTGTCTCCCTCTCGGGAAAATCGAGAAGGTGCTGGAAGCAAAGAAAAGGGAAAAATAAATATGGAACTCAGGAAATGAGTTATTAGGTAAGGCATAGAGACTGACTAGGACAAACGTTAAACGAAATGCTCAGGTTGAAACCTCGGTGAGTGAAATGCAGTCAGGTAATATAAAAGATATCTCGTAACGGTTGACTTTTGAAATCGCTCTTCTGTTCTTGATTTCCTGAGTTCCATATTAATCACCTTCAGCCTTCAGTCTTTAGTCTGCAGCGTCTCCCCAATGAAGCCCGTGCCCGAGTATTCCACCATTCGTCCCGGCCTCTTCCACTGGCAGGGATATGAACCTGCGGTGAAGTGTGACTGCTCCTCGACGGCGATCGTGACGCCTGCGGGATTGATTTTCATCGATCCGATTCCTTTGGCTGATGCAGCCCTTCAGGATCTGGTGGCAGAGTCATTCTCCACTCCCGCAGCCGTGGTCCTGACCAGCGGCAACCATCAGCGGGAGAGTCTGGCACTAGCCAAGCGCTTCGGAATTCCTGTTTTTGCTCCTGAGAAAGCAGGGGATGACATCATCGCCGATCAGCGCTTTCGCTCCGATGACCCAGTGGCCGGAATGGAGTCCATCGCCCTGCCGGGATTCGGCCTGGGCGAGACGGTTTTCCTTCATGAGGGGGCCCTTCTCTTCGGGGATGCTTTGATCAATCTTGAGCCCGAGGGATTGCGCCTGCTTCCCGAGAAATACCGCGGGGACAAAAAGCAGTCGATTCGATCGCTTGCCGCTCTCAAGGGGTTGAAACCTCGGATCCTCCTTTTTGCCCACGGCAACCCGATTATTCAAAACGCGGCAACAAGGCTGGCTTCTTGCCTTGCTGAAGCTATTTAGAAAAAGGGAGAGGGAAAATCTCGCGCAGGGACGCGGAGAGATAAGGGGATGCGATCTGTCGGATCAGTCAGGCTCGCGGAACTCCCGCCAGGCGACTCATGAAGACCCAATTATTCTCTGATTTTTCTCTGCGCCGCGTCTCTGCGCGAGAACCTGGATTGGAAGTCAAAACTGCGCGGAAGGGCGTGAAACACGCCGCTTCCGCGCAGTGGCTGTCACCCAGGCCCCCCGATCCGGAGATGACAAGTCCCAAGAAATGATTTCGATCCTCGTGAAGGAATTGGATGTGTTTTGACCCTCATCAGTCCGTTTTTGTTCAAATATTTTTCAGCGCACGGCTTATCACCCCCGATTTCAGGCGACAGGATTTTTGGCTTTCCCAAGCCTCTCCGGGTTGTCTCGGGTGGGAAGCTGTGGAAGGATGGGGGAGATGAAACGGTTCCTCCTGCTTCCGGCTATCGCTGGGGCCGTGTTGCTGTCGGGGTGTGTCAGCGTGAAGTCGACGGCTGTTTTCTACGCTCCGTCGACCAATGTCGTCTACCCGCCGAAGGCAAAGGATGCGGTGATCCCGGTGATGAGCCAACCCCCTGTCCGTCCTTATGCTGAAATCGGCCGGTTCAGTTTTCAGTCGGATCTCGGCTACCCCTTCATGATGAGGGCCATCGATTACAACGCCCGTCGCGCGGGGGCCGATGCGGTGATCATCAAGGATTCCAAGAGTTGGACGATCCCCTGTCTCTATTCCGTGCCGCCGACACTCAACTGGATCCCCGTGGGTGGGGGGGTGTACGGGGGGTGTTGCGGGGGATGGTATGGGGGTGTCACCGCCGTTCCCGTCTACTATCCGGGCTACTCAGGGGTGACCTACGATACCTTCACCGGCATCGATGCCCGGATGATCATTTTCAGGTAGCCGTGGCGATGAGCGATTCCTCCTTCGAGCGCCCTCTACTGCGGCCCCCCGGCGGGGAGAATCGGGTGATGCTCCATTCCTGCTGCGCTCCCTGTTCCGGCGAGGTGATCGAGGCGATGGTGGCCTCGGGGCTCGAGTTGGAGATCTTCTTTTACAATCCGAACATCCATCCTCGGGAGGAGTACGAGCTTCGCAAGGTGGAGAACATCCGCTTCGCCGAGGAGCATGGGATTCCCTTCATCGATGCCGACTACGACACCGACAATTGGTTTGCGCGGGTGAAGGGTCTCGAGTGGGCCCCCGAGCGGGGCGAGCGCTGCACGGCCTGCTTCGACATGCGCTTCGAGCGGACGGCGCTCCATGCCTTCGAGAAGGGATTCAAGGTCATCACGAGCTGCCTCGGGATTTCGCGATGGAAGGACATGAACCAGATCAACGGCGCAGGCGAGCGTGCGGCCGCCCGCTGGCCCGGGATGAGCTACTGGACCCATAACTGGCGCAAGGGAGGCGGCGCCGAGCGGATGGTCGAGATCTCGAAGCGGGAGGAATTCTACGCGCAGCAGTACTGCGGCTGTGTCTTCTCATTGCGTGACACCAACAAGTGGCGCCTCGCCAACGGCCGGCCGAAGGTCGTGATCGGTCGGGATTATTACCGCAGGGAGGGAGTTCAGCCCATGATCAACCGTGAAAACCCGGAGGAGCCGGTTTGAAGCACCTCTTCGTGCCGGCGTTGTTTTTTCTGTTCCTCCTGATCGCGGTTAGGGGAACACTGCGCGCCGATTTGCCCGCCCCGCGTCCGGAGGCCTCGCCTTCGCTCGTCTGCTTCTCCATGGAGAAGGATGCCGTGGGCCCCGGCATGGCCCCGGTCCAGTCCGTCGTCGACAGGATGGTGGCCTCTCTTGTCTGCGCGGTCACCGGAAAGCCGACTCCCGGCGAGGCATGGCGTTCGCTGGTGAAGCCGGGCGAAAAAGTCGGGATCCGGGTCTCCAGCCAGCCCGGATCCGTCGGCGGGACCCATCCGCAGGTCGCGCGCGCCGTCGTGGAACAACTCGTCTCCGCCGGGATCAAGCCCTCCGATATTGTGGTCTGGGACCGCCGCCGTCAGGACTTGGCGGCCGCAGGCTACGAGGGGATCCCGGGTCTCAACCTGCGCTGGATCGAGCAGGGAGCGGGCTTTGACCCCCGCGCGACGGTGGAGTGCGCTGCGATCGGCCAGTTGGTCTACGGCGATCTTTCCTTCAAGGAGTCAAGGAGCTCCCTTGCCGATATTCTGGGGCCCAAGGCCCAACTGAGCAACCAGAGTCATCTGCCGGTCATCCTTTCCCGCGAGGTGGAGAAAGTGATCAACATCCCTTCGCTCTGCGACAGCTACTTCACCGGAGTGAACGGGGCGCTGGCCGGCATGACGATCGGGATCCTGGACAACTGGCGCCGCTTTGCGAAGGGCGGTGGTTACGGGGACTCCGCACTGGCCGATGTCTATGCCGATGAACGGATCGGAAAGAAAGTCGTCCTGACGATCATGGATGGCATGGTGCTCCAGTATGCAGGAGGTCCCTACCCGAGCCCGGTGAACTGCGTCGCCTACTCCACCCTCTTTGCATCCAAGGATCCAGTTGCTGTCGATGCCACGGCGCTCCGGTTGATTGACGAACAGCGTCAACTCTCGAAAATGCCAAAGGCCTCCGAGGATGGAGGGCATGTCGGGGAGGCGGCGTCCAAGGGTCTAGGCAACAAAGACGAGAAGATGATCAGCCTCCTCCGCATCGGAAGCGGAGGTGGAGCGGGGACTGTGCCCCGCCCGGTGCGTTCCTCCACGGTGCAACCAGTGCCCGCCTCGAGCCTGTGAACACCGGTCGCGAGGCGGTCGGAGGTATGGTTGGGGGTGAGATCCCACGCCTGCTCCGCGCTCATGCGCGCACGATGGGGCTGACACTGCGACTCCTGCCACGGCCGCTCCGAGAGCCACTTGGACTCGGCTATCTGCTGGCGCGCGCCTCCGACACGATCGCGGATTCCGGGAGGGTGGCGACGGAGGAGAGGATCGCGTGGCTGGAGGGCCTGGCTTCCGGGGAGAGAGTCCCGGAGCGGAGCCCGACGTCACTGGCAACCTTTAGCCCAAGCGAGAGGGAACTTCTGGAGGCCCTTCCCGGTCTTCTCTCGATGCTGGGGGAGCATCCCGACCGCACGGAACTGAGGACCCTCTGGCGCGCGATCCTCGAAGGCCAGCGCTTCGACCTGCGGCGCTTCACCTCCGACGCCGCACCGCTGGACCGTCGGGAACTGGAACACTACTGCGATCTGGTGGCGGGAAGCGTTGGACGGTGCTGGACAAGGCTGATCGCGAAACACGCTCCCCGCACCCTGCTTGCCCCCGTTTCCGATCTCCTGCCCCTCGCTTCGGCTTACGGCAAGGGGCTGCAACTGGTGAACATCCTGCGCGACAGGGAAGCCGACCGGTCCGCAGGGCGTTTCTACGTGGCGGAAGTGGGGATCTCCGAATTCCTGGCGCTGGCCCACGAGTGGCTGGATGCCGGGGAACATTATCTTTCGGCACTGCGTCCGGGACGGATTCTGATGGCGACATCACTGCCCTTGGATCTCGCGCCGCCGACTCTGGCGGCGGTCGGGTGCTCTCCAGAAAAGTCGCGGGCCAGGATCACCCGAGGCGAGGTTCGGGCGATCCTTCTCAGAAACGTCGCATCTCTGTGCTTTCCCAGACGCCGGAATGCTGATTCATAGGGTTGATGGACATCATTCACTGGTTTCAGGAAAACTTCATCCACCTCGACAAGAGCCTCGAGCAGATCGTCTCCCACTACGGCGTATGGGTCTACGCAATCCTCTTTGCCATTATCTTCAGCGAGACGGGGTTGGTGATCACACCCTTCCTTCCGGGAGACGCCCTGCTCTTCGCGGTCGGCGCCTACTGCGTCTCCCATCCCGACGCAGGACTGAAGTGGCCGCTCGCCATGGTGCTCCTGATGGTGGGCGCCGTGCTCGGCAACATGGTGAACTTCGCGATCGGCGGCACCTTGGGTGGAAAGATCTTTAAGGAGAAGGCTCTGATTCTAAAGAAGGAGTACCTCGACAAGACGCATCTCTTCTTCGAGAGGCACGGCGCGAAGGCGATCATCATGGCGCGCTTCCTCCCGATCTTTCGTACACTGGCGCCATTCGTCGCGGGCATGGCCGCCATGGACCGACGGAAGTTCTCGATCTATACCGTGATCGGCAGCTTCCTCTGGGTCTTCTTGATGATGGTTGCCGGCGTGTTCTTCGGTCAGATCGACTGGGTGAAGAAACACTTCGAGACCGTGGTGCTCGGCATCATCGTGATCTCCATGCTGCCGGTTGCCTTTGAGGTCATCGTCCAACTCCTTGATTCCCGAAAGGCGCGCAAGTAGGTCACGGGAAGGAATCGGCTCCGGAACGCCATAAAATCTACCTCCGCGGGAGAGTTCCTGCACCGCGTGATGCAGCGGCCGCCCGCTGATCCTTGCACAACATGGAATGGCGGGCGATTTGATTTCCGGAATGGAGGGGTGTCGTCGGACCAATTTTTCGGCCCCATAAATTTTTTCAAAAAAATGAAAGAAGGTGTTGACTCTCTCCCGATTCTGTATATCTTCATCAATCCCGGCAGCGACTACGGTCACTCGCTCGGGAATGTTCTTCGCCAGTCTGCCTCGAGCACACGAACACGTGCGAGGTGGTGCTGACGACCCCATGTCGGCTTCCGCGACAAACCGGAAGCAACAAGGGTCGGCTCACCCCTTATGCAGCCACTGGTATCGATCTTTGACAGCGCAGGTCCGGTTTCGCACAAGCATACGGAAACCGGATGGATCATATACGAAACAGCAAGAACTGAATTGTGCGTTTTTCGTCGATTTTCTTAATCGAAGTTTAATAACAGATCGTCCCTCGGTCGCCACGGCGGCTCGAGGAAAAGATGATGCTGGAAATTTGCCCCTCGTTTAGCGCGAGGTGGCGCAAACTTTCTACGGAGAGTTTGATTCTGGCTCAGAACGAACGCTGGCGGCGTGGATAAGACATGCAAGTCGAACGGGAATTTATTTGTAGCAATACCGGTAAATTCTAGTGGCGAACGGGTGCGTAACACGTGAGCAATCTGCCGGGAAGTGGGGGATAACTCGTCGAAAGACGAATTAATACCGCATATGGCCAGGAGGGACATCCTTCCGACGCCAAAGTCGCAAGACGCTTCCTGATGAGCTCGCGGCCTATCAGCTAGTTGGTGAGGTAACGGCTCACCAAGGCAATGACGGGTAGCTGGTCTGAGAGGACGACCAGCCACACTGGAACTGAGACACGG
>Ga0209189_1001303_pt1 | contig 18896 bp, 15 predicted proteins | sample C_130820_EF_Meta_FD_187308 | JGI IMG/M metagenome (GOLD analysis project Ga0209189, IMG submission 187308) | Freshwater microbial communities from Lake Croche, Canada to study carbon cycling - C_130820_EF_MetaG (SPAdes) (version 3) | ecosystem: Environmental > Aquatic > Freshwater > Lake... | reverse complement strand
ATGCGCGCTTTCAGAGGCATAAGCCCGAATGGTGTTCATGGCTTGTTTGGACTCGCTCAGTTTGAGGGATCCCTTGGCAGCGCTGATCAAGACCAAGACACCTTTGGCACCTGACAAGTCAATGCCTTCGAGCAAGGGGCAGGCCACCGCTTGTTCAGCAGCAATGCGAGCGCGGTCGGGGCCGCTGGCCGCTGCTGTGCCCATCATGGCCTTGCCTGGCTCGCCCATGACTGTGCGAACATCTTCGAAGTCAACGTTCACATGGCCGGGCACGTTGATGATCTCCGCAATGCCACCCACCGCATTCTTCAGCACATCGTTGGCGTGCGCAAAGGCCTCATCTTGCGTCATGTCTTCACCGCCTGGCAAATCCAGCAGTTTTTCATTCAACACCACGATCAATGAGTCCACGTTTTCTTCGAGCTCGGTCATACCGGCTTCGGCATTGGACATGCGGCGATTGCCTTCAAACTCAAAAGGTTTGGTCACCACGCCCACAGTCAAAATCCCCATGGATTTGGCGATCTTTGCAATCACAGGCGCCGCGCCTGTTCCGGTACCGCCCCCCATGCCTGCCGTGATGAACAGCATATGCGAGCCCTCTATGGCGGCACGAATATCTTCTTCGGCGGACTCTGCTGCCTCACGGCCTTTGTCGGGTTTGCTCCCGGCGCCCAAACCGGTATGGCCCAACTGAATGAAACGATGCGCGGCGCTGCGAGTCAAGGCTTGTGCATCGGTGTTGGCACAGACAAACTCAACCCCTTGAACATTGCGCTCGATCATGTGTTCGACGGCATTGCCGCCGCCGCCGCCCACCCCGATGACTTTGATGCGTGTACCTTGGTTGAACTCTTCGACTTGGATCATTTCAATCATGTTTAACTCCTAAATTACTGCAGTTGCCTGAAAAATTGCTTTTAGTTTTGAAAGGGAAAGTGATGTCTTTGTTAATATCAACATCGACATCGACAAAGCCATAAAGGACTGCCGCGGGCCAGGTTGAAGTGGGGCATTCGCATCAGAAGTTCCCCACGATAAAGTCCTTGAATCTGCCAAAAGCATTGTTCATTGAACTCTTGCGCTCTTGAACCTTGAACCCGCGTAAGCGAGCCATCCGGGCTTCTTCGAGCAAACCCATGACCGTGGCCGCGCGGGCTTGACTGACCATATCTGACAGGGCACCTCTGTACTGTGGAACACCTCGGCGAACCGGCTTCAAGAAGATGTCTTCGCCCAATTCAAGCATGCCAGGCATCACTGCACTGCCGCCCGTCAGCACAATGCCAGAGGACAAAACTTCTTCATACCCGGACTCCCGAATCACTTGCTGCACCAGAGAAAATATTTCTTCCACACGCGGCTCAATCACGCCTGCCAATGCTTGGCGACTGAGCATGCGCGGGCCTCTGTCACCCAGGCCGGGCACTTCCACCTGGGCATCCGGGTCAGCCAATAACTGCTTGGCATAACCGCTTTCGACCTTGATGTCTTCTGCGTCTTTGGTCGGTGTGCGCAAGGCCATGGCGATATCACTGGTGATCAAATCGCCTGCGATCGGTATGACCGCTGTGTGGCGAATCGCACCATTTGTAAAAATAGCCACATCGGTGGTGCCAGCACCAATGTCCACGCAAGCCACACCCAACTCGCGCTCATCTTCGGTCAACACAGCCAGGCTGGAAGACAAGGGATTGAGCAGCAACTGATCAACTTCCAAACCGCAGCGACGAACGCATTTAATGATGTTTTCTGCAGCACTTTGCGCCCCAGTCACGATGTGCACTTTGGCTTCGAGTCGCATGCCACTCATGCCGATGGGCTCTTTGACATCTTGACTGTCAATGACAAACTCTTGCGGTGCCACCAAAAGCAAACGCTGGTCGGTTGAAATATTGATAGCCCTGGCCGTCTCCATCACCCGCGCCACATCGGCTGCAGTCACTTCTTTGTCTTTCACCGCCACCATGCCACTTGAATTCAGGCCTCTGATATGCGCACCGGTGATGCCCGTATTCACCCGAGTGATCTTGCAATCGGCCATGAATTCAGCTTCTTTCAATGCCTGCTGAATGCTTTGCACGGTGGCATCTATATTCACCACCACGCCTCTTTTAAGTCCGTTGCCGGGAGCCACACCCATACCGGCAAGTTTGAGCTCGCCACCGGGCATCACCTCAGCGACCACGACCATGACCTTGGAAGTTCCAATGTCCAGCCCCACCACCAAATCTTTGTACTCTTTTGCCATTTTTTCAACCGTTCTTTTTGAAACCAAGATCACCCTGATTTATGGTTTTTTCTTCACGTCATCGCCCCATGTTGTGACACCTCGCAAGCGCAATGCATAGCCGTTGTTGTGTCTCAAATCTGCCGCCAATACCGAAGTGCTTGTTCGCTGATAACGCGAAGTGACTTGCGCTATTGTTTGTAAGAATATTTTCAATCTCTGCCCCACTTCTTCTTGAGTTCCTCGACCCAATTCAATCGTTGCATCACCATGGGTCTGAACCCTCCAGCTGCCTCGGGGGGTCAATTCAAGTTTGTCCATACCCATTGACATTGAATTGAAGATGGGCACTAGATACTGGTACATCTGAAAGACCATCACCGACTGCCCTGCAGGTCCCGTCAATACCGGCAAGCTGTCTGCATCAATGTCATCGACATTGGCTTCAAAAACCTGGCCATCTTGGTTCACCATGCTGGTGTCGGTGTTCTCTCCCCATAACGCCACCGGACGATGCTCTTCAAGCCTGACTCTCAGGCGGTTTGGAAACTCCCGACGCACGACAGCTTTGCGAACCCAAGGCAAACCCTCAAAAGCCAGTTGCGCCTGACTCAAGCTCAAAGTGAAAAAATTTCCCGCCAATTGCGGCATCACATTGGCGCGAAGGGTCACATTGTTGTGGTGAGACACCTCCCCGTAAACTGATATTCCTTGGAGGGCGAAAACAGGATGACGCAAGACCCACCAGATGCCAGCTCCCATGCTCAAGCACACCACAATAATCAACAACAACCCGGAAGTGATGTTCATGATCCGGATGTCCCAAGGTAAAGGTGCTAACGTCTTCATGCGCCTGGCGCTCCTTGAGCGTCATGTTCCAGCGATGCGCTTGTCAGTAACTGAAGGCACAAATCTTCGTACGAAATACCGACCGATTTCGCAGACATGGGCACCAAAGAATGGCTCGTCATGCCCGGTGATGTATTGATTTCCAGCAGATAGGGTTGCCGCGTGGCGGCATCAATCATGACGTCAATACGCCCCCACCCTTTGCAACCCAACACGCGGTAAGCCTTGAGCACCATGGCCTGAATGGCTTGCTCTTCTCCCGCAGGCAAACCACACGGAACGATGTATTGGGTGTCGTTGGTGAAGTATTTGTTGTGGTAATCGTAATTGCCTTTCGGGGCCACGATACGGATCAAGGGCAAAGCCCTTGCTGCATCTCCTTCTCCCAATACAGGGCAAGTGACTTCGTCCCCCGCGATGAACTGCTCACATAAAATATCGGCGTGACAGGCTGCAGCTTGCGCCAAGGCCTCAGGCAAGGCTTGCACATTCTCGACTTTGAACACCCCGATTGACGAGCCCTCCGTCGCAGGCTTGACGATCATCGGCAAACCCAAGTGTCCAATCAGATCGGACACATCGAGTTGATCGATCTCATCGCGACGCACCAACTTGTATCCAGGGGTTGGCACGTCTTCAGCGATCCAAACCCGTTTGGTCATGGTCTTGTCTATGCCTATGCTCGAAGCCATCACGCCAGACCCCGTGTAAGGAATACCCAATAATTCCAAGCTGCCTTGCACTGTACCGTCCTCGCCAAAGCGACCATGCAGAGCAATGAAACACCGTGAAAATCCTTCTGTTTTCAACAGTGACAAATCATGTTCCGAAGGGTCAAATGCATGCGCTTCTACACCCCGGCTGCGCAAGGCATTCAACACCCCTTGGCCCGACATCAAGGAGACCTCACGTTCAGCGGAGCGCCCCCCCATCAAGACGGCGACTTTGCCTAAATTGGACGCAGTCGATTTCATGGCGCACCGCCTAATTCAAGGACTTGCGCTGGCACATTGCCGATGGAGCCAGCGCCCATGCACATCACAATGTCGCCATCGCGAACGTTGTCAACAATGGCTTGTGGCATGTTGTCAATATGGTCAACAAAAACAGGTTCAATCTTGCCCGCAATGCGCAGAGCGCGGGCCAATGAGCGACCGTTTGCCGCTACGATTGGTGACTCACCTGCGGCATACACTTCAGACAACAGCACAGCGTCTGCCCCCTGACCAATCACTTTCACGAAATCCTCAAAACAATCGCGTGTTCGGCTGTACCGATGGGGCTGAAATGCAAGCACAATGCGCCGCCCAGGAAAAGCACCTTTTGCTGCGGACAAAGTGGCCGCCATTTCAACCGGATGGTGCCCATAGTCATCGATCACAGTGAAGTGACCTCCACCCTGCTTAAAAGGTACCGCCACTTGGCCGTAGTTTTGAAAACGCCGACCGACGCCTTTGAATCCAGCCAAGGCTCGCATGACGGCATCATCTGGCACATTCAATTCGACCGCCACAGCAATCGCGGACAGCGCATTCAAAACGTTGTGCTCCCCCGGCAAATTGAGCACGACTTGCAGATCAGGCAAGGTCACCCCATTGCGCCGCTGGACTGAAAAGTGCATTTGGCCATGATGGGCTCGCACATTCAAAGCCCTGACTTGCGCGCCCTCATTCAAACCATAGGTGGTGATCGGCCGCTCTAATTGAGACAGGATACTTTGCACACCCGGATCGTCCGAACACACTATGGCTGTGCCGTAAAAAGGCATGCGGTGCAGAAACTCAACGAACGCTGATTTCAAGCGTTCAAAATCATGGCCATAGGTTTCCATATGGTCGGCATCGATGTTGGTGACCACAGCCATCACCGGCAACAAATTCAGGAAGGAGGCATCAGACTCATCGGCCTCCACCACGATGTATTCACCGGTTCCCAATTTGGCATTTGCGCCTGCACTGTTCAAGCGGCCACCAATCACAAATGTGGGATCCAAACCCGCTTGCGCCAAGACACTGGCCACCAAACTTGTCGTGGTCGTTTTGCCATGGGTTCCCGCAATGGCAATACCTTGCTTCATGCGCATTAATTCCGCCAACATAACTGCGCGCGGCACGACCGGAATATGCCGCTGCCTGGCGCTCACAACTTCAGGGTTGTCTGCCTTCACAGCGGTGGAAGTGACCACGGCATCTGCTTCTTGAACGTTTTGCGCGCTGTGCCCCACCGAGGTCAAGATACCCAAGTCAGCCAAACGTCTCAATGTGGCGCTGTCGGTCAAGTCGGAGCCAGAAATTGTGTAGCCTAAATTCAGCAGTACCTCTGCAATACCACTCATGCCTGAGCCACCGATGCCAATGAAATGAATGTGCCTGATGGCGTGTTTCATGAAGCCAACTCCTCGCATGCCAAAACCACTGCTTGAGTGGCATTTATTTTTTTCTGCTTCCATGCCGCTTCAGCTTTGGACTGCAGTTCCGCTCTGTCCAATCTAAGCCATTGCGCAGCCAAAGTCTCTGGCGTTAAATCGGCTTGTTGAACCAACCAACCGCCGCCCTGTTGCACCACAAATTGCGCATTCGTTGTTTGGTGATCATCTACCGCACTCGGAAAGGGCACATACAGCGCTGCTGCGCCTACCGCTGCAATTTCCGTCACCGTACTTGCTCCCGCGCGGCAAATGACCAAATCCGCGTGCGCAAAGGCCGCAGCGGTATCCTCAATAAAAGGCGTTAATTCAGCGCTGACGCCCGCTGCCAGGTAATTGGCACGAAGTGCATCAATTTGCTTTGCGCCGCTTTGGTGGGTGATTTGTGGTCTCGCGGGCTCTGGCATCAAAGCGAGCGCGCGGGGCACGACATCGTTCAAGGCCTTGGCGCCCAAACTACCGCCCACCACCAACACATGGAGTCGCCCAGTGCGGCCGCCAAAACGTTGCACTGGCGCAGCTTGTTGAAGGAACTCAAAGCGCAAGGGATTTCCCACCCACATCGCGCCGCGAATGACATCGGGAAATGCCGTGAACACACGATCAGCGATTTTTGACAATACTCGATTGGCCAGTCCGGCGACTGAATTTTGTTCGTGCAGTATCAAGGGAATGCCTTTCAATACACCCATCAGGCCACCGGGAAACGATACATAACCGCCCATGCCCACCACCACATCGGGCTTGACGCGGCGCATCACTCTGAAACTTTGAACAAAGGCTTTGCTTAAACGCCACGGCAGCACCAGCAAGGCTTGTAGGCCCTTACCGCGGAGACCGTTGAACTCGATCAACTCCAATGCAAAGCCTCTTGCGGGGACCAGTTGGCTTTCCATGCTGCCAGGCGTTCCCAGCCAGTGCACACGCCAGCCTTTCTCGCGCAAGGCTTCAGCAACAGCCAAGCCAGGAAAAATATGTCCACCGGTTCCACCGGCCATGATCAAAGCGCAGTGGCTCATGCACGGCCTCCGCGCATCATTTGTTTATTTTCAACATCTATTCGCAAAACAATGGCGATGGCCACCATGTCCAGCAAGATGGCAGAGCCTCCGTAACTCATCAAAGGCAGCGTCAGCCCCTTGGTCGGTAAGGCCCCCAGATTCACCCCCATGTTGATGAATGATTGAAATCCAATCCAGATGCCAACACCCTGCGCCACAAGCCCCGCAAAAACCCGGTCCATTTGAATCGCCTGGCGGCCAATCACCATGATGCGACGGCTCAGCCATAAAAACGCAGCGATCACACAGAGCACACCCACCAGGCCAAACTCTTCGCCAATCACGGCCAATAAAAAGTCGGTATGTGCTTCCGGCAGCCAGTGCAATTTTTCTACACTGCCACCCAAGCCAACGCCAAATATTTCTCCACGGCCTATCGCAATCAACGAATGAGACAGCTGGTAACCTTTGCCCAATGCGTGCTTTTGGTCCCAAGGATCGAGGTAAGCAAAAATCCGCTCGCGCCGCCACTCAGAGGTCATGATGATCATGGCAAAAATAAAGACCAACACGCCCAAAATCAAAAAGAACATCCGCGCGTTGACACCGCCCAAAAACAAGATACCCATTGCAATGATGGCAATGACCAAAAATGCCCCCATGTCGGGTTCTGCCAGCAGAAATATCCCTGCCAACGCAACCGCGGTTCCAATGGGCAATACCGCGCGGAAAAATCGCTCCTTGACATCCATTTTGCGGACCATGTAATCCGAGGCGTAAATGATGACCGCCAACTTGGCAAACTCAGAGGGTTGGAAATTCATGACGCCCAAAGAAATCCACCGTCTAGCGCCATTGACGCCCTTGCCGATGTGTGGAATCAGCACTGCGAGCAATAGGATCAATGAAAAAACAAACAAAGGACGCGCTACTTTTTCCCAGTTTTCGATCGGAATCTGAAATGCCAACAGGGCTACAGCGAAGCCAATGCCTATCGAAATGATGTGCCGCATCACGAAGTGTGTTTGCGCGTAACGTGCAAACTTGGGGCTATCAGGCAACGCAATGGATGCCGAATACACCATGACCATGCCCCACATGAGCAAGGCCACCACCACCCAAACCAGAGCCTGATCAATGCCCTGCAATTTGGCATTTGCGTTGGTGGCTCTGGCGTAGTCGTAACTGCCCAAATTAACAGGTAACACACCTTCTCGCGCCGGCTCAAGCCCTAACAAACCACCCGTCAGGCCATGCAAGGCGCCGCTTATTCGCGCACCGGCACGGTTCAGCAGGGTGCTCTGGTGTTCACTCATAACTGAGCCTCCATCACAACACCCGCTGCTTGAGCCAAATCTTTCACCACCTGGCAAAAGACTTCTGCGCGATGGACATAACTGTTGTACATGTCCAGACTTGCACACGCTGGCGAGAGCAACACCGCATCACCTTGTTGTGCAATCAGGCTGGCTTTTTCAACAGCTTGTTGCATGTCTTGGGCGTCCTGCAAAGGGACGCCAGTGTCTTGCAATTGGTGGCGAATAGAGGCCTTGTCTTGTCCCATCAAGATGACCCCTCTTGCATAGCGCGCGACAGGCTTTGCCAAGGGCGAGAAGTCTTGACCTTTTCCGTCACCGCCCAAAATCACAACAACACCTCGATCAGCCCCCAAGCCCTCCAAGGCTGCCACGGTGGCGCCCACATTGGTGCCCTTGCTGTCATCGAAATACTCAACCCCGCTGAGGACACCGATGGACTCCAAACGATGGGGCTCACCTTGGTATTCACGCAAGCCATACAGCATCGGCGCTAAACTGCAACCTGCACTGCTGGCCATGGCCAACGCAGCCAAAGCGTTGACCGCATTGTGTCGACCCCTGATGCGCAAGGCGTCGGCTGGAATCAAACGTTGGATGTGGATTTCGTCAACCTCATCTTTTCGACGCTTGCGGGTTTCATCGCTTTCCAACGCCCGAACCAACCACGTCATGCCATTCAGTACTTCGATACCAAAGTCGCCTGGTCGAAGCGGCATACCCCAGCCAAAAGTGACATGCTTGCGCAGCGTTGGTTGTTGCATTTTGACTCGCATCGGTTGCGGCAACATCGCCATCACCGCAGCGTCGTCTCGATTCAAAACCATCAACGCACTGGCGCCAAAAATAGCGGCTTTGGCCGAGGCATAAGCCGCGATACTGCCGTGCCAGTCCAGATGATCTTGACTGATATTGAGTACTGTTGCCGCTGTTGGCTCCCATGCGCCTGCCCATGCAAGCTGGAAACTCGACAATTCAAGCACCCAGACTTGAGGCAATTGAGTATCTATGGCTTCACTCAGCGTATCAAGTAATGCGGGACCGATATTGCCTGCTATCCGCACGGTTTGACCTGCCCTGTCCACCAATTTGGCGGTCAAAGATGTGACGGTGGTTTTGCCATTGGTCCCGGTAATGGCCAACACCTGCGGCGTGTAATCGCGCTCTGTTTGAAGGGCCTGCAATGCTTGCGCAAACAAGCTCAACTCGCCCCCCACCCACAAACCTTTTGCTTTCGCAGCATCCAAAACTGGGGCCGTGGTTTCGGGCGTCATTCCAGGACTGACAAAAACGGCACTGACAAGACGGCCTTCAAGCAACTGGGACGTCAAATCGCCACCGACAAATTGCACTGCTGGCAATTCATTGACCAGTGCCTGCAATTGCGGTGGCGCTTCACGCGTATCGGCCACCACCACTTGCGCGCCAAAGCGAACACACCAACGGGCCATGGCCATACCTGAGATGCCTAGCCCGAGAATGAGAATGTGTTGCCCTTGAAGTTGGTGCATGATTTATCTCAGTTTCAATGTAGATAAACCGACCAAGCACAGCAACATGGTGATGATCCAAAAGCGCACCACAACCTGCGTTTCTTTCCAGCCGCTTTTTTCAAAATGATGATGCAGGGGTGCCATTTTCAAAATACGTCGTCCCTCTCCGTATTTTTTCTTGGTGTATTTGAAATACCCCACTTGCAGCATCACTGAAAGTGCCTCCGCGACAAAGATACCGCCCATGATGGCCAGCACTATTTCTTGGCGAACGATGACTGCGATCGTTCCTAAAGCAGCACCCAGTGCCAAGGCGCCAACATCGCCCATAAAAACTTGTGCGGGATGGGTGTTGAACCATAAAAATGCCAGACCCGCACCGGCCATGGCCGCACAAAATATCATCAACTCACCGGATCCAGGTATGTAAGGAAAGATCAAGTATTTGGAATACACCGAACTGCCTGTGACGTAAGCAAATACACCCAAGGCAGAACCAACCATCACCACCGGCATAATGGCCAGGCCATCCAAACCGTCTGTGAGATTGACCGCATTGCTGGCGCCGACAATCACCAGGTAAGTCATGATGACAAACCCGAGAATCCCCAAGGGGTAACTGACTTCCTTGAAAAACGGCAGAAACAAGCCAGCTTTGGGCGGCAAGCTGACATCGAATCCAGAGATAACCCACCGCACAAACAAATCCAACACCCGCAAATTGGAGCTTTCAGAAATACTGAAAACCAAATACAGCGCTGCCAACAATCCAATCAGCGATTGCCAAAAATATTTTTCGCGTGAGCGCATACCCTCAGGATCTTTGTTCACCACTTTGCGCCAGTCATCGACCCAACCGATGGCACCAAAGCCCAAGGTCACAATCAGCACAATCCAGACAAAACGGTTGGACAGATCGAACCAAAGCAAGGTAGAGATCGCAATGCACAACAAAATCAATACGCCACCCATGGTGGGTGTACCACTCTTGGCCATGTGAGATTGCAGACCGTAACCGCGAATGGGCTGCCCGATTTTGAGTGCAGTCAGACGACGAATGACCCAAGGGCCAGCCGTCAAGCCCATCAACAAAGCCGTCATCGCTGCCATCACGGCTCTGAAGGTGATGTATTGAAAAACGCGCAAAAACCCCCACTCCGGGGACAATGACTGCAACCACTGGGCCAAGCTAAGCAACATGCTGGCGGTCCCCTGTTGTCAAATGTGCATGCAATTCGTCCAGCACTCTTTCCATCTTCATAAAACGTGAACCCTTGACCAAAATACTGTTGAATTGGGGCAATGACTTCAACACCTTGGCTTGCAATTTCGCCATATCCTCGAAATGCAGCCCCCCGCTGAAATTGGTGGTGGTGTGGTGACTGATATGGCCTAAAGAGAAAATTTGGGTCAGCCCTTTTGCGCGAGCGTAGACACCGACTTCAGTGTGGAATTGAGGGCCTTGATCACCCACTTCCCCCATATCCCCCAACACCAGCAGCTGGGGGCCGGGTAATTCACAAAGTACATCAATGGCTGCACAGACAGAATCTGGGTTTGCGTTGTAACTGTCATCCACGACAGTGATATCGTGTGTGGCATCCCTGAACGTCATCGATCGAGAACGTCCCTTGACAGGCTCAAATGCATGCAATCCTTGGGCTACGTCTTGGATGGAAATTCCCACACTCAAAGCGCAAGCCGCTGCAGCCAAAGCATTTTTGACGTTATGACGACCTGCCACATGGATGCGGCAAGGGCTAAGGCCTGATTTACTTTGCAACTCAAAATTCCAAGCGCCGTCTGACCACACCGGATCACTGGATTGCACATCGCCCGAGGTCAATCCAAATGTCACAACCTCGCGACTTGCGGCCATGGTCTGCCACATGGGTGCATATTCGTCATCGATCGGATAAACAGCAATCCCTTTTGAATCCAGAAATCCAATGACCGTGCCATTTTCGCGGGCAACGGCTTCGACAGTCCCCATGTACTCTTGATGCTCGCGTTGTGCGTTGTTCACGAGCGCCACGGTCGGGCGCGTCATGGCGGCTAAATGGGCAATTTCACCCGGGTGGTTCATGCCCAACTCCACCACCGCTAACGCATGATGTGCGCGCAAACGAAGCAAGGTCAATGGGACACCAATGTCATTGTTCAAGTTGCCTTGCGTCGCCAAACTGGCGTTCGGTTGCGCCATATTCAAAATACTTGCCAACATTTGGGTCACGGTGGTCTTGCCATTGCTGCCAGTGACTGCTATCAAAGGCAAATCGAATTGGGCTCGCCATCCAGCGGCCAACTGGCCTAAGGCCAAACGTGTGTCGGCCACAACCACTGCAGCCAGCCCTGCCGCTTGGGCCTTGGCCAAACCTGTGGCATCACACATGACCGCCACGGCGCCCAAGTCTTTGGCTTGGTCGATGAATTGCCCTGCATCAAATCGTTCGCCACGCAATGCCACAAATAAATCACCCGGCTCCAAGCTGCGCGAGTCGGTATGAACGCGGTTGATTTGCAATGTGGTGTCACCATGCACAACAGCCCCATTGACCCAAGGCAAAAGCCGATGCAAAGAAAGCTGCATGCCGCTCATAAAGCGTCTCCCGCCTTGCCTGAGGCCAACTTTTGCAGGACCCTTTGCGCATGCTCTATGTCAGAAAACGGATGGCGAACGCCGGCGATATCCTGGTAGTTTTCATGTCCCTTACCCGCAATCAGAACCACGTCAGAGGGACTGGCTTCACACAGAATTTTTTCAATCGCCAATGCACGGTCTACGATCACGCGCGCATCCAAGGGTTTGCGCATGCCCAATGACATTTGCTCCAAAATATGAACCGGGTCTTCGGTGCGAGGGTTATCGCTGGTGAGCACCACTTGATCAGCAACCTGCTCAGCTGCGCGCGTCATCAGAGGTCGCTTGGACGGGTCCCTGTCGCCACCGCAGCCCATCACACACCACAACTGTCCTTGGCGTTGTGCAGCCACATTTTTAAGCGCCAGCAATGCTTTTGCCACAGCATCCGGCGTGTGTGCGTAGTCCACCACAGCCAGGGGCAAATGCGCTGCATGGGACAGGATCAATTGCATGCGCCCAGGCACGGGCAATAACTGTGCACATGCTTGGACGGCTTCGTGGAGTGGATAACCCAATGCACGCAGCACGCCGATCACGCCCAGCAAGTTATCGATATTGAAGTCACCGATCAACGAAGTTTGCAAAGATGCAATTTGCCCTGCTTCCACGATGTCCAACACCAATCCAGCCTGTGCGCTCTGGACTTGTCGTGCCTGCAAACGTCCATGACCACCGCTGCGCGAGCAGGTCCAGACATCCAGTCCCTTGTTCTGTAAAGAAGCCGCTAATTCAGCACCAAATGGATCCTCGATGTTGATGACACAGGACTTCAAACCTGGCCATGCAAACAAACGCGCTTTGGCTTGTCCATAAGCGACCATGTCGCCGTGGTAATCGAGATGATCCTGCGTCAAATTGGTGAATACCGCCACACGCAGCTTGGTACCATCCAATCGGTGCTCCTGAATGCCAATGGAAGAAGCCTCCATCGCCACATAAGGCATTTTTTGATCGGCAAATGAGCGCAACTGGCTTTGCAACAACACGGCATCTGGCGTCGTCATGCCCGTCGAGGTCAGCGAAGACATCACGCCCGTGCCCAAAGTACCGATTACTCCACAGTCTTCAGCGCCTTTCAATTGGTTCAGGGCTTGTGCCAACCACCAGGTGGTCGATGTTTTACCGTTGGTTCCGGTCACGGCCAGCAGCGCCAGCTCTTCACTGGGAGATTCGTAATAGTCGTTCGCAATCCAACCGGCATGGGCTTTGAGTCCATCAAAACAGGCGATGTCAACGGAATCACCCATGACCAAAGCGTCCAGACCTTGCTTTTCCACAATGCAGGCCGCAGCGCCTTGGGCGCGCGCCAAAGATACAAACAAACGCCCATCCGCTGAAGCACCTGACCATGCCAAAAAACCGTCCCCTGACTTCACATGCCGACTGTCTGTTTGCAGTTGACCGGTCACACGTTGACGCAGCCAATGTGCGGCCTCAAGAGGGGTGTGCAGTTCCAACATCAGAACGACTCCTCGACGGCCTGAACCGCAGTTTGTGGCTTGACAGACATGTCCGGCTGAATTCCCATCAGTCGCAAGGTTTGCTGGACTGTTTCACTGAACACCGGCGCCGCAACGTCGCCACCGAAATAGCGACCGTTGCTGGGCTCATCAATCATGACGGCGACAATGATTCGGGGGTTTTCAATGGGTGCCAAACCTACGAAAAAGCCGCGGTATTTCTTGCCTGAATACCCTTTACCTTCTTGTTTATGGGCTGTGCCTGTTTTACCGCCCACCGAATAACCCACCGTTTGAGCTTTCGGGGCTGTACCGCCGGGCCCCGCAACCATGTGCAGCATTTTGCGTACGGCGATCGCATTTTGCGCGCTGATGGTGCGGACACCCACACCAGGATGTTCAATCTTCATCAAGCTGGCTGGAATGATTTCACCATCACGAGAAAACAAGGTGTAGGCCCGCGCCAACTGAAACAGACTGGTCGACAAACCATAGCCATAACTCATGGTCGCCTGCTCTATCGGTCGCCATGTTTTGTAAGGGCGTAAACGGCCACTGACGACCCCAGGAAACGGCACTTGCGGTTTCTGCCCAAAGCCCACTTGGGTATAGATTTCCCACATGTCCCGGGGTTGCATTTGCATGGCGATTTTCACCGTGCCGATGTTGCTGGATTTCTGAATGACCTCGTTCACGGTCAGTGTCCCGTGTGCATGCGAATCCGAAATGGTTGAACCCGCAATGGTCAAATGCCCCCCTGAAGTGTCAATTCGGGTTTCGGGTTTGATGATGCCTTTTTCCAAACCCAGCGAAATGACAAAGGGCTTCATAGTCGAGCCTGGCTCAAAGGTATCCGTCAGCGCTCGATTACGCAGCTGTTCACCGCTCAAGTTGACTCGCTTGTCGGGGGCGTAACTGGGGTAATTGGCCAAAGCCAGCACCTCTCCGGATTGCGCATCCAGCACCACCACGCTGCCTGCTTTGGCTTTGTGTTCGAGCACCGCATCACGTAATTTCTGATAGGCAAAGTACTGCACTTTGTTGTCAATGCTCAGCTGCAGATCTTCTCCATCCACAGGCAAAACAGCTTCACCGATGTCTTCAACCACCCGGCCCAATCGATCTTTGATCACACGGCGCGAGCCAGACCGTCCGGACAATTGATTCTGGAACACCAACTCCATGCCCTCTTGACCCACATCTTCCACATTCGTGAATCCCACCACGTGGGCGGCGGCTTCACCTTCGGGATACAAACGCTTGTACTCCTTGATGGTGTAGACACCCTTGATGTCGAGTGCCACAATTTCTTTCGCCAAAGGCTCATCGAGTTGCCGCTTGAGCCAGACAAAAGTTTTGTCTTCATTGGCTAACTTTTTCTCCAATTCGCTGGGTGTCATACCCAAAAGACGTGCCAATTGGCGGAGTTTTTCGGAGTCTCGGTCCATCTCCTCCGGGTTGGCCCAAATGCTGGGGGCGGGCACACTGGTGGCCAGCAGCAAACCGTTGCGGTCCAGGATTCGTCCGCGATTGGCGGGCAATTTCAAAGTGCGCGCAAAGCGCACCTCCCCTTGCCGCTTGAAAAAGGCGTTGTCAATCACTTGCACATACGCTGCGCGGACAGCCAAACCTGCAAACGCCAGGGCAATCGTGGCCACAATCAGTTTGCTGCGCCAAACGGGCGTTTTGCTGGTCAGCAAAGGACTGGAGCTGAGTTGAACGCTGCGACTGCTCACTGCGAAGCCTCTCGTGCAAGTTTGGGCGCAGCCACATACTGCGTGATACCGGGGTCTGGATTGCGCATTTGCAATTGCTGACGTGCCAATTTTTCTACCCGCAACGGCGTTGCTTGCGACCGTCGCTCCACCGTCAATCTCTCCAAAGCAATTTCAAGCTGCGCAGCTTCTTTCACCGCTTTTTCGTGCTCAACAAACAAACGACGCGTTTCATATTGGCTGTGCACCAAATACATCGCACTCACCAAAACGGCCACCAACAAAAGCAAATTCAAGCGCATCACACCGCCTCCTTCAGGCGCTCGGCCACACGCATGATGGCACTTCGAGAGCGAGGGTTTGCAGCCACCTCAGCACCTGAGGGGCGCACGCGTTCTATGGCTTTGAGCTTCATGATCGCAGGCTGTGCAAATGGCATGCGCCGGTCGTACACCTCTTTGGAGTGCTTGGCGATGAACTGCTTGACGATGCGGTCCTCCAAGGAGTGAAAACTGATCACAACCAAACGGCCACCGGGACTCAACACCTGCAGGCTGGCTTCTAACGCTTGTTCAAGCTCCTCAAGCTCGGCGTTGATGAAAATCCGAAAAGCCTGAAATGTCCGCGTTGCAGGGTCCTTGCCCGGCTCGCGGGTTTTGACCGTGCCAGCCACGATCCCGGCCAAATCGGCGGTGGATGAAATTGGGCCCCGCTCTTGTCGGCGAGCCACAATCGCCTTTGCAATCGGAAAAGCAAACCGTTCTTCGCCATAGTCACGTATGACCTCCGTGATCTGATCCACACTTGCCAAAGCAAGCCACTCGGCCACACTCTGACCGCGCGTGGTGTCCATGCGCATGTCCAAGGGACCGTCAAAACGAAAAGAAAAACCCCTCTCGGGGCTGTCAATTTGAGGGGAACTCACACCCAGGTCCATCAACACGCCAGCGATGCTGGCTTGGGGCAACTCCCCCAACTCGGAGAAACCTTGATGCCGAATTGAAAACCGTTCGTCTTCAATGGTTTGAGCATCGGCGACGGCCTCCAAATCCTTGTCGAAAGCGATCAACCGTCCTTGGGTAGACAGCCGGGAAAGCACCAACCGCGAATGCCCGCCTCGTCCATAAGTCGCATCAACATAAGTACCCGCTCCCGCCGCGGCGGCACCAAGCAAAGCATCAACAGCTTCGCTCAACATGACGGTGGTGTGGTTCAAGGCGGTCATGGTCATTGAACTCAGAAGGAGAAGTCTTTAAAGACATCGGGCATCTCACCCTGCATGGCTTGTGCTTCTTGCCCGTCGTAAGTGGCTTTGTCCCACAACTCGAAGTGGTTACCCATGCCCAGCAACATGGTGTCTTTCGCGATACCGGCCGCCTGACGCAGCTCAGGCGAAATCAGGAAACGGCCTGTGCCATCCATTTCCACGTCCATGGCATTGCCCAAAAATATACGCTTCCACCACTGGGCGGACATGGGCAGATGCGCTATGCGTTCGCGAAATTTTTCCCACTCCGGCCGAGGGAAAATCATGAGGCAGCCATGCGGATGCTTGGTGATGGTCAACTGCCCAGATGCTGTTGCGCTGAGGACGTCGCGATGACGGGTCGGCACAGAAAGCCGCCCCTTGGCATCCAGACTCAACGATGAAGCACCTTGAAACACGCAGTATTCCTTTGACATGAACCTTCAATGCAACTCAGCGGCACTTTTCCCCACTTAATTGCACTTTTTTGCACTGTATCAGGAATTACGCACTTCAGAAAGGGGGAATGAACATTTTTTTCAATGAAATCAAAGAGTTAGAAGTGATTTGCAATACAAGTTTCGGTAAAAAATCGTTCTAAATTAGGGACTTAGAAGACTGAATGAAAGTAAGGTCTGAAGGATATTGAAAACAAATAAGATCACTAAAAAGAATAAATTCATTAACTCCATTCTTCACAAGCAAAAGAAAAGGCTCCGTCAAGGAGCCTTTGAATTAACCGGGGGACGGTCTGGAGTGAAACAGATCAGTCGCCAAACATTTTTTGTTTGAGCTCTCGCCGCTGTTGCGCCTCTAAAGACAATGTGGCCGTCGGCCGAGCCAACAGCCGGCCGATGCCAATGGGTTCACCTGTCTCATCACAATAACCGTAGTCACCCGCATCAATACGGGTGATGGATTGCTCAATTTTCTTAAGCAATTTGCGCTCACGATCCCGCGTGCGCAGCTCCAGTGCGTGTTCTTCTTCAATCGTGGCGCGGTCGGCAGGATCGGGCACCACCACCGTGTCTTCGCGCAGGTTCTCTGTGGTTTGACCGGCGCTGGCCAAAATTTCATTCTTCAAAATCACCAATTTACGTTTGAAATAGGCCATCTGAGCGTCGTTCATGTAAACGTCGTCCGACATGGCGAGAATTTCGGGATCGGAAAGGTCTTCTACCTTTTTGGTTTTCCAGTTGTTGGCCAATTTGGCGTCTTTTTTGATGGATGCGGTAAAAACAGGTGTCATCACTTGTGTGGGCGTATTTTGGAGATAACTGGCCTTGGCCGCCGTCGAAGCAACGGATTGCGCCATGGAGGGAACGGTAATTTGGGCTAACCGTGCCGAAGGACGTGTGGCCCTTGCCGGGACATCGCCAGCGACCACAGGCGCAGGCTCGACAAGCGCAGTCGTGGAGGCAGCGGCTGCCACTTTGCTTGCGGCAGTGAGGGGGGTCTTCACCTTGATGGGTGGCGTTGCAATGGGGGCTTTTGCAATAGCTTGAGCTGGCTTCAAAACTTCCTTTGGGGCAGGTGTGACTGATGGGGCAGGCGTCTTGGCGGTCGTCTTCGCGGTCGTCTTGGCGGTCGTCTTGGCAGCCGTTTTGACGGAGGTTTTCTTGGCGGCAGCGCTGACGCCAGAGGGTGCTGCAGGCTTGGCTTTTGCTGGCACAGGCTTACTGGCGGCGGGGGTCACGGGTTTGGTCTTGAGGGTCACATGGGCAGGTGCCTTTTCAGCCTTCTTCACTTGCGCTGGAGGCTTTGTCTTGGACTTGCCCGTGTCTTTCAAAGCTTGGGCTTTGGCAGTCACTGGCTTGGCCTTGACAGGCGCTGGAGGCTTCTTTGCAGATTTGACAGCGGGTTTCACTGCAGATTTGGCCGCAGATTGAAGCTTGGGCGCGACCTTGGCGGCAACTTTGGGCGCAGCCTTGGAGGCGGCTCCTTTTACAGATGACTTACTGGTTGTCTTCACGTCTTGTCTCCTAGCCGTGCAGCTTACTCGCACAGTGTGCGCCAGCCCATCGCAAAGAACGCTTCGCGCTCAATTGCATCAAAACCCATGGATTCAATTTCCTGGGGCGGATGGTGCCTCAATAAGGCACCCTGTCAGGGCGGCGATTGTAGCGACAGGACAAGTCAAATCTGAGATCTGGCGATATTAATTGCGCATTTGAGCTAAAAGGGCTTCCGAATGCCGTCATCGGGTACTCAGTCGACCAAACTTTGCGCCAAGCCTTGCAACAAAATATCTTTGGGCAAATCAATCCCGATGAAAACCATTTTGCTTAACTTTTGCTCTCCATCAGCCCACATCGGCCCCAAATCGCTGCCCATTAACTGATGCACGCCTTGAAAAATCACCTTGCGATCGGTGCCTTTCATGTTCAAAACGCCCTTGTAACGCAGCATGCGGGGACCGTAAATATTGACAATGGCACCCAAAAAATCTTCCAATTTAGCGGGATCAAAAGCCTTTTCTGATCGAAAAACAAAACTCTTGACGTCATCATCGTGGTG
>Ga0209189_1001302_pt1 | contig 18911 bp, 10 predicted proteins | sample C_130820_EF_Meta_FD_187308 | JGI IMG/M metagenome (GOLD analysis project Ga0209189, IMG submission 187308) | Freshwater microbial communities from Lake Croche, Canada to study carbon cycling - C_130820_EF_MetaG (SPAdes) (version 3) | ecosystem: Environmental > Aquatic > Freshwater > Lake... | reverse complement strand
AGCATAATTGTCAGCGCCAGTATTGTTGTACAAGGCTTGATAGCCAATGCCGTAGATATTAGTTCCGCTATTGTTGAATAGGGCTTGGTAGCCTATTGCAAAGTTGTTGGATCCAGAAGAATTGTAACCAGCTTGAGATCCAAGTCCTATTTGATTGCTTCCCGTACTAGCGTAAAAAGACTGATACCCAACGGCGGTGTTGTTGTTGGCAGTGGTGTTGGCTTGGAGGGCTTCTCTGCCAACAGCGGTATTTCCTCCACCAGTGGTGTTTGATTTAAGGGCAAAATACCCTAGTCCAACAAGCGAGTCGCCAGTGGTGTTTGAGTACCCAGCCTGATACCCAACAGCGGTGTTGCTTGGGCCAGTGGTGTTTGACCCAAGTGCGCCTGCTCCAACGGCAATGTTGTAGTTTCCCGTGGTGTTGTTTCGCAATGCAGCATTAACGCTGCCATCATACCCACCAACGGCTGTATTTGAGACACCAGTGGTGTTTGAATATAGAGCTTGCGTACCAAATGCCGTAAGTGTTCCAGTGGTATTACTGTACCCAGCTTGATACCCCACAGCGGTGTTGTTGCTGGCGGTGGTGTTGGTTGAAAGTGCGTAATATCCAATGGCTGTATTATTGCCTCCGGTCGTATTTGCATCTAACGCAAGCGTACCAACAGCAGTGTTGTTGGAGGCTGTGGTGATAGCCCGTAATGCTCGCAACCCCACACCGACGTTTTGGTTACCAGTTGTGATGTTGTAAAGCGCCGATGCGCCAACTGCCGTATTTTCAGCAGACGTTGTTCCGTACAACATTGCGCCAGCACCAACCGCCGTGTTTCTTGCGCCCGTGGTATTTAATTGAAGTGCAGATGTGCCAATGGCAACAAGTTCAGTGCCTGTAGTGTTGGAGTTGGCTGCGTTGTGTCCAATTGCTACATTTCCCCCAACGGTATTGTTGTAGAGTGTGGAGGTACCAATTGCAATATTTTGTGTTCCTGTTACGTTGGTATAAAGGGCGTTTGCTCCTACAGCTATGTTTGTTGTACCCGTGGTATTTTTATTCAAAGCAGCCGAACCAACAGCTACGTTGCTGTCTCCTGTAGTAGTAGCTGCCAAAGCATTTGCACCCACCACCGTATTGGTAGCCACAGCACCAGCGCCTTGACCTAACGTAAGGCCGTTTATCAAAACATCCGAATTAACTTGAAGATAGTTTGCACCTGATGCTGAAGATGTTCCAATAAGTAATCTACCACTGGAGTCAATACGCATACGTTCTACAATACCTCCCGCAGAACCGCTTGGAGTTGTCCAAAACTCAATTCTTCCCGGTGTGCTATTTAAGGCTGGTGTACCATCTGCTGAAAATCTTACAAGAGTGTTGTCATAAAATGCTGCTCCATCATAAAGTTGTGAGCCAACTCGACCTGTGGATCTGTTAGCACCAACCAAGGTAGGAGATGCTGCGGTTCCATTGGCCTTTCTAAATCTGACAAAGGACGAACCATTACCATCAACGGTGGAATACTGGTCAAAATCAAATATTGTTGCAACTACCGCAGTCGTTTCTGTGACCGCATTAATAACAGTAGTAGTTGCGCCAATTGAAGATTGTTGTAAACTTAATTTTGCTGCTGGTGAAGTAGTACCAATACCCACGTTCTGGCTTGCGTTCACCGTAAGCGCAGTTACGTTATTGCCTGATTGTAGTTGTAATGTACCGGAAGAATCAGCACTTGTTTTAAGTCCTGGTACTCCTGATACTAATCCTGAATCTGCTGATATGATGCTAGCCATTAATTATATTCCTTTGGGACTATTTAGATTCATTTTGGCCATGATGATTACGGATGAGATGCTTTGTAGGCATCAAATTCTGCTTTGAGTTCTTGGATGGCTTTCATCAGCGCATACTGCAAGTCCGTCTGGTAGATGGACAGGCGCATCTTAGAGCCATCCCTTTCCGAAGACCAGTCAGACTCCATAACCAATTCAGGAGCTACCGCTTGAACATCTTGGGCAACAACACCCAAAGTCAAACCGGGGTCTTCTTCTGTGTTTTGGTCAATGTAGTTGAACGTCTGAACAGGTATAGCGCAGATAACATCAAGGTATGGCTTGGCTGGCGCAAAGTTTGTTTTTTCTCTGCGGTCAGATAAGTTGACATTGTTACCCGAGTAGTTAGCAATACCGCCGTTGGAGCGAACAGTCATCCTTGTTTGTGCGGGGTCATTACAGAACAAGAATTCACTGCCCGTATTGTTGGGCGTTGCAACAGAGTAATTTACAAAAATACCGCCGGGGGTTGCGTTGGAGTTTCTGAAATAAACCATCTGGTTTGCAGCAGAACTTAAAACACCAAGTTTTTCACCCGACAATTGACTTGTAGTACCCACCAGCAAGTTGCCACTGGAGTCAATACGCATCCGTTCATTTCGTGAGTTTCCACCTGTACAAAAAGAAATTCCATCATAGCCGTTAATGCTCAATCCATCTGCATTGGTATCGCCGCTGTGGTCATAGGCGCAAATAGACAAGTTAAAAATGTCGCTGGCAGTTTGACCAAGACCCGCTCTAAAGTTCAATACGCCGCCAATATTAGATGTTAGGCTACCAGAGGTAAATAAAGTCAAACCAACGCCGTTTAGTGTGGTTACAGAGCTTGTACTACCAACATTCAATTTATAGTTTGGTGAACTCGTACCAATACCCAAATTTCCACTAGAGTCAATACGCATCCGTTCTGCGGAGTTTGTTTGGAACGACATATAGTCGCTGGAGTGGTTGTAGCGAATAGCACCATTTTCACTACCACCGCTTCTCGCAAACCAAATAAAGCCATCACTATTTGAAGCTGAATAGATTTGAATATCTGTCCTTGCCCCTGAAGTTTGATTTCCAAAATACGCAACAGTCTGACTACCAGCTGCTGCTGTTACATGGAGCTTTCCGCTTGGCGAACTAGTACCAATCCCCACATTGCCGCTAGAGTCGATACGCATACGCTCTGTATTGCTGGAGGTCGTTGTACTACTACCTTGTTGAAAAATTATGCTTCCAACTGTTGCACCACAACCAATGTAAGTATTTTCAAAAGTTCCATTGTCCACTGTTATACGAGGCACACTTCGCATCAACACACCACCCAAAGTACCAGAGGGGCCACCTAATATCGACAAGTTGTACCCTGCTGTAGTAATTTGTATACCACCATTCGTTACATCTAATTTAGAACCCGGAGAACTAGTACCGATCCCCACGTTGCCACTGGAGTCGATACGCAATCGTTCTGTACTTCCAGTAAACAACTCCATTGCATCATTGTTCGGGTCGTACAAAATTTGACCGTTTGTGGTAGCGCCAGACTTGCCCATATAGATATAACATCCACCTGGAGTCGCCGCTTGAGTTATCAGTGAAAGTGTTGAACTTTGAGACGTAGAGGCGTTCTCAATAATTAACTTGTTTTCAGATCCGTTGGCTTTATAAAGATGCAGTCTGTTGCCCGGAGCTCCAGTACCAATACCCACGTTCTGGCTTGTGTCTACAGTAATTGCTGTAGTGCCATTGTTACTAGCTAATTGCAAGACACCAGATGTGTCTGCTGTATATACCATTGCTGTAGCGGTAGTTGTTCCTGCTGAAATTGTAGATGCCATAACTTATCCTTAAAACACAAGCCAGCGTTGTCCGCTAGAAATTGTAACTGTGACACCGTTTGCCATAGTAACTGGACCTACGCTGTGAGCATTGTATCCTGTTTGAATTGTGTAATTGTTACTAATGATTGCAGAATTTAAAAAGATGCCATTATTTGCTGTGACTTGTGATGATTGCAAGTCACCTGTAGAAGGTTTATAAAGTAGTTTAGCATTGCTTGTGTATACAGTCAATGCAGTTCCACTTGTAGATGATGCAAACAATGGATAAGCAAAACTAGTATTTGCGGTGTCATTGCTGATTGCTGCACCACCAACAGAAGCCCATGCAGGAGATGCACCACTATAACCTTCAAACTGATTAGTTGAGGTATTGTATCTCAACATACCTACGACAGGACTTGCTGGTTGTTGTGCTGTAGTTCCTCTAGTTAAAGTTACAGCACCATTAGAAGTAAAAGTAGAATTTTGACTTGAATCTATTAATAAAGCTTGTGTGCCATTGGTAGATATAGCTATTTGATTTATTGCAGGATAGTAGACACCAGTGGTTGTACCACCAGTTCCACCTTGTACTGCTGGAGTTGTTGCGCTATTATCTGTACCGTTAAGAAATAATGGCATTGTTACACTCCTACTTTTGCTTCAAGTGCGATTACTTTAGCATTTAGTTCCTGAATAGCCGCAGTAAGTGTAGCTATTAAAAAACTAGAATCAATACCTTGATAAACAGGTTTACCATCTTCATCTACAGCATCTTTATCGCCTGTAACGGCGTGAGGACATACTTCTGCCAACTCATGAGCAATGAAACCTTCTCCATCAGAGCCATCCGATTTCCATTTGTAGGTGACAGGTTTAAGTTGAGCAACTTTATCCAACACTCCTGTCATCGGCGCAATGTCTTGCTTTAGTCGGTAGTCAGACGAGGTGTTGTAGGCAGTATTCGTTGTTGTCGTTGAAATAGTGCCGATGTTGGTTCCGTTGTACCGGAACGTGATGTTGTCACTTCCAGCGGCATAGTTTTTGTTGATAACAAAATTAGGTGCACCTGTAACACCCGTAAATGAATACCCAATACCTCCTGAGCCAGATGAAGCGGCAGTACCTATATAAACTTCACCCCCAGCAGTGATACGCACTCGTTCTACGGCTGAACAACTAATGCTTACCGAATCTGAAACAATGCTGCCAATTCCGGTGTAAGTATTTGCCGCCGCTTCTTGATTTAAAAAGCGTATGCCGCCATACATACTGAGTTTTGGATTACTTCCGGGTGTGCCACCGCCAATGCCTACATTACCTGCACGATTCAAAATCATTACATCCGTGCCTGAAGAACCAGCATCATTTAATGTTCCAAAGTACATTTGTGTACCGGTATTAAAAATGCGCCAATTCCTAGAATCAACTGCTTGTGAAGAATCTTGAATGACAAACTCAGTAGAGCCGGAATTAGATAGTGTCAATTGCCGAATAGGCGAAGTAGTGCCAATCCCCACATAGCCACCGGAGGTAATACGCATACGCTCTGCGGCATTTGTGTAGAATATAGTGTTTGTAGCAAGACTATTGTACATACGAACATTATTGCCACCATCAACATCAAGCAATAATGCGGTTGCGCTGTTAGTTATATTGTTTAATCTTATTTCACCTCCCTCACCACCAAATGCTCTTCCGGTAATTGCTCCATTTACATCCAATGTTGTTCCGGGTGAAGAAGTACCGATACCCAATTGACCGCTAGTATCAAATCGTGCAGCTTCTGAGTCTGTTGAAGTCTTAAAAATTAAACCCGCAGAACGAATTACATACTGTTTCCAAGCAACTCCGTTATTCAATACACTGGTAACACCATAATCATTGCTTGTATCGTAGAACATCGTAATGGCTGCACCAGAAGATGTTGGATTACCGCCGGTTGAACCAATCCCGCCGACAACATGAAATACACAATTCGGCGAACTAGTCCCAATCCCCAAATTACCAGACGCATCCAGTGTCATTGCTTGGGTGAATGTTATTGCGTTTCCTGCTGTCCCTGATGGGGCGTTGTACCATTTATGTTGACCAGCACCTTGCAAATAAGCTGATGCTTGTGCTGTTTGTAAATAAGTGTCTTGACTACTGCTATTAACAAACGAATTGTTACCAACAATAGTGTTTCCACTTGAATCTGTATAAATGGAAGCTCTATTACTTAATTGAATTGCCTTTACAGTTGACAGCCAAGCACTAGGTGTAACACCAATCCCCACGTTTCCGCTACCATCAATACGCATCGTCTCGCCTGCGCCATATTTGCCAAACGCCATGGCATTACCATAAGCAGCAATATAAGGATCATTTGTAGTGGCTGGTTCTCTAAAACGAATTAAAGCGGGAGAATTGTTTGAGTTTTGAAAAAGTGCAACATTTTCACTAGAAGCAGTAACATTAAGTTTGGCAGTCATCGTTGTGGTACCAATGCCCACGTTGCCGCTGGAATCAATACGCATACGTTCTGCGGAGTTTGTGCCAAACACCATTGGATATGCGCCAGTACCTGTCAATACAGTTGAATAACCATCTGCACCGGATAGTATTGTTCCACCACCATTTGATTCTCTACCAAATTGTGATGTTCCTCCAGTATTTATTACTTGATACCTTACTGCGTTTGTTCCTGTAGTTGAGGTAACTCTTGCAATTGCGGCTGTATCTTGAACATCAAGTTTTACTGCTGGCGAAGTAGTTCCAACCCCCACGTTGCCGCTGGTATCCACCCGTATCCTCTCACTACCTCCTGTGTAAAAGGTCATAGGCAAGTATGTGCCTGTGCCTTCTCTAGTGGCTAATAATGACATGTCAGCGATACTGGCTCGCATTGAAAAACGAGAAACATTAACTAAATCTGAAGAACTAACAAACAGGTCAATCGCTGTATCTGTTTGTGTTCCATTTGGCATTAGCGAAAGTCGAGTTTGACCGTTTAATGTACTTGTTTGAAACAATACTCGATTTGTAATAGTAGCATTACTGAAATCACCAGTAATACGTTGTCCAGTTGAACTGAAATTTAAATTACCTGACCCAATATCCAATTTAGCCGAAGGTGAAATAGTACCAATACCCACGTTCTGACTTGAATCGATATAGACTGCATTAGCTGAACTGGCACCAGTTTGTATCTGTAAAGTACCAGATAAATCTGACTTTACTACGAATGCTGTTGTGAGTAATGTTCCTGTTGATATTGTGCTCATTTTTTATTTTTATAAAATTATCCAACGCTGGCCACTTGCGACATTGACATAGTAACTATTAGCAATCGCTAAAGGTCCAACAGAGAGTCCATTTGTATTTGCTGCAATTGTTACATTACTGGTTATATATGTGCTGTTAATAAGAACTAATGGAGTAGCCGCAACATTAGCAACCGCATAAGCCGCATTTGCTTGAATGAATGCCGCATTCGCATAAACGCCTGTTGTGTTTTGTGAACCGTAAGCAGAATTAGCTTGAGTGAATGCTGCCGTAATACTGGTATTCTGTGTTAAATTAATTCCGTTCGAAGATGAAAAAGCAGAATTAGCTTGAGTGAATGCAGAATTGGCATAAGCACCAGATGTTATCGCATTTGCATTTGCATTATTAGCTGCTAGATATGCAGAGTTAGCGTATGAACCGGATACATTTTGAGTATTGAATGCCGCATTAGCTTGTACAAAAGCTCCGTTAGCATAAAGTTGTGCTGAATTTGCGGTGTAGTATGCGGAGTTAGCATAGGTACCAGTTACGTTTTGACCAGTGTAAGCCGCATTGGCTTGTACAAAAGCACCATTGGCATATAACTGTGCTGAGTTCGCGGTGTAATAAGCTGCATTAGCATAAATTCCGGTTACGTTCTGAGAACTGAAAGCACCGTTGGCCTGTACTAGAGCACCATTTGCATATACACCTGCTGAGTTAGCGGCTACATATGCGGCATTGGCGTAAATTCCTGTAGTATTTTGAGAACCATAAGCTGAGTTTGCTTGCGTGAACGCAGCTGAAATACTGGTATTCTGTGTTAAATTAATTCCGTTAGAAGATGAAAAAGCGGAATTAGCTTGAGTAAATGCGGAATTAGCATACGCACCAGATGTTATTGCGTTGGCATTAGCGTTATTAGCTGCTAGGTATGCCGAGTTAGCATAGGTGCCAGTTGTTATTGCATTTGCATTGGCACCATTGGCCGCCAGATAAGCAGAGTTGGCATATGTGCCTGTTACGTTTTGAGAACCATAAGCCGCATTAGCTTGTACGAATGCACCATTAGCGTATAGTGAAGCTGAATTTGCAGTATAGTATGCTGAATTGGCATATGTACCAGTAGTTATTGCATTTGCATTGGCACCATTGGCAGCTAAGTAAGCTGAGTTTGCATATGTACCAGTTACGTTCTGAGAACCATAAGATGCATTGGCTTGTGTGAATGCTCCATTAGCATATAGTTGTGCTGAGTTTGCGGTGTAGTATGCAGAGTTAGCATAGGTACCAGTAGTTATCGCATTAGCATTGGCATTGTTAGCAGCCAAATATGCCGAATTGGCATATGTACCAGTTACGTTTTGAGATGCATAAGCTGAATTTGCTTGAGTGAATGCACCATTAGCATATAGTGAAGCTGAATTTGCAATATTGAATGATGCATTAGCTTGAACAAAGGCACCATTAGCATATGTACCTGTTGTTATTGCGTTAGCGTTGGCATTGTTGGCAGCTAAGTAAGCTGAATTAGCGTATGTACCGGTTACGTTTTGGGAACCGTATGCAGCATTTGCCTGAGTGAAAGCTCCATTAGCATATAGTTGTGCCGAGTTTGCAGTATAGTATGATGAATTAGCGTATGTGCCAGTTACATTCTGTGATGTATAAGCAGCATTAGCTTGAGAGAATGCCGCTGCAATACTGGCATTATGACTAGCGATAACAGAATTAGCAAATATGAATACTGCGTTAGCTTGTACAAAAGCACCATTAGCATATGCACCAGAGGTTATCGCATTTGCATTTGCATTATTCGCGGCCAAATATGCCGAGTTAGCATAGGTACCGGTTACGTTTTGGGAACCGTATGCAGCATTGGCCTGAATAAAAGCACCGTTGGCATATAACTGTGCTGAGTTTGCAGTAAAGTAAGCTGAATTGGCATAGGTACCAGTTACGTTTTGGCTACCATAAGCTGCATTGGCTTGTACAAAAGCACCATTAGCGTACAACTGAGCTGAGTTGGCGGTATAATAAGCTGAATTGGCATATGTACCGGTTACATTTTGAGAAGCATATGCTGCATTTGCTTGTGCAAAGGCTGCGGCAATTGCGGTGTTGTGTGTACTAGATATTGAATTGGCAAATATAAATGCTGCATTTGCCTGTAGAAAAGCACTATTAGCATATGCACCAGATGTTATTGCGTTAGCATTTGCATTATTTGCCGCTAAGTAAGCGGAATTGGCATATGTACCAGTTACATTCTGTGAACCATAAGCCGCATTGGCTTGTACAAAAGCACCATTTGCATATAGTGATGCACTATTAGCCTGTGCATATGCGGAGTTAGCATAGATGCCTGTTGTGTTTTGACTATTATAAGCTCCATTTGCTTGTACGAGAGCACCGTTAGCATATACTCCAGCGGAATTGGCAGTATAGTATGCTGAGTTAGCATATGTACCTGTTACATTTTGGCTATTGTAAGATGCATTTGCCTGAATAAAGGCACCGTTGGCATATAACTGAGCTGAGTTAGATGTGTAATATGCCGAGTTAGCATAGGTACCGGTTACGTTCTGAGAATTAAATGCTGCATTTGCTTGAATGAAAGCTCCATTAGCATATAGTTGTGCCGAATTCGAAGTATAATAAGATGCATTTGATTGTGCAAAGGCACCATTAGCATATAACTGTGCTGAATTGGCCGTATAGTAAGCTGCATTAGATTGAACGAAAGCTCCATTGGCATACAGTTGAGCTGAGTTAGCTGTATAGTAAGCCGAATTGGCGTAGGTGCCAGTTACGTTTTGGCTATCGTAAGCTGAATTTGCTTTAGTGAATGAACTGTTTGCATATATGCCTGTTGTGTTTTGGCTGATGTAGGCAGCGTTTGCCTGTATGAAAGCGCCATTAGCATAAAGTGCAGCAGAATTTGCTTGGGAGTGACCAGAATTGCCGTGGATATAGGCTGCATTTGCTTGTAAGAAAGCTGCATTTGCATAAATTCCAGTGGTGTTTTGAGAATCATAAGCTGAATTGGCTTTTATGAATGCGGCGTTGGCATATAGTCCAGAACTATTTTGAGAATCATAAGCCGAATTTGCCTGAATATATGCATTATTAGCATAACTTCCAGCAACTCGAACTTCTTTATTTTCTTGATTACCTAAATTGGTATAATTGGTCTTCATGTTAACTTATTTCTAATAGACTCAATATTACATCAACTGAAGAAGCTGTATTTGTATTTACTGAAATTGAATCACCAGCTTCTAATACTAATTTTTGTCCTCCACCTATTGGAATTAAAGCACTACCAGGATCAACTTGAGCATTTTTAACCATATAAAAATTAGAATTGCTAATATTTACAATAACATTTGCGGTTATTGAATTATTTAATATATTCGCAACTGACATACCAATAATGGTTGCTTGAACTCCAGTATTGGCTGTATATACCACCGTTGTGGATATTCCTACTGCGGCTGCTCCATAATTTTTAAAACTATTTGCCATTTTTGTTTCCTAATAACTTATATTTATCAACCTAATGCAATCGCATATGCTAATGCATCGGAAGCAGCTGTATTTGCAGCAGTAAATGCTGAATTTGCATAAATTCCAGTGGTGTTTTGACTTGAATAGGCGGAGTTTGCATAAATTCCAGTGGTGTTTTGACTTGAATAGGCGGAGTTTGCATAAATTCCAGTCGTGTTTTGGCTAAAATAAGCCGAATTGGCATAATTACCAGTAGTATTTTGACTGTCGTAAGCTGAATTCGCTTTGAGAAAAGCTGCACCAACTTGTGATAAAGCAGTATTTGCAGTAGTTGAAGCTGAATTGGCTACATCATAAATGCGTTGAATCTGTGCAGTTTGGTCTGAAGCACCTACAAATTGTGCAGTAGACTGTACAGCTGCCGGTGAACCTGGTCCAACCCTTACATTAATTTGTGATAAGGGAGTTACTACTACTGTTGCCATTATGCATCTGTACCATAAGAATTAGTTACACCAGTAACTCCTGGAGATACATAAATTTGTCCTTCTAGTACGCGAGAAACTTGATTGGTTACACTTGTTGTGATAACATCATATACATATCTGCCATATGGAATGTTTGCAGTTGTCGGTGCATCTAGTGTGAGTGTTATAATTCCATTATTTGCACTAGTAATGGATGTTGTAAGATTGAACGCAACATTGGCAGTCGTATATGATTTTTTAGCCCTAGATGTTACGGTAAAACCAGTGAGATTATATGGGTTTCCATAATCGTCAGCTAATGTCAATTGGGATGTAAAAGTAGAACCTTGTTCCAAATATTGGTCTGAATATCCTGCGGCCATTTTATTTACTCTTTTTGGTTATGTTTTATTTATTGGCTAATTGATTTTGCAGATTGGTTACTTTTTCATTAAGCTCTTTTATCGCTTCAATTAATAATGCTGTGATATTACCGTAATCTACTGAAAGTGTATTACTATTGTCAGTCTTATCAAAAGTGGACCTAACAACTTCTGGTAATATTTCTTGAATTTCCTGAGCAATAACACCAACTTTTCTAGTCTTATCTTTTGTATCTTTACGAGTGTAATAAACACCGCGCAATTTAAGAGTTTTGTTTAGTGCAGAATCAATAACAGTAATATTTTCTTTTAATTTTATATCGGAATAAGCAGTAACATTTCCAACAGCAGTTAAGTTACCATTATAATCTATTGATAACTTAGAGGTGCCAGAATCGTATGCACTATTGGTAGTACCAAAATTAAAGTTATAAAATCCGCCATCCATACTCAAAGTATAATTGTAAATTCCAGAGTCTGGATCTTTTACATCATAAAACTGCAACATACCAGAAGAACCACCACGCATTCTAAACATATTGTAACCATCACCAGTAATTTCAATAACGCCTGTAGATTTAACAGCAGCTGTAGCCAAGTTAAGAGTAGTAGCTGCATTTAAGTTAAGGACTCCACTACTTGGTGCAGTAATGGTCGCCCATTCAGCAGATACCGCATTATTGGTGAATTGTAATATTGCGGCACTTCCATCACCTGAAGGTGCTCTTATGCGGACACCTCGGTCACCAGCAACAGTTACAGCAGAAACTGCGCCAGCGGCTGATACAGAATCAAATGTTACTCCACTTGTGGTACTTAAATTCTGATTAATTGAGTATTGAGTAATATTATATGCAGTACCAGTGGTATTTTGATTCAATGTTGGGAATGTACAGTTTGATAAGTTACCTGATTGTGGAGTACCAAGAATTGGAGTTGTTAGATTTGGACTGGTTGAAAGTACAACTGAACCGGAACCTGTACTTGTTGTAACACCAGTACCACCAGAAGCAACAGCAAGAGTTGCTGATAAACCGGCCGCAGTACCAGTGGTATTTTGATTCAATGTTGGGAATGTACAGTTTGATAAGTTACCTGATTGTGGAGTACCAAGAATTGGTGTTGTAAAGGTTGGACTCGATATAGAAGGACTGGTTGATAATACATTTGAACCAGTTCCTGTACTTGTTGTAACACCTGTACCACCAGATGTAACAGGTAAAGGTTGTGAAGAAGTTATTTGACCTGCAGCAATATTTGCATTTAAAGTTCCATAGTTTGCAAATGTTATAGATCCAACTGAGTTACTTGTTGGATTTGTTGCTATACCTTGGAATAGATAAAAGTTACTTGCAGCACTTCTTACTAAACCTGCATATTTTGTACCTACACTTGCATATTGACCATAGAAACCAATATCAATTGTGTCAGATAAATTGTTTGCAGCTAATTCAATTAATGAATCAACTGTTTGGAATGTAGAAACATTGATATATGAAGAAGTTCCATTTACAAATAGGTTACCAGTAACACCTAAATCACCAGATAAAGTACCACCGGTTCTTGGTAATGCATTATTAGCTGTTGTAAATGCAGAGTTAGCATAAGAACCAGCTGTTACTGCTTTAGAATCTGCTGTAGCTGCATTTGTTGTAGCAGTATTTGCTTGAGTGTATGCCGAATTTGCATAAGAACCAGCTGTTACTGCTTTAGAGTCTGCTGTAGCTGCATTGGTTGTAGCTGTATTTGCTTGTGCATATGCGGAATTTGCTTGTAAAAATGCAGGTGCTGCGGATAAGGCCGCCGTATTAGCTGCTGAGAATGCAGAGTTAGCATAAGAACCAGCTGTTACTGCTTTAGAATCTGCCGTATTTGCCGCAGAAAATGCTGAATTAGCATAAGAACCCGCTGTTACTGCTTTAGAATCTGCTGTGTTAGCTGCTGAGAATGCTGAGTTTGCTTGTATGAAAGCGCCAGTTAAAACTTTGTTTGTTGGTACTGTTGTTGTACTTGTAGATGTTGTACTGTCTGAAATCATATTCGCAGTCATAATTTGCGAATACTGAGTACCATTGTTTACATCTACAATATCAAAATATTTGTTAGTTTCATTCCAACGAATTGAAGCATTTGCATTTGGAATGCCATTTGGTTGATTATTTGCAGTACCTCTATTAACACTAAAGTAACTTATAATAGGTGTATTTGTGTTTGCATTTATTACAAAATTGTTTGTTGTATAAACAACTGTTCCATTAAGTACAAATGAACCACCAACTGTTACAGAACCTGATGTTGTTAATGACTGAAATGCACCAACAGCATTTGTTGCTGAAAGAGATGATCCGGTCAACGTCATATTGTTGAATGTTTGAGCACCAGATTGTAGATTATTGGCAAATAGATATGCAGAGTTGGCATATGAACCGGATACATTTTGTGAACTATAAGCTGAGTTTGCTTGGGTAAATGCTGCTGAAATACTTGTATTGTGTGTAGCAAATACCGAATTAGCAAAAATGTATACTGCATTAGCCTGTGTAAAAGCTCCATTAGCATATAACTGTGCTGAATTGGCCGTATAATATGCAGAGTTGGCATATGTGCCAGTTACATTTTGACTAGAATATGCAGAGTTGGCGTATGTGCCTGTAGTATTCTGTGAACTATATGCTGAGTTAGCTTGAGTGAATGCACCTAAAATATATGAAATAACATCATAACCATTAACAACCGCACTTGAGGTTGCAATAATAGAACCACCAAAATTACCATTAGAAGTTACTGTTAATTGTCCAGCATTAATTCTATTGTTTGCAGTTAAGAATGATGTATAGGTATTTCCTGTTATACTTACATTCCCTGTAATTCCTGCACCAGCACCAACAGTCAATGAATTTTGTAATGTTGTTGCACCCAATACATTGATTGTATTAGAAATGGTTGTTGTACCAGAAACAGCTAATGTTCCACCCAAGGTCGAATTGTTAGATACTGATAAACCGGTGCCTGTATTTGTAGCAAAAATAGTTCCGTTAGAAGTGATTGTGCCACTTGCAACCAAACTTTGTGAAGTGTTTGTGAAATATACTTGTTTACCAACAGTTAAATTATTGTCTATAGTTGCAGAAGAACTTGTGCCTGTAACCTGTAATTGGCCAGCAATAATGGCATTATTTCCAACGGTTAAAGAAGTACCTGCGCCGTTTAGAATTAAAGTTCCAGAATCTTTTGTCCAATCATATTTACCGATTGAGTTGATTTCATTTGAATCGGCATTAGTTGCAACAATCCAATCACCAAATGTGTTGGCGAAACCTAAAATATTAACTGTATTTGCCATCTTAACCTTTTTTTAGTAATTGTTGCAACAAAGATTTTATTTCACACATATCCGTTTTGATGCAATCTATTTCAGACCTTACTTTATTTATTTCTTCTTTTTGATTCTTTACCAACATAAGTTTAGCATAATACTCATTTTTTTCTGTATTATCTGTAGGCAAAAGAGCTCTACTGTTTATATCACGAACAAAATTTGTTCCAGTAACTCTTACTACTTCCATTTTAGATTCCTGTTCCTGCTGGTAATGCTAATGCACGAAGGTCTGTTAAGAATGGAACATTAGTATTATCACTTGTTGCTAAAACTATTTTAATTGCAAATTGAATAAATGATGAATATTTTTGACCAGTTGTTGCACTGGTGTAACTAATGCTGTTATTTGCTTGATTACTCGCAAAAATACCAGGAGCACATTCATACTCGTACAAATCAGTTCTAGACGTAGAATATGTATTCGGATTTTGCATAGTTGTCATTAACTGCCAGTTACCCGATTCAAATGGTGCTGTATCTAATGAATTCAAAATCTTGTAGTAAACGTAAACTGCTGTACCCAATGGTTTGTATGCAGTATAGAATACACGCAAATCACCTGAATCATTTCCTGGTGAAAGAACAACTTTCTTGGTGAAATATTTTGCGTATGAATTACCACCTTTTGATGAAGTTTCACCAGTTACTGTAACCACGGCATTTGCATTTCCTCCGCGAGTAGCTGGATTGGAAATTGTAATTGTTGGTGTTGTTAGATAACCTGAACCTGGTGTAATTGTATACACGGAGGTAATCGCACCGTTTGCGTTTGCGGTAAATCCTAATGTTGCAACATTTGAACCAACATCTGGACTTGAAATTGATATTGTTGTTGCATTGACATTATAACCATAACCTGGATTGGTAATAGATATAACATTATTACCAATTCCCATGTTATTGATGACATATGATATTGCATACATCGTAACACCATCGTCCGAAATGATTGGAGTTACGTTAGGATCGCTTGTTGCCATTGTTGCATACAACGAGAACGAGCTGTTTGAATATTTCAATAGGGTTCTTTCTCCATTACCATCATTCAAATAAATGTCATCAGGTAAAGGACTACCTAATCTTCCAGGAGTAACTGAGTTTGTTCCTGTTGGTACATTTCCTGTACTTAGTGTTCCGGCATAAGAATAATTGATGTTTGTACCGGTTGGCGTAAGGTCGGTTGTTGTAAGATTCATTGCATCATAAACTCTACTTGGTGAATAGTTACCAAATATTTGCGAAGCACTATTTGCATCCAATTTATTCAAAATATCTTGATGACCCATTTTTCTAAATGGCAAACCTTTTGGAATAGTAAATTGAACAGAAGCTGAAGTTGTTGAGAATACACATTTATCAATAACAAACATCAAATCTTTTGTTTGGTCAGCAGTCCATGTAATACCATTTTGTGATTCAAACAATGCGCCGACATAAGGTGCCGCACCAATTTTTGTTGGATTGGTTGGATTTGCATCATTCACATTAGCTTTTGCTGTTGACGGTACTGCTATTTGATTTTGTTGACCGTAATACAATACATAATCTTTAGATGATGATTGAACCATGAATCCATACAATACATTAGATTGAATATAAACCGGTGCGTCAAAAACAAATTCTGTGTATGCACTTGGATCCAAATAATGTGGTGTACTGGATGTATTTACTTGATTTGGAAGCAATAATACTGTAGAATAATCTAAAGCAGCTCCACCAGGATAACCATTAACTGTAGGTAAAATACTAAGTTTTACTGGAATATTAGTTCCGGGTTTTGAGTAGAAAAACAATTTAATTGAGTATAAGAAAATACCATTAGGATAGTTATCTTTTGAAACAATAAATGTTTGGCAAACAGGATCACCACCAGCAGCAGCAAATGGATTAGCAAGAGTAATAGAACTTGTGTTTGTGACCGTGCTGATTAGTTGATTTGATTTTTGATTTACTTGTGTAAATACAGACTTAGATGAATCAATTGAAGCTGCAAAATCTAATTTTTGTGAAGTTGTTGAAAGACCTGAAGCAGTAAATGTTCCTTGTGCATAACTTGTTGCTGTTGATGGATCACTAGATACGGTTCTATTATCTACACGAAATACTCTACTTCCTGTTTGGAATTTTGTAGAAGGAACATTGAAAATACCAACAAAATTACCAGCTTCATCTGTCGATGGTTTAGCTAACGCAGTTCCTGCTTGTACTGCCGAATTAATTTTAGTTAAGTTGCCAGAAATAGAATAACGAGAACTAATGTCTCCACCCATTTGTGTATTTGTACCTAAAGATAAATTTACAGGAGTATCAAGTGTAACCAGTTTTGTTACTGGATCATACGCCGTAATGGTTGCGGTATAGGTGTAAAGACTTGAGCGATAAAGTGTTGTCATTTATTTTTCCAAAATTTTATTAAGTATTTATTGTCTTAGGAAATGATTTATCACCAAAGACTTTACTAATTGTATATAAGAAAGCAAATAATGCCCACATTCCGTAACCTGTTACTATGCCAGCTTGCTTGTCTTTTCTTGGTAATAAGTTGACTATTTTACTAATTGGTTTACCAATGTTCATAATAATTTTACCAGCGAGATTATCTTTATCTCTCTTACCCATTATATATGCCATGTGTTCAGCCCAAGGTGTTGCAATTCTATGAGCCCATTTTGTTGCAAGTTTAGCTTGAATTTCTGAACGCTTCTTGTCATCTTTAATCCAGAACATACATTGTGGACCTTCACCAGACATCCAATCAACAACAACAGTAGCCCAACGAATGTATCCGTAGTAAGCTGCAGGATCATTCAATCTTAGCAGTTCACCAAATTCTTGGTCTGCTTTGTAGATTGATTCATCCATTAGTCCTAATTGATACAGTTTAGTACAAATGATTTTGCCTCCACCGCCGCCACCACCGGAAGGTTTTGGTGCAGGTGGAACATATGTTGCTGATACATCAAAACTGTAAACATATTTTGATGTGATGTTAATGGTAGAACCCACATAATAGGTCGAAACATTTGACGCAGTGGCTGGATCCAATCTTAATTGAGTTGCACCAACAAACCATTGTCCTCCTGCTGGCATATTAACAGAAGTTCCTGCATTAGTATATGTAACTGGAGGATTAATTGAGGTGTATACAATGCTGTTTGTTGGATCTTTAATCGTCATACCAAAAGCAGAGGTTGTTGTACCTGAACTTGTTGCCGACCATCCAATTTTTACTGTTGCCGGTACAGTTGATACTGTATAGGTGAAAGTTGTTGTGGATGCAGGTGTACTTGATAATGAAGTACCAATGCTTGTACCATTTGCATAAACTGTAGATGACCCTGATGCACCAACTTCTATAGTATAAGTTCCAGCAGTAGTAAATGTAACAGGTGAAGTAAAATTGAAAGAAGTGCTATTTGTTCCATCACCCCAAACACCATAGTTGTTTAGTAATGATGAGTAACCTTGCACAATTGGTGTTCCAAATATTTGTGTTGTAACACCACCATTCAATGTATTCGACCAACCACCACCAACACCACTAATAGAACCACTTTGACTTATGCTTATTACGGAACTGGAAGCTACTGTACCAGATGCTGAAGAAGCCAAGTAATTACCTGTAGAATCAAATGTTGCATTTCTTAGTGTTGTTGAACCTAATAAATTGGGTACACCAATAATGTCAGCAACATACAAACGAACTTTTGATGTGTCTGTATAATAATAAACAGTTGTTACACGAGCAATTGGATAAAATACGTTTGCAATATAGAAACCAACAATATCATCATTGTTGAATGTTCCAGAAACACCAGTCAATTCAATTGTATTTGGTGCAGTCATATATTTAGATACATCTACACCGTCAAAGAATGTTGATACGTTTGAGTTAACCAATAAACCAGCTGCACGAATAATAATTTGTTGCGGTCTGATGTAAGGCAATAGTGCAATATTTGTCAAATATCCATTACTTACTCCAAATGTGGAAGAAGTAGGATTATATGCGCCCGAAGTAACATTTTGTATTTGACTTGCATATGTTTGTGTTGTCGTGCTTGTTGTGATTGTTGTAGAAGCACCATTATTAACAGAACTTGTGCTAGTTCTACTTGTTGTTCCTAAAGTACCAGGAATAGTTTGATAATCTCCTGAGTTCAATAAGTTAACACCGGTTGTAGCCTGATACACTTGGAAATTAGGATCAGTAATTAGAATTGCTGGTGCTTGATTGTTATCTACCCAATTGTCCATTGGAGGGTTCATTTGCAATAAGCCCTCTTGTATT
>Ga0209189_1001301_pt1 | contig 18915 bp, 17 predicted proteins | sample C_130820_EF_Meta_FD_187308 | JGI IMG/M metagenome (GOLD analysis project Ga0209189, IMG submission 187308) | Freshwater microbial communities from Lake Croche, Canada to study carbon cycling - C_130820_EF_MetaG (SPAdes) (version 3) | ecosystem: Environmental > Aquatic > Freshwater > Lake... | reverse complement strand
ACTTTTGAACAACTGCAGCCAGACTGTGATTGGCAACAACAATATCACACAGGGGAGGCTGATTATCAATTTGAATCCTTGGATGAAGAATATACAAATCCTCTCTCGGGCAAAAATGAAAAACTATCTCGAATGATACATGGCCCAAATCACACGCTGGAAACTGACTGGGATGGCATGAAAGCCCATCAGTCGCGCATTGACAATGGGCTACGTTTGTTTGGAACGTATTACGGAAACCTGTGGGATTAACTGCAATGGAATATTTTATTATTTGTTTACTGTTGGTATTTTTTCTACATAGTTCCAGTCGATTTTTAGAGAAAAAAAACAAACAAAATTTCAAAAATTACATGAATCAAATGGTTCGCATAGTCAAACAAGAACACCATGGCAGTTGCTACTACTGGTTTGACAGCGAAAATGATAATTTTATTGCTCAAGGGTCAAGCTATTCCGAGCTTGTTGAACAGCTCAGAGAAAGATTTCCTCGCCATATATTTTTGATCGGGAATAACAAGATGATGGCAGGTCCCAAATTTGAAGTATTGGATATAAATCCTGAAAATTTAATTAAACTGAGTAGTGAGTAAAAAGGAAATTTAATGCAAGCACAACAACCAGCTGTGGGAATTCTTAAAAGCCAAGATTTTGGTGATTCCAAGTCATATAAAGTATCGTGTGAATGCGGCAGTAATGATTGTATTCACGATATTTACATAGAGGCAGATGAATATGCAATCACTGTACATATCTCTACTCGACAAACTACCTCATACTGGGAAAGTATTGTGGACGAACACCGTGCCATCAAGAACAGATTTTTAGAAAAACAATGGTATACTATTGCAAGATGGATTAACGGCATTTACAATCGTGCACGAATCACTTGGCATGTGTGGGTAAAAGGATATGCTACATATGAATCTACCACATTGCTAAATCAGCAACAAGCATTAAACTACGCAGAAACTCTACGTCAGGCGATAGAAGATGTAGACAAGATACGTTCTGACCGTGTTAAGAAATTTCAACACGCACCTGACAGTCAGTCATAATAATCATATATATTGGTATAAATAGGTTGCTATAACTGCCTTTCGCAAATATAACTTAATCAAGAAGGAAATCAAAAATCTGTGCCTAAAGAAGAAGCTATCAAGCTGACCGGAACTATCAATGATGTATTGCCAAATACTGTGTTTAAGGTCAAGCTAGAAAACAGTCATGTAATTACTGCTACCATCAGTGGAAAATTGCGTCAAAATAACATTCGTCTGACTCAAGGCGATTCTGTTGAAATTGAGATGAGCCCTTACGATCTAAACAGGGGCAGGATTGTGTATCGTAATAAATAGTATCATGGACATTCGTGATACTATCAATCTCATTGAAGCAAAAAACTCTCGTAAAATAACTCAAGTGAAATTGCCGTATGGGCGCAATCAACTTGCACCTAGTATGAGTAAATCTACGCTGGATTTTCATTATGGAATTTTATACAAGGCTTATGTAGACAGATATAATGCTGATGAAGGCGATGTTTCGTTCAATGAAGCCGGTGCATTTCTTCATGAATTATGGTTCACTCAATTCCGAGATAAAGCAGCTTATAAACGTCCTCAAGGACGTATTCTAGAATTTATCGAACGCAAGTTCGACAATTTTGTTGATTTCAAAAAAGAAATAAAAGACCGTTCGCTAAAGACACAAGGGTCAAGTTGGGTCTATATGAATCGCAACGGTACAATTAAAACTATCCCAAATCACGAAAAACGCAACGACATAGTGTTTTTGATTGACATGTGGGAACATAGTTATCAGCGAGACTATGGATCCAACAAAGGCAAATATATCGATAGCCTTTGGAAAATCATAAACTGGGACGCTATAAGCCAGCGACTGTAATCTATACCGATACCAAATAAGCGTCCTCTTTGCTAAATATATAGCATACGAGGATTATTCTATGGCGTTCGCTAATATCAATGTCGGCAATTACCCAGCAGATGGCACGGGCGATCCGCTGCGCACAGCATTTATAAAAATCAATAATAACTTTGCCAATATCGCAGCAGGCAACATCACTGTAAATGCGCCGGTGAAAAGTGTTGTTGGTCGCACAGGCAACGTGATTCTCACAGTAAATGACGTAATTGGCGCTGTATCAGCAGCAAATGTTCAGCAACAACCGTTCACTACCAGTAACTCAGCAAATTGGAACAGCAGTGTTAGCACAATCGCTGCAGCTTTAGATCAACTTGCTCTTAGAATCCATAACATGGGTGGATAAATACCATTAATATCTTGAATGAAGGAATAACATGGGTCTAGAATTATCACAAATCAATATCGGCGTGACAGCTGACGACGGCACTGGCGAATCAATACGCACGGCTTTCACCAAGGTAAACAATAATTTTTCTAACACTCAAATCTTAGTTAATAACATCAACAATAGCTATGCAAATACTACGTATGCTCATTTTTCCAACATAGCTATCGACAATATTGTCAGTGATGTTCAAATGCAGGGTGTGCTGTATATCAACGGCAGCCCTGCAGCAACAATAGCAACTACTTTCCCTGGCGGTACAGTACCATTGGTTGCTAATTTTAGCAACACTCAACAAAGTACTACCACAACCAACGGAGCATTATACGTGCCTTATGGCGGTGTAGGCATTGGCAAAAATCTAAATGTCGGCGGCTACGGTATTTTTTCAAATGTCACTGATAGCTCAGGTTCTAGCACTGGTGCAGTTCAAATAGCCGGTGGTTTAGGTATAGCAAAAAGTGCATATATTGCACAATCATTAAATGTCAGTGGCACAACTTCTGTTTCTACATTAAATGCGTCAGGCATTTCTTCATTTAGTTCTGGAACGCCTTCTACTAACTACACCGATGGCGCACTTGTTGTCAGCGGTGGCGTGGGTATCAGTCAGAATTTAAATGTGCAGGGTAATATCTCAGTAGGCAATCTTAGTATTACCACAGGATTCAGTTTGGCTTCCAGTGCATCCTTCTCTGTGGGAACATTCTCAAGTAGTGACAATCTTCTGGAAATTCACAAACCATTCAGTGGTTCTTTGAGCAGTGATGATGGAAAAGACGTTGGCTTTTTGTTTAATTTTTATAAGGCGGGTTCAGGCGCGTTAAAAGCCGCATTAGTTTGGGCAAACGACACTACTCATTTGGAGTATTACGGCACTGGCGTGGAATCAGTCGGCGGTGTTGTCACACCAGGCACATATGGCACAGGTAAATTTGGTGAGTTTTGGTCAGTAAACACTACACCAAGTACTAGTACAACAACTGGTGCTATTCGAACAGCAGGTGGAATCAGCGCCCAAGGCAATATTTTCGCAGGTGGAAATCTAAATGTTTCTGGCAATATTATCACAACTTATGGTTTGTTTTGGGCAAATGGTGTTTCAGCGATACAGCCTTATTACAGCAACGCCCAAGTTGCTACATACTTGCCAGTTTATTCGGGGTCACTGTCAAATTCCAGTGACATAGTAACTATAAATGCAAACATTGGTGCTTATCAGATATTTGCTAATGCAAATGCAGCAACTCAAGCTACCTCAATTAATACAATCAATGCCAATGTCACTGCTGCAAATTCAGCAATAATCACAGCCAACACTGGCCTCAAGAGTTACGTAGATACACAGATATTAGCTGTGAGTTCCAGTGGAAACACAAATGTAGCAGCATATATTTCGCAAGTATATTCAGGAAACGTTGGCATCGTCGGTAGCAGCGGTAACGTCAATGCCAGAACAGTTTATGCAAATTTGATTGGTTCTTCAGCGAATGTAGGTAATTTAATTACGACTAACGGATTGTTTTGGGCAAATGGCGTGAGCGCATTAGCTTCCTCTTACGGCAATGCTCAGGTCGCCACATATCTACCAGTCTATACTGGAAATATTGCAGCTGGAAATTTGATTGCCACCGGGAATCTGTATGCAAGTAACTTTATCGGCACTTCAGCCAATGTTTCTACTTTATATGCAACAAGCGCAATTTATATCAACGGCGTGCCGGTGTCTACAACAGGCGGCAGTGCTAGTTTTAGTAGTATTAACAGTACAATTATAGGCAATCTAGCACCAGCTGCCGGAACATTTACCACATTACAAGCCACTGGTAATATTGTTGCTGCGTCAACCGCAACCAGTACCAGCACAACAACTGGTGCATTAGTTGTATTGGGTGGTATAGGTGTCGCAGGAAGTATTAATATTGCCACTGGTTCAGTTTTAGATCTAAGCAATGGCGGCGGTACCAGAATTTCTCGCGACGGCTCATCAAATGGTCTTAGACTTGATACTGGATATGTGAATAGGTTATTTGTCAGTGATAATGGTAATATAATAATCACTTCAACCACTGCAAGTTCTAACACAACAACTGGTGCTCTGGTAGTCACAGGTGGTGTTGGCATAGGTGGTGATTTGTATCTAGGTGGTGCAATTAAGGCTACTGGGCAATCTTCAATATCATGGACCTCTGGACTTGAATATCCAAGTACCAGCATTGCATTGTATATTAGAAATCCCGGAAGTAAAACTGCAACTTTCAGCTTAACAAATAGCACAGGTGGTGGGCCAACTTTCTGGAATGTCAACGGTAGTCTATATCTAGATACTACCTATACAGCCGGCTCTAATGTTACTATTAGTCAATCTACTGCATCCACAAGTACTTCAACTGGTGCTCTAATAGTCGCTGGCGGTGTTGGCGTAGCAGGAAATATCTACATGGGTGGCGCTGGCTTGTTCTGGAGCAATGGTGTAAGCTATGCAGCCAGTACAAATCCTAACTGGGCAGCAACAGCCAACACAGCTATCTATTCACAAACTACTGCTTACACCACGCAAACCTTCTATCCTACTTTCAGTAACATAGCAGGTGGCAACACAGCATTAGGCGTGAACTCAGGATTAACATTCAATGCTAGCACTGGTAATCTAACAACAGCAGGGCATGTAGGTACCCATTGGGGTGCAGTCGCTGCTACTACTGCTAACATCAGTTCAGGTACTGCTAGCACTAGTACAACAACTGGTGCTCTGGTAGTCACAGGTGGTGTTGGCATAGGCGGCAACATTTACATGGGCGGCACTGGTTTGTTTTGGTCAAATGGTGTAAGCTATGCAGCTAGTACAAATCCAAATTGGGCAGCAACAGCTAACGTAGCACTTTACGGGCAAGTCAATGCTTATACAACACAAACTTATTATCCGTTGTTCAGCAATACAGCTACAACTAGTGGTAATACAACACTGGGTGTGAACTCAGGGCTGACGTTCAATGCTACCACGGGTAACTTGACTTCACCTGCTGGCTTAGTAAGCACAACTCATTGGGGCGCTGTGGCAGCTACCACTGCCAATGTCAGTTCAGGTGCTGCTAGTACCAGCACAACAACTGGTGCTTTAGTAGTCACAGGTGGTGTAGGCGTCGGTGGCAACATTTACATGGGCGGCACTGGCTTGTTTTGGAGCAATGGTGTGTCATATGCAGCTAGTACAAATCCAAATTGGGCAGCAACATCCAATGCAGCTATCTATGCACAAACTACTGCGTATACAACACAAACTTTCTATCCTACATTCAGTAACATAGCTGGTGGTAATACAGCTCTTGGTGTAAACTCAGGCTTGACATTCAATGCTACTTCGGGTAACTTGACTTCACCAGCTGGCTTAGTAAGCACGACTATTTGGGGCGCTGTGGCTGCTACAACAGCAAATGTCAGTTCAGGTGCAGCCAGTACCAGCACAACAACTGGTGCTCTAATAGTCGCTGGCGGTGCTGGCATAGCAGGAAGTATTAATATTGCCACTGGTTCAGTTTTAGATCTAAGCAATGGCGGCGGTACCAGAATTTCTCGCGACGCCTCATCAAATGGTCTTAGACTTGATACTGGATATGTGAATAGGTTATTTGTCAATGATAATGGTAATATAATAATCACTTCAACCACTGCAAGTTCTAACACAACAACTGGTGCTTTAGTTGTTCGGGGTGGTGTTGGTATAGCTGGAAATCTCAACATTGGTGGCAATCTCACTGTAGGACCTTATACTGAAACAAATTATCTAGCCACTGTGGGTACCTTGATGCGTGGAGGCGCTATTCAGGGAGGCATACTCCTGGCTGGCATTGTTGGTTCTGACGCGACCACAAGGGCCACTGCGTATGACACGTACATACAAACATCGGCATCGGTCGCATCCTACACCGTGCCAACATTAATTCATTATAGAGCATCACAAGGTGCTTTTGGTGCAGGATCAAGCGTGGCGAGTCAACTTGGATTTTATGCTGATAACTCCCTTCAAAATGCTGGATCTAATTATGGTTTCTTTTCAACTATTCCGTTGGGTACTTCAAATTATGCATTCTACGGCTCTGGTACAGCAAGTAGTTTTTTCAACGGTAACGTAGGCATAAAGAAATTACCAACTATTGAATTAGATGTTGCTGGCTCCGGTGCTGTATCAGGTAACTTATACATAGGTTCAATCGCACAGAACAGAGCAAATTTACAAGTAGGCGGGGGTACATTAGGTACTTCAGCCGGCAATTCTCTAACAATTGCTGAAATGTATCATAACAATGGAAATGCAGGTTATTTAAGATTTACTGCAAATAGAAATGCCAATGGCACTGATTGGAACACAGCTAGTTTCCGTATACAGAAACGAACTGATGTAACAGACCAGGGATATATCGAATTTAATCCACTAGGCGATATATATGGCATAGCATTGGGGTCCGGTAGCACAGAAAGAATGCGAATTGCTCAATCGGGTTATGTAGGCATTAATAATAAATCGCCAGATGTTATGTTTCACGTTAAAGATACAAATTCAATTATCAAATCTGAAGGCACGGCTGGTTATGGATCTTTTGCAGCAAAAAGTTCAGGCACAAACCCTGCTTACGTATTTTTTCAAAATGCAACTTCGGGTGAGCTTGGTAGAGTTTATGGTATTGATCCTGGGATTTTAGCGTTTGCAACGGGCACCTCAGCTGCTGAAAGAATGCGAATTGATGCTGGCGGTAACGTTGCAATCGGAACAAGCACCACCGGACAAATAAGATTAACAGTTGCTGCGGCTGATCCTGCGGTTACCACTTTGATTTCGGGTACATCCAAAGGCATTATATTTTATACCAGTACCGGAGGATCAGCTATAGAAGGCAGAGATTACAGTGGTGTAACATCCTATCAACCTTTGAATATTGGCGGTTCCACTGTTAACTTTACTTCAGCAGGAACATCAAAAGCGTATGTTGATTCAAATGGCTTGACTGTTACCGGCTCTCTTGTCGCCAGTTCATCTGCAGTTAGTAGCAGCACAACCTCTGGTGCTCTGGTAGTCACAGGTGGTGTTGGCGTAGGTGGTGTAGTTCAGGTAGGCGGTAATATAGTTGCTGCATCAACCACACCAAGTAGCAGCACAAATACCGGCGCTTTGGTAGTCAAAGGCGGTGTCGGCATATCTGGTGCAGTATACACAGGCAGTACTGTTATTGCATCAGGTAATATAGTTGCTGCTGCGACTACTTCGAGTATTGATACAACCTCTGGTGCATTGATAGTCAAAGGCGGTGTCGGCATATCTGGTGCAGTATACACAGGCAGTACTGTTATTGCATCAGGTAATATAGTTGCTGCTGCAGGTACACCAAGTATTAATAGTACAACTTCTGGTGCATTGGTAGTCAAAGGCGGCGCGGGTATAAGCGGTAATTTAAATGTTGGCTATGGTTTAACCGTTGGCTATGGTTTAACCGTTGGCTATGATGCAACCATTGGTTACGGTTTAACCGTTGGCTATGGTTTAACCGTTGGAACTGCTGGCAGTTCCAACGGAAACATAGTTGCTGCTGCAGGTACACCAAGTACTAGTACTACAACTGGTGATCTGGTAGCTGTTGGGGGTGCAGGTGTTGCAGGCGATCTCAATGTTGGCGGTGTGCTCACAGTAGGACCTCATGCACAAGTCACTACAAATTCATTGACAATAGCTGGCACTACAACAGACAGCACTTCATCTCCTCTCTACACATATGACAGCGCCGGCGCAAGTATTTTTCAAGTGAGATCTGATGGTGGTTTATTTTGCAATGGTGCCAAAGCAAAATCACCTGCTGGGTCGTCAGGTACAACTAGTAATGCTGCTAATATGTACATTGCCAGTTCCAGCGGCTTAAGTCAAATTCTTCGTTACACCTCATCAAGACGCTATAAAAACAGCATTCAAAATGCTTGGTATGGATTAAATGAATTGCTGCGCTTGCGACCTGTTACTTTCAAAGGCAACAACGACGGCAATAAAATTTTTGGTGGTTTCATAGCAGAAGAAGTAGATGAATTAGGCCTGAAAGAATTTGTGGTTTACAATGAAGATGGTTCGCCAGACGCACTAGCATATGCAAACATGACTTCTTTATTGACAAAAGCCATACAAGAGCAGCAAGCGCTGATTCAAAAACAACAAGCCATGATTGAAGCCCTTGAAGCTCGTATTACTAAATTAGGTGGATAAAGACTCATTGCAAGGTATAATAAAGTCTTTAAAAACACATAAATACTGGTATATATGAGGATTTTATGTGAGCTATCCTGTTTGGATTACACCTGCCGGCGACTTGGGAATCATTCGAGAATCACAGTTCTACGAGCTGGTCCTGGATGCATATATAGAAAACAACGGCTTCGGTGCAAGCGCAGTAATTGATACTATTGCCAATTATCCACCGTATACCAAAGAAAACGTCGGCGTAATTACGTCAATTCGTATGTTAAAAAACGGTGTAAACTATACCGCTGATTTTATTGATTTATATGCTGATGGTGGCACAGGTTTCGTAGGACAAGGTGTAGTAGTTGGTGGTACAATAGTTAGTGTTAACATTTTAAACGGTGGATATGGTTATTCTACTGAACAAACTACTTTAATCTTTGAAAATGGTCTAGATTTTTTTCATCTCAGCGGCACTTTACCACCAGGATTATATGTGACACCAAAAGGTTCTTTACGTGGTGTGCCTACAGTAACTAACCCTGATCAAAAAACATTTGAATTTGCGATTCGTGCAAAGAATCGTGCAGATGGAAAAGTTTCTGATCGAACCTTTACAATGACGGTGGGTGATATAGAACCGCCGGTTATTGTTCAGAATGAATCATATATCGGCAATTATTTTGACGGTACATATTTTAATTTTCAATTGCATGCACTGGAAGTAAACCCAGCTGCTACATTAACGTACTCAATCGCTGATGGCGTTTTACCTGCTGGACTTGAATTAAGAAGTGATGGTTTGATATATGGTTACATCACTCCGTTGTTAGATCAAGCAACCAGTAATAATATAAACTATAGTGTTGCTCCGTATGATGATGTAGGCTATGATACATTGGGCAAATACAGAAATGAACAATATACGTTCACTGTTCGTGTCGATGATGGAGCCAGTTCTGCTATTCAGCAGTACAGCATGAAAGTCACTGCCAAAGGAAATTGGTCTGCTGATTCTGAAATAGATTCCGTTAATAGTAGTATCATAGACATTTATGATTTGACCGGCACTGAGGTATCTGCAGACGCCAGCAATGTTTATATACCCATTGTCACTACACCGCCACAGTCTTTGCCTACTATTCGCAGTGGCAGTGACTATGCGTTCAAATTTGATGCGTATGATGCACAAGGACAGGTATTAAACTTTGAAATAAGTAGTTATATAACATCTGGTTTCGACCAGGATGGCACAGATATCTATGATATAAGCACCATTAGTGATATATTGAACTATACATCTACACTGAGTAGTAATCTCAGCACAGTTACTATCCAAGGCAAAACATACAACACAACCAATGGCGTAGCAAACATTGTTATAGACACTGCTTCTTATAAACCAGGCAATGTCACTGTGAATTCTGTATATTATGTCAACAATAAACTTCTGACATTTTTAGTTTTAGACAAAAGTGTCACGGTATATAAAGGCAACGTATTAACTCAACCTACCACCGGCGCCAATGCTAATGTGTATCTTAATAGCACTGGTTCTGTGATAACATTAATAGATTCTGTAGGAAGTTTCGCATCTAACGTAGGCAATGTATTTGTTGCTGGACTTGGAAACACATACATATTCAGTGATGGAGCGAACCTCACAGCAGCAACAACACAAGCCAACAGTACATATATAACTTACCCCACTGCAACTTCATATACTCCAGTCAGTAACATAACAGTTTGGGCTAATACAATCATCATGAGTGGCAGATTAAGTGCAAATATAACTGTCACTCAGCCCACAAATCCAGCATTGACTGGCACTGCTTATGATATGATAAGATTTGATCAGACTGGGTCTTCTTTTCCTTATAATCTAATATTAGATCAATATACCGGTTGGTTATCAGGTCATATTTCACCGCAAGTTGAAGTATCTAAAACATATACATTTGAAGTTTCTGCTTACAGAGAAAATGATGCTGCCATCATCAGTAGACCAGTAGAATATACGTTAACTGTGTTGGGTGATATTAACAACAGTATTAACTGGATCACTGATTCTGATTTAGGTAAAATAGACAACGGCGCAATAAGTCAATTATCGATTCACGCTACCGCTACTGTAGCCGGAGTCCCTACTGCAGTGACTTATTCATATGTAACTTCTGGTTCTTCGTTACCCAATGGTCTGAAATTGCTCAGCAACGGGTTAATTGTGGGAAGGGCTAGTTTTGAATATTTTTCAATTGACACTGGTGCTACATCAATAGACGGTAACAAAACTACGTTTGATGACACATACTCATTTACAGTAAAAGTCACATCAGTTGATGGGCGTGTATCGGACACCAAAACTTTTACAATAGCAGTGAACAATTATAATCGTTTACCATATGAAAATTTATACTTAAAAGCATTGCCTTCACTGGATCAAAGAAAATTATTTTTATCTATTGTAGACAACACAGATATTTTTCCAGAAACTTTAATTTATCGTGCCAAAGATCCTTACTTTGGTAGAGCCAGGGATATACGTAGTTTATTTTTATCAGGCTTGACTCCTAGTGCGTTGAGTCAATATGCTGAAGCTATCAGCACAAACCATTTTACCAAAAGAATCACATTCGGTGATATAAAAACTGCCAGAGCCCTGGACGCAAACTTCAATGTCAAATACGAGGTTGTATATCTAGATTTATTGGATCCAGTGATGGACCAGGGACGTAGTCCTAAGGATTCAATGCTATTAACCAATATAATTAATCAGTGGTATGCGCCAGACGGCACTGCTGGAGGAAATGTTTATTATCCAAATGCTTTCACCAACATGCGTTCAGTAACATCAAGTAGTATTGGATTTAGTCATCAAGGAAGTTTACCTGAATGGATGACCAGCACGCAAGAGGATGGTAAAGTTCTAGGATTTAGACCTGCAGTAGTGTTAGCTTATACAGTAGCTGGTGCTAGTAAATTAATGGCATACAGATTACAAACAGCTGGACTTGAATTCAATCAAATAGATTTTGTTGTGGATAGGTACGATTTAGATAACGGCCTAAGTAAAAATTTCAATACCAGTATCAGTAAATTCTACGGCGGTCGAGAAACTACATTTGATAGAATTTTGCGCTTAAGTAATCCTGATTACAGTGTAGATTTTGCATTAAGAGGCTTAACTTTTGATTCTATACATAATCAGACAGTTGAACAAGTACGTAGCCTTGGTGGATTTGATGGCACAACAGCGTTTTTCAACGATGATCTGATCGTATTTGCTCAGCAAGAACAATATGCTGATTATACAGGACCAAATGACGGTTGGAATTTAGTCACTCCTGCCGGCAGCACTCCAATAGCTGGTTATCTGGATAGAATAGTTAATACTGTGGAAACTGCCTTATCGACAGATGCGGTTGCAGGCAGTGACTACATCATAGTAACAAACACTGCAGGAATTCAATTGGGTTATACAGTTGAAGCAGGAGCAAGCATTTCTCCAGCTGTTACAGTCAGGAGAATAGTAGGCAACACAGTTTACCTAGAAAATAGTTATAATAAATCATCCCAACAGTATATATTGAATGATATTGCTGGTGGTTCTACTATTTCATTTGCGCCGGTGGACATGAGATCTTCTGTTTGGAAGGTTAAGATAGTGGATAGCCCAGTGACTGCCGCATTTACTCCAATCAACGCCAGTGATTTTGGCAGCGATTCTATCGGCTTTGATACACGCACATGGGATCCGTTACTAGGTTGGTTGAATGCTCCGCCAGCGCCAACACAAATAGTACAACTAGTCTTTTATTCTCCAGTTAGATTACAAGAAAAAATACAGATAAACCATGGTGTGTCCCTCGGCCAAACAATCATTTATTATGATCCTATATTAAAATCTGGATTAAGTGTGCCTGAATATACAAGACTCAGTGGAACTACATCTGCCACAAGTGCTAGTATTTTTGATACAGGTAAAACTAAATTTATCAATAACCGAGATAGTTATTTGGCACCAGTGGAACAGGATAAATATATAAAATTCCCAAAGATCGGAGTGTTTAAGTAATGTCATCAAACATCAATCCATTTAATATTGACGGCGCATACCCTGTCGCTGGTCAAGACAACAGTTCGCAAGGTTTTAGAGATAACTTTACCAATATAAGAAATAATTTAGCTTCTGCCAAATCAGAAATTGAAGATTTGCAAAGCAAAGCATTGTTAAAATCTGCACTTACTGGAACGACCTTAGATAATAATCTGTCAGGTAGTGTTCTGTCAGCACCTGCACTACAAGGATTCTCAGAAACAATTGTAGATCATTCAAATATTTCTGGTACAGTTTCATTAGATTTTTCAAGTGCAAATGTGCATAAAATGACTTCAACCGGCTCAGTAACCCTATCATTTTCCTCCACTTGGCCAGCTGCTGGTTCATTTGGTCGAATGATCGTGTGGCTGACTTTGGGTTCAGCAAGCCACACGTTGAGTTTACCATCGTCTGTTACACTCGGCTATAATAATATATCAGGCTTGGTTTTAACTGGATCAACCAATATAATCACGTTTGACTCTGTTGGAACTTATATCTTTGCGTTCAGCACCATTGATGGCGGCACGAATGTTCACATCGAAGATGTGACCCGCAACTATCAATATTTTCAAGATCCAACTTTCTACTTTAATGATAGTGTAAATCCTACATTCTTGGTGGGATATGGAAAAAACCTAACTTATGCATTGACTACGATAGAAAACGCTGGCAATTCCATTGTCAGTGGTTATGGGTCGTATAATGCTGTATCAGTGGGAAATCTTCAATTAGCTAATCTAACATATAAACAATTAGACACTGGCAGACTAGCAAGTTATACAGTTACTTCAGCTCGCGGAAATCTGCAGACCAGTACTCTAACTGGCGTGAAAAGTAATGATCTATTAGGTTACCATAATGCAGTTGCTTATTCAGGCATCAATAACAGCGGCAATACATTCCAACAAACAGCCAGTATAAACTTCTATGCCACCGGCTCTAATGTCACATATGGGTTAGGCGGTAACATTTCATTTTTTACTGCAGATGATGGCGCGAATGGCGGCAATGGTCCTAATACTGTGTTTCAAGTAGTTGGCATGGAAAACGACCGCAGTACTCGTATATTTGGCAATTTGACATTGGCTGCTATCGGCGGAACATCATCTTCCTTTGTGCCAGCTAGCTGTAATGATACAGCTGGTTCAGTCGGCCAGATAGCGTGGAGCAATAATTATCTTTATATTAAGGTGTCATCTGCTGGTTCAAATTCATGGGGTCGCGTTCAATTACCCACGACTTGGTAATATACCCATTTGTATTGACTCCTAGTAAACAACAAGTTATATTTGTGTCTATTAGGAGTCTTTATGAAAATTGATTTAAACAAATATTCTGATTTCGTCAAAACAGTCACTAGCCCAGCATCAAATGATCTCACTGAGTTCATGAATCGATTGGATAGAGTAGATGCTAACTACGAATCCCACGATGAAAATGGAACTGCCGAACATGGCCCGGATGTAAATGTTCCTCTATTGCTGACAGCAGCATTAGGACTGTGCGCAGAAACAGGTGAATTTTGCGAGATACCCAAAAAGATTTTTTTTCAAGGTAAGCCTCTTACTTCAGAATCTCTTTATCACATGCAAAGGGAATTGGGTGATATTTTTTGGTACTGGACAAATGCTTGTCGCGCCTTGAATCTGGATCCCAACGATGTTATTGCAGAAAATGTTCGCAAGCTAGAATCTCGTTATCCTGGCGGCAAATTTGATCCTTACTACAGTGAAAACAGACAGCAAGGAGACTTGTAAGTGCATCCACTAGCACCTAATTTATCGTCATTATCAGACGATGATGTTCATAAAAAGTTATCAGATTTACAAAAACGATATCAGCAAGCATATAGATTTGGGCCGCAGCAATTGGTACCTCAAATACAAATGATGCTTGAGCATTATCAAGATGAAATCAAACGTAGAAATACTCAACAAATGAATAATTTGCAGCAAAAAGCAGAAGAAAAAGGTTTAAAAAACATCATTGATATCCAATGAAACACGATCAATACGGTGTAGCGTACACAGATTCTGAAGAACTATTTTGGATGCTGTACAAGAATCCAAAACTAGATTTATCTAAAATTTCAGTAAATGATCCTTCACAATTTAATCAGGCTGTGAGCAGTATGTATGCTGATATTCAGATGTTATCTGCTTATCAGCCTAAGAACCATAGTATTGCTGAATTTGATCAAGATCAACAGTCTCGTTGGCACATGCCCGATAACTATAAGAACATGGACATAGCTCAATGGGTATTGGACCAATGCAGTACTCAGGAAGAGTTACAACGTGTCGGACAAGAATTGTTAATGTTTCAAGAGCGTGAATTGTTTGATCTGTTGAGATATTTAAAATATTTTGTAGACACAATGCGGCAGCACAGCGTGATGTGGGGACTAGGCCGTGGCAGCAGCGTGGCTAGTTACGTGTTGTATCTGATAGGTGTTCACAAGATCAACAGCATATATTATGATTTAGACATTAGAGAATTTCTAAAGTAAACGTATATCGCTGATAAATATCAGCACTTAATCGGAGTAAAAATTTATGAGCAAAATGTATCGTACAGCACAGGGAAAGCCTATAGATATTGACAATCTCAGGCTATCTAATGAAAGTACTATTGCGGTAGGTAATATGAAAGTAAATGCCCGCGGAGATCTCCTTGGTCCGGGTGGTGTAGTTAATAAATCCCGAAACCAAGTAATGGATCAACATTACAAATTACACACACCGATGGTGACAACCGATGCTCAGTCAATCATGCAACAACAAATCCAGGCTGGTGCTCGACCCACGCAAGGAGTCGTTCAGCCTTCAGCACCAATTCCATCAGCGTCTGTGCCTAACGTAGACCCATCGGGTTTTTCGTTTGATCCAGAGTCAGAACACATTACGCAACCACAACTTCGTGGTAGTTTGGCAGACAGCATCGCTAAAGGCAATCAATAACAGAGGCAAATCATGACTGAACAGTTCAATATTCAAGATCTAAAATCTATACATGATCATATCGTAGTTCAAGAAATGAATTTTGACGCACGAGTGCTCAGCAGTGGCATTGTATTGCTAAATGACGACAAGAAAACTGCGGGAATCAGACCTCGTTGGGCAAAAGTGTGTATGGTAGGCCCAGAACAAAATTATGTTTCTGTCGGGCAATGGGTTCTCGTAGAGCACGGTAGATGGACTCGTGGGATAACAGTGCCCAGTGACGATGGATATGCTATAATTCGTCGAGTTGATCCTGATTGCATTCTTGCTGTCAGTGATGAACAACCGTTAGACGAAAACATCAGCACTGCTGTTCAAGCACAAGCCAAGACTTTTTCCTAAATTAATCTGCCCGTTTGCATTGCGTCCGGGCAGATTTTGTTATAAACTATTTTCAGTTTTAATCAACGAGTAAAAGAACATGCGTGAATTATGGACTGAGCGTTATCGACCCAAGACTGTCAATGACTACGTATTCACTGATGACAGTCAGCGAAAGCAGGTAGAGCATTGGATTAGTGAAAGATTCATTCCTCATATCTTGCTTAGCGGAAGCCCAGGCACGGGTAAGACCACGTTGGCCAAGGTATTGATTAATGAACTAGGCGTAGAAGATTACGACGTTCTGCAAATCAATGCCAGTCGTGACAATGGTGTTGATTTTATCAAGACCAAAGTCGAAGGATTTGTGAGCACCATGCCATTTGGACGATTTAAAGTCGTTTTGCTTGACGAAGCCGATTATCTCAGTCCCAATGCACAAGCGATCATGCGGGGTTTATTAGAGACTTATGCAGATCAAGCTCGATTTATTTTCACTTGTAATATGCCGCACAAGATTATGGATGCATTACATAGTAGATGTCAAGGATTTCATATTGACAAAACAGATCTAACTGAATTCACTGCCCGAGTAGCAACTATTTTGGTCAATGAAAACGTAGAGTTTGAGTTGGATACATTAGACAGCTTTGTAAAAGCCACCTACCCAGACCTTCGAAAATGTTTGAATTTACTACAAGCAAATTCTACATCAGGCACTCTTGATAAACCTGGAGAAAATGACAAATCGGTTCGCGAATGGCGTTTAGATGTTGTTGATTTATTCAAACAAAACAAGATTCGCGAAGCACGCGCCGTAATCTGTAATCAGGCTTCAGTTGAAGATATCAATGAGATCTTCCGATGGTGCTATTCAAATCTTTCTCTTTGGAGTGACACGCCCGAAGGCCAGGATGAGGCTATCCTTGCGATTCGCAAGGGTATGGTGTGGCACGCGCAGTGCGCTGATCCTGAAATCAACTTGAGCGCCTGTCTGGTAGAATTAACTAATATTGAGAAATAAGGAAAATCGAATGAAGCAAGATATTCATTTAGTGGCTTATTATTTTATGAAGCCAAAAGAACACGTTCATACTCAGATCAAGGGTTGGGCCAATGATCCAGATAATGTTAGATATGACGAAAAAATGGAAATCTTTAGGGGACTAAGAAACAGTGCGATTAGTAATGCCAAAGTTATTCTTAATCTTAGTCAGACTAAAGTAGTTAAAAACAGCTGGAACAGTGGCGCTAGTTTTCAAGAACTGTTTGCATATTTCTACAAGAACTACAGTGATTATGTAACCAGGACATTGGTTGAATTAGATCCTGATGGCTTTAAGACTGCGCTAGATAAAGCAGGACCCACTGAAACAGCCATCACTGTGGAATCATAAATAATTCATGAGCAGTATTTTCAAAAGCATGCGTGAAAAAAAGAAACGAGCAGTGAATCCCGACATTCCTCGCCCCAATCTGTTCACACATGAAAAAAGCATCAAAGAAGCTAAAGTCACTATCGAATCGTTAACTGAGACAGTGACCAGACTTACTGCTAAAGTTGAAGAATTGGAACGAAAATTAATCTTTCAAAATCAACAACTTAACGGAGTTATTCAGAACCAAAATATTTTCAGAAAAGGTTGACAAACCCAGTTCGGAGTGCTATAATATCTTCATACTGATTGAACAGGTGCCGATCATGCGTAATTCTCAAACTTTTCCCATCCTCGAAGCCCTTGCAGCCGCAGTTTGTGCCTTTGAAGCTGCTGGTGAGCGCATCATTCGTTACGGTGAAGGATCCGTGTGGAATAATTCGTGCGGCAACAAGGAAGTCGTGCAGGACTTCTTGCAGGCAGGAACCTTGCTGACAGTTACGTCGGAACATCGTGTGAAGGCTGAAGAGATTCAGACTTGGTTAGTACAAAAGATGACAATGGATCTATTAAAAGGATCTCCGACCAGTGGCTTCTTCTCTGATGTTTGTGAGATTCTCAGGGGCGAGACTGCAGCGTTTAACAAAATTGGCTTGTTGGTGTGGGCACCTAAGTTGTATAAAGACCTGACTGCCCGTGATGAACGTAGCAATGATATTCGTACATCATGTGGTTCTAGCAAATTTATTGGCCAACTTGGCAAATCTATCCAGATTCAGATCAAAATAGTAGATCGTCATTATTTGCGTGACTATAACAAATGGCGCTATACAGGCTCTGATGCTGACGGTAATTTGGTACAGTTCTATTTGTCTACTGAGGTAGGTGAATCTTTGCAGGTAAAAGCTCGTGTCAAGCGTCATAATTATAATTCACATTGCTCCAATCTGCCCACGACTCAGCTTAATTATGTAAAGATATTGCCGTGATTCACTTGCTGTGTTATTACTGCCCGGCGGTCTCAGCATTTTAAACAATTAAGGAAGAATTATGAAAGACAAAATTATATTAGTGGACTGTGACGGCGTGGTACTTGAATGGGAACCTGCTTTTACTCGTTGGATGAAAGAAATTGGGTTTGAAGAGTTTCCAGATGCTGAATTAAATTACAGTATTCATAAACGATTTAAAATTGGAAAAAAGTCTAGAAGCTGGGACTTGGTCAAGGAATTCAACGAAAGTGAAGCTGTGGGAACGCTCCCGCCGTTGCGCGATGCCGTGACATATGTGCGAAAATTACACAACGAACATGGTTATAAATTTCATTGCATCACCAGTTTGGGTGATCATCCCAATTCCCACAAGTACAGACAGAAAAATTTAGATGAAGTATTCGGGGAAGGTATTTTTGAAAGATTAGTGTGTTTGGACACTGGCGCTGACAAAGATCATGCGTTAGCAGAATACAAGGACACCGGCTGTTTCTGGTTGGAAGACAAGGCTACAAATGCAATTGCTGGATTGAAAGCTGGCTTGCAATCGATATTGATCAAACATCC
>Ga0209189_1001299_pt1 | contig 18932 bp, 23 predicted proteins | sample C_130820_EF_Meta_FD_187308 | JGI IMG/M metagenome (GOLD analysis project Ga0209189, IMG submission 187308) | Freshwater microbial communities from Lake Croche, Canada to study carbon cycling - C_130820_EF_MetaG (SPAdes) (version 3) | ecosystem: Environmental > Aquatic > Freshwater > Lake... | reverse complement strand
TGGAAGCGTAAATGGCTGCGATCGACCCCCGCATCACTATTGAAGAGTTTTTAGATTCACACGATCTTGAATTTGAACGCAAAGATGCCAATACTTTTTTACTGACTTTGCCAGGTGAAAAGAAACTCCAAACACATTGCGCCCTAATTGTCGGAGATCATTCTTTAAGTATTAACGCCTTTGTTATTCGCAAACCAGATGAAAACGAAGCTGGTGTGCACGCCTATTGCATGTTAAAAAATGCTGGAATGTATGGCATCGCATTTGCTACTAATGAACTTGGCGATATTTTCCTAGTAGGCCGCTTGCCCCTGTTTGCTGTTACAGATCGCGAACTAGATCGATTAGTGGGATCAGTCTTGCAATACAGCGACAGCTCATTTAATCCACTACTTGAACTTGGCTTTGCTAATGCAATCCGTCGCGAATGGGCTTGGCGGGTATCTCGAGGAGAATCTCTATCCAACTTGGATGCCTTCAAGCATTTGGTTTAGACTCACATCATGACTAACTTCGAACTAGTACTTCTGCGCCACGGCGAATCCGAATGGAATGCCAAGAACCTATTCACCGGCTGGGTCGATGTTCGACTATCTGACAAAGGTGAAGCAGAAGCTCGTCGCGGTGGTGCGATGTTGGCAGAGCGTGGATTGTTGCCAGATGTTCTTCACACATCATTGCTACGCCGTGCAATTCACACATCGCAGTTAGCGCTAGATGCATGTGATCGTCACTGGATTCCGGTGCAGCGTTCATGGCGTTTGAATGAACGCCACTACGGTGCGTTGCAAGGCAAGGACAAAGCACAGACTTTGGCCCAATACGGAGAAGAACAGTTCCAGTTGTGGCGCCGTAGTTTTGATGTGCCACCTCCACCAATTGATGACAATGACGAATTTAGTCAGGCACACGATGCTCGTTATGCAGGTATTAGCGCTCCAAAGACCGAGTGCTTGAAAGATGTTATTACCCGCATGCTTCCTTACTGGGATGAAGCAATCATGCCTGATCTAAAAGCTGGCAAGCGAGTTCTAGTAACAGCGCACGGTAATTCATTGCGTGCATTGGTAAAGCATTTAGATGGAATTAGCGATGCAGACATTGCTGGATTAAATATTCCAACTGGTATTCCCTTGTATTACAAACTGGATGAAAACTTTAAGCCAGTTGTTAAAGGCGGAGAGTATTTAGATCCAGAAGCGGCTAAAGATGCAATCGCCGCTGTTGCTAATCAGGGAAAGAAGTAGTTCTACTTCTTAGCTGTTGGTGATGGTGTTGCTAAGTTTTCACCAGCAGTAACACCTGCATATGTATCGCGAGTATCGCGAACAATTGCATCAAGTGTAATTTCACCAGCGCGAGCAAAGAACAATCCCACCTTCACACGTGAACCAGCTGATCCGCCGAAACCTGCCAAGACTGCTTTTGCATTTGCGCTGTTGCCTTCAAAAATAATCGGTGTGTTCTTTGGCAAGACGCTGTTACCGCTGTAATTTGCAGTGCTACCGTTGATTGCAACACCTAATAATGAGTCGTCGTTGTCGCCGTTATTTACAATAGTTCCGACCAAAACAGCGTTTCCGCCGCCTGCAGCAACTACAAGCAGGTTCACAATCTTGATGTTATTGCCATCTTTAGTGATTGAGGCTTCGACACCATCTGTTACTTGATTGACTTGGCGGGTAGCTGCATTGTGTCCTGCTCCGCATCCACTTAGTGAGACGGCTAATGCTGCAATTACTAATGTTGAAATCGTGCGACGCATAAAAGTAATTGTCTCACATCAAATAAGCAGTATTTGACGCTACTTTTATCGGGTTTTGTGATCTAAGGATTGCTGGTAGAATTGACCCTCTAGCGAAGGGCATCACATGACATTTAAGGTCGGCGAAACCGTTGTTTATCCTCACCACGGGGCAGCATTAATCGAAGCTATCGAAACTCGTGTGATCAAGGGTGAAGAAAAGACCTACCTAGTGTTAAAAGTTGCTCAAGGCGATCTAACAGTCCGCGTTCCTGCAGACAACGTAGATCTAGTCGGAGTTCGTGATGTTGTTGATTCAGCAGGCCTAGATCGCGTGTTCAGCGTATTGCGCCAGCCATACACAGAAGAGCCAACAAACTGGTCACGTCGCTACAAAGCTAATCTTGAAAAGCTTGCTTCAGGTGATGTTATTAAGGTCGCCGAAGTTGTTCGTGATCTTTACCGTCGCGATCTAGATCGTGGACTATCAGCTGGTGAAAAGCGCATGCTCGCCAAGGCGAAGCAGATCCTTGTGTCAGAGCTCGCACTTGCTGAGCGCACTGATGAAGAAAAGGCTGCAGTAATCCTTGACGAGGTTCTTGCTTCCTAATTCATGACACCTTCTCTGAAGGTTGTTGTGGCGATTACATCGCCAATCGCTTTCGAACTGCTTAACAAAACATCAATTCTTCAAACGACCTTTGGTGTTGCCCGCGCATTTACAATTGAAACATCTATCAACAGTCATTTAGCGGTTGCAGTAACAGAGGGCGATTCCCACCGCGTTGCAGACTTTGGCTGCGAGATCCTTGTGTGCGATCCAAACTCACCAGCCTCCCTTACAGCAGCGTTGAAAACAGCGAAGCCCTTTGATCTTGTTTCAATTCATGATTCACAGCGTCCACTGACTCGTACAACCCAGTTTCACCGCACCGTTGAAGGTCTAATCGGAGATGTTGATGCGGTGCGTCCAGCAGCTGCCTTTACTGAAACACTAAAGGCTGTGACTGGCGATGACATGATCGAGCGCACTATTGATAGAACTTCAATGCTGCGTATTTCAACACCCGAAATGATTCGCCATAGCGCCATTGATTTTGCGGGCAGTGCATCAACTTGGTTTGTTCCGCTTCAAGCTGGGGCAAAAACTGCAACGGTCGATGCCGACCCTGAAAGCTTGCGAGTTAATTCAGCAGCCGAGATTGCTCTGATGGAGTCTTTTGTTCACTGGCAACAAACTATCGCCCAGTAGTTTTATTTCTGTTTCTTTAGATTTCTATACTCTCGCAGCATCTTAAATGGCTTACTAAATGTCTGCTTAGGCAGAGTCCATACCAAAGTCTTTGGTGTGCGCCAGAAACGCTTCCATAATCTAAATGGCTTAGTTGCAATGCGGTGAGGTAGATCTTTCAAATAGTTATCCCACAGATCATTGCTCTCATGTTCAACACGTGAATTACAGACAGAACATGTTGTTGAAACCAGCAAGCGACCGGCATAGACCAGCTCGTGCAGAGTTTCTTTATGGCAGTGAGCACAGTTAAGTTCGGCTTCTAATACTTCTTTACTCAATCTTTGTACCCCCTTCTGGCTAGTACATGCTCTGCAATTGCTAAGTCTTGCGGATAAGTAATTTTCACATTAGAAACATCTGCCGTTATGGACATTGTCTTAACATCAGGAAAATACTTTTCCATACAGGCTGCCGTATCTGTTCCTGCAAAACCATCAATAGCTGCCTTGTTATAAGCCTCTAGTAATTGTTGTGCAACAAATCCTTGCGGTGTCTGTACGCGTACAACTGTATCGCTGCGGGCTGTGTCCATCTCGCGTGCATCAACGGCAATCGTAGGAATTGCACCTCCGTGACGATGGGCAGCTTCTGCAATCTCAACGAACAATGCTGGTGTAGCAAGCGGGCGTGCGCCGTCGTGGATTAAGACAACTTCGATTTCACCTGATGTAATCGCAGGGGCGAGGTGTTGCAGTGCGTTGTACTCGCTCTCGTGGCGCGTAACGCCTCCGTAGACAATCTCTACATCAACTCCGCGGACCTCGCGCTGCAGCGTTGCACGGGCCATCTCTTCATCTTCAGGGTTAATAACCAGGATGGTGCGGCCATTCTTAAAGTTTTTTGAAGCATTAACAAGGGATCTAGAAATAATGCGGCGACCACTAAGTGGTAACCAGACTTTGTTTGTTGTGTGGCCAAAGCGAGTCCCAGAACCAGCAGCCAGCACGACTAATGCTGTTTTGATTCCTGACTTCATGGCGGTAATTGTGTCATGCTTGCCCACATGTTGGGTCGCCGCAAAAAGAAGGATCACATTGAAAAAGCGGCTGAAATCATTGCTAAACACCATGCTAAGAAGGACCGCAACGCTGGGATGTTTACTGAATTACAAGAAGAAAAGCGTCGCCAGTTAGGGCTGCATCCAACCCTAAAGCCAGATACCAAAGAGGTACGGGCAGAGAAAACAAAAGACCCGCTAACGAAACGTCAGCGGGCACTTTTGGAAGAGCTAGGGCTAAACCCTAAGGACAAGAATCAAGAGGCGTAGGTAAGCCCTAGCGCATCTTGTTCTTTACGAAGTTTCACGATTAGTGAATCTGCTTTTAGTTCTACGTGATCGTAAGTAAGTAGTTCGCCAACACCGATTGGCTTAATGATCTTTGCACCAGCAACTAATCCAATAGGGACCAAGTTGTCGCGCTTTGCATCAAGTGCGTTATCGGCATAACCACGAACTGTGTAGCCACCGATACCGTCGATAGTGTCTCCTGGTGCTAAATCTTTCTTAGTCATGCACACAACTTCAGCGTTTAGATGTGGCGCATACAGTGATGATTCGCGATCCAAAATTGCGCGATAGACAGTGATTGGCGCTTCAACAGATGCCAAGTGGAATGGACGATACAAAGCAAAGTAAGGACCGGGACCCATTGATAGGTAGCTCATTTCATGAGCGATGTATGGATCGTTGTGGCGAACAACAACGAATACTCCTGGTGCAACATCGCCGGTGCAGTAATCAACAACACCTGGACGATCTAGCACTCCACCATCTGCTTGTAATGCGAATGTGTCTTGCAATGTCTTTACAGATGATGCTGGTCCATACATTCCACGCTTTGAAAGCTGCAACCCTGTTGTGTTGGCAAGTGCCACCATTTCAGTCATGGTCTTGGAACCATCTGTAAATGAGCACAGCATCTTTGGATTCATCTTCTTTTTGATTGCAGTTTCGCGTACTGAATCTGGATTGCTCAGTGGCTCAAATGGGTTGTTCTTACCCTTGCCGGCACAGACGATTTCAAAGTTTAGATCGCGTGCGTAATCAACCAATACCTTGGCTTCTACTGGCTCATCACCGTGGCAAACGGCATAGACAACGCCATTATCTTGGGCGATCTTGTGCAATAGCGGCCCAATGGTTACATCCATTTCAACGTTTAGAACAACCACATCTTTTTTCGCAAGCAAAGAAGAGTGCGTGATTCGTGCGCCAATATCTGGAATTCCAGTGCCTTCAACAACAACATCTACTGGCAGCTCAGAAACAACTTCTGAATTAGATGTTCCGCAGTGCTTACCTTCAAGAATTGCCTTAGACAAAACATCTTTGTCATCAGAAAATACGATGTCAGTAATACCAAGGTCTGCGTAAACAATCTTGATGCGCTCTGGATCAATATCGATGACAACAGATAGCGCGATGCCATCCATGTGTCCTAACTGGTTTCCAAAGCCTCGACCCATTTGGCCTGCGCCAACGAGTGCGATGCGTGTATCGCGACCAATTTTCTTAGCGTGCTCTCGTAAACGAGTTGAGTAAGACACCGTGTGCTCTTTTCTAGGGATGTGAGATCACGATTAAGCGATCTCCGATTTGTACTGTGGGAAGCACCGTTGCTTCTACATTTACATCACCAGGCATTTCAGGTTCTGTTAACCCGTTTGCCTTGAGATCCAAATGGCCAAGATTTAAAAGGTTGTCGCTGGCAACAGAGCCAACGGCCAAAACGTTGTACTCGTTATTGGCAAGTGTGATTGTGTCTCCCACTTGTGGCGCACGAGTTTGCACATCCGGTGTATGAATTATTGAAAATTCATGCAGCTCGGTAGGTGCGTTTTCGCCAAAAAATACAAGAACACCTTGTTCAGCAAAGTCGGGAACTAACTCACCAACTGCTGTAACTGTTGTTGAGTAAACTACTTCGGACATTAGCTCTCTTTAATGTCGTCAGCTTTTACGCCAGAAACAAATAATTCTTTAGTAATGAACATTGCAAGTGGGCCAGCTGGGCTGGTTGCGTGAATATCAACAGTTAATACCTTCTTCATTGGGTACACACCAACGCGCGCTGTTCCGCCACAGTCGATAACTGCAACTGCGATCTTGTCGAATGGAACGCTGCTCTTGAAGCCATCAAAAGGAATGCCGCCTGTTATCTCTGCAATACGTGCTGCTACCGGGTGAATTCCACCGCCAGTAACTGAATAAATGTATGGGCGATCATCTGTTGGTGTGATTGTTAAAGGTCCGCCCCAACCACCTTTGCCTGCTGAAACTACTACTGACTTGTATGCGCCCATTTGTTTCTCCTTCTAATTAATTTTTTGGGGTAAGAATTTGTTCTGCTTAGAGTATTAAACCCCAAGGCGCGGTTACCCACACCTTGGGGTTTAAATGATTACTACTTGCTGCTGTAAAGGCCGAAGCTTGCGAAGTAAGCGATTACAACTGATAGAGGACCAGTGATCAAACGGCTAAATAGAACCGCTGGAACACCAACTTCTACAGTCTCTGGCTCAGCTTCACCAAGAGCAAGACCTACAGGGATAAAGTCGCAACCAACCTGTGGGTTGATAGCGAACAACGCTGGAAGTGAGTATTGAGCAGGGATGTTTCCCTTACCAATCTCTACACCAAGAAGTGTTCCAACGATCTGTGCAATTACCGCTCCTGGTCCAAGCAATGGAGAGATAAGTGGAATTGCGCAGATTACTGAGATCAAAAGTAGTCCTGGCAATGAAGATGCAGAACCCTTAAGACCCTTAGCGATCCAGTCACCGATACCAGTTGTAAGAATCAAACCGATAATGAATGAGATGAACGCCATGAATGGGATCACGTTGCGAATTACTGTGTCAACAGAATCGCGACCTGCCTGATAGAGAGTTCCTACAACTCCACCAACAGAACGACCGACCTTAACGATGAGGTTATTAATTGCGCTCATGTTATGCACCCTTCTTCATCATTCGAGCAGTGATTGTCTCAGTGACAATTCCGCGAATGAAGATAACGACTAGACCGACAAGCATGTAACGAACAGCTAGGTCACCAAGACCGTAACCGAGTTGCTGAATACCTGTTGCGATACCTACGTATACGAAGAGCTCGCCTGGGTTTGCATGAGGGAAAATACCCAAGATTGGGTGAACAAATGAAACCGCTGAGTCATAGAACGCTGGCTTGAAGCGTTCTGGTAAAAAGCGTCCCATTGTGTATGCCATTGGGTTTGTTAGTACGAATACTGCTACGAAAGGAAGGATGATGTAACGAACTGGGTACCACTGTAACCCTGGACGTGCAGCTGCCTTACCTAGATTTTCAATCTTCTCTGGTCCGATCAAACGAACAAGAGCATTAACTGCGGTTAGCAGAACGATAAGTGTTGGAAGAATTCCGCCCATTAGTGAGAGAAGAACTGATCCACCCTTATTGAAAACTTTAATAAAGTCTTCTGCTGCTGTAGCTAACGTGCCGAGAAAGCCCGTTGGCTTATCAACCGTTACATCTGCTGACAAAAGAATCAGTGAATGTAGGTTCAATGCACACCTCCTAAGTGTTTTTGGGTTGGTTGTACAACCGTTAAATGACCACCCGTACGGTTTGTTTGGTCATTACTCTCCACCAGAGTTGATCCGCTCAAAGTGTTCGAGAATGTGTTGAGCACTGCTCTTTGCAGCCTCTTGCACTTTCTGCTTCTCACTTTCAACGATTCGGTTGCCCGAAGCGATCTCTTCGATGGAGAATCCTGTATATGAGCTCAGTGGCTTAGATTTAGCAAAGATGGTGAAGCCCTTAAGGACCATTCCATCTTTGACGATTCCACTGTCATCGCAGGTCAGCGCAACAAACGCGCGACCACCGCGGTATCGACGTCCGCCCATGCCAATTGCCATGGTGCCTTGCTTGCGAAGGCTTCGGATATCTTCTTGGAAAATTTTTGATTGCTTGTAGGCAAACCAGACTTGAAAGAGCCACATAACGCCAATAAGTAAGAAGATCTTGGCCAGATTGCTCATGCGCTCTTCACCGCCGTTGGTTGAAGTGACTTCACTACGGAGTTAGCACACGCTAAATCCACTATTAGGGTATCGATTAAGCCAGCTTTAGCGGCCCCAACCACGCCCAAAACCTTCTCCGCACCTGAGGCAACCCCGATTACACGCGGGATCTTTTTGATCTCTTCGAGGGTTAATCCGATGACTCGATCATCTAATTTTGCTGACAGTGGCGTGCCATCTTTCTTATAGAAGCGGGCGGCGATATCTCCGGCGTAATCCTTGGCCAGTTCTTCGCGCTCTGCTTTTGAGACCTTGAATTCAGAGAAAACCATTTCTGATGAGGATGAGCCAGCAGAACCAATTCCAACCAAAGCAACGTGGGCTCCGCGGGCAAGCTGAAGAGTCTTAGCAATGCTGTCTTCTTCAAGCAAAGAGTCCCGCACCTTTTGATTGCTGACAACCACCGGGGATAAGAAAGGCACAAACTGAGCGTTTAGATTCTTAGCTAGGTTGCGGCCAACCTCTTCGGCACTCACTGATGTAATAACAGAAGATAAAGAGCCCATCACCTGTGTAACTTTCAAGCCAGACAAAGTTTCGCTGTGAGTATTTACAACAGTAGCTTCTAGACCACGTCCCCATGAGATTGCAATAGTTTGGTTATCGCGCAAGTTTTTCAATAGTGCGCTCGCAGCTGCTCGGCCAACAGTATTTAAAGTTAAGTCATTTGATTCGCTAGTAATAACTTGTACATCTTTAATCTTTAATAGCTCTGATAATTGTGAAGATAATGCTTCGTGCGTGTGTGTTGGCGAAACAATTTTGATTTCAACGTAACCTAAACGCTTTGCATCAGACAACATTCGCGAAACATTTGATCTAGAAGTATTTAATTTTGATGCGACTTGATCTTGCGAATAATGGCCTTCGTAATACAGGCGTGCTGCGCGAAGGATTAGTTCCGCTTCACGCTGTTTCACTATCGTCACATCCGTTCAGTAGTTGAACATTTGGCTTAGTGTGCTCCGCGCCATAGGTAGAAATCAAGGACATTTGTGAAAATCTTTATAACGATTAAAGGCCTAGCGCAGCCAGTTCCACTAGTTGAGATCGGGCGGAATTCTTAGCGTCCAGCGCTGTGTTTGCGGCAATTGCGACATTACCGGCGCTCTTTAATTGTTGTACAGAATGCGCGGTTACTGCTTGCGCAACGTCGGTAAGTGTGGCGACACTGCACGAAAGTGAGGATACGCCTAAACCAATAAGTACCGATCCCAGCGCAGCATCAGATGCAGCTTCTCCGCATACGCCAACTGGACAGTTATTTTTAATGCCGGCTTGTGCAACAAGATGCACGGCGCGTAGCAACGCTGGTTGCCATGGATCATTAAATGCAGCCAAAGGTGCTGATTCGCGATCTGCGGCATGCAGGTACTGTCCTAAATCATTTGTCCCAATAGAAACAAAGTCACACACCTTTGTAATTTCATCAGCATGAAAAATTGCTGCAGGGACTTCGATCATTACTCCTGCTTTGTTTAAACCATATTCGCGGGCCATTGCAACAAAAGCAGCAGCTTCACCTGGCAAGGTCACCATCGGTGCCATTACCCAGACTTCAGCAGTGGTTGCTTGTGCAGCGTTTGCGATAGCTTGCAACTGAGTGCGCAATAAATCTTCGTGTCCATCAATTGTGCGATATCCGCGCACACCAAGTGCCGGGTTTGGCTCTTGTGCAAAGTTAATAAATGCCATTGGCTTATCTGCGCCAGCATCTAATGTACGGATTACAACTTTCTTGCCATTAAAAGGTGTAAACAATTGGGTGTAGATCGATGTTTGCTCTTGCAAAGTTGGCGCATCGTTGCGATCCAAGTACAACAATTCGGTGCGCAATAATCCAACGCCATCTGCACCTGCTGCAACAGCTGCCACCGTGTCTTCCAGGCGACCGATGTTTGCATAAATCGGAACAACAGTTCCATCTGTGGTCACATATCCATCTGCAGAACGAGCGATAACTCGGGATTTACGAGCCTTAATACGCTCAATCTTGCTCGCAATTTCACTTTTTACTGCTTCATTGGGATTGAAAGTGATCTGCCCAGTTGTGGCATCTACTGCAACTGTTGCACCGGTTTGTGCTGACGCTGCTTCTACAACACCAGGGCAAGCAACTATTGCTGCAATTCCGTTTGATCGAGCAATGATTGCGGTGTGACTAGTTGGTCCACCACCTGCTGTAACAATTGCCAAAATTTTATCTGTTTCTAAATCAGCAGTATCTGCTGGGGATAAATCTTGTGCGATCAAAACTGTAGGTACATCAAAATGTGGAATTTCAGGGTAAGCAATACCAGCAATTTCACATAGGACGCGGTCTCGAATATTTGCTACATCGCTAACTCGCTCTGCCAAATAGCCGCCTGATGCGGTCAATAACTCTTGAAAAACTTCAGTTGCTTTAACCATTGCATAACTTGCGGTGTGACCACTTGCAATAAATCCGGCTGCTTCTTCGGCGATTGCTGGATCCGTTGCGATCTCAGCTGTTGCTAACAAAATTTCTTGTAGTTCTCCAGTTGTTCGTGCTGCCCGGGCTTCCAGGTCCGCGCCAACTGTTTTGATTGCAAGGTTTAACGCATGGCCTTCTGCTTCAAAACTTTGATGTGATGGCTGACCCGTTGGTACAGGAATATTTGTGTTGAGAACAAAGAAAGGACCAACAGCGGCACCTGAACTTGCAGGTATGCCAGTAAGAGTTGTCACGCGTGTCCTTTAGTTAGGTGCTTCTACAGCGAAGCGACGAGAGCGTCCAGTAATAGTGCACCATCATAAAAGTCACAGAAGTTTAGATCAATAGTCAACGAAACAATCTTTGTTGTTGCGCTTTCATATCCAATGGTCACTGATGTCACTTGGTTAGGGAAAAGTAACGGAGTCGCAGAGCTCATCGAATACGAGGTCAAATCAAAGACAGTCGTTGTTGCCCCTGAAAGCATTGCTATAGGTACCTTTCCGTTCTTAGCCGCATCAGTCGTGGCTGCAACTAGAGCGGTTAAATCAGCAATACTGGATTGATCTGGATCTCTAAAGACAGGCAATGCGCTGCCGTATTTGGATTCAATGATTAATGCAACGCCAACATGTTGGTGTGCTGCTAAATCCGGGCGGTTGCGCAAAACCTTGGCCCAAGCTGCAATAAATTGTGCGTGATCAAAGTTGGCGTTAACGCTACGGGTAAATGAAGCTTGGGCGATACCGCGGGTCATCTCAATTCCCTTAGCAATCAATGCCTTATTAGCAGCTTGACGCTTTGCGATTGCGGGATCAAGTTGTGCGCCATTGACATCTTGCATGGTGATGGTGCGATCTGGCCCAGTTGCACGCACTGTGCGCAAATCAATTCCGCGATTAGCTGCTTCTACTCTGGCCTTTGGAACCGCTTTAACAGTTTCATTAAGAATAACTGGTGCTGCCACAACGGGTGCTTCAGCAATAACTGGGGCAACTGGCGCAGGAACCGCCACAACCTCAACAGCTGCTACTGGTTCATTGTCTGATCCAAAATCAAATGCCATTACTTCTGTTTCGGTAAGCATGATTAAAACTGGCTTACCGATTTCAACTACATCACCTGGGTTTGCAACCAGTGCTTCAATAACTCCATCGGCTGGTGCTTCAACTTCCATATCAATCTTGTCTGTCATTACCTCAAACAAGACATCGCCGCTTTTAACCTGATCGCCAACTGCAACGTGGAAATTGATTAACTCACCAGTTTCCATAGTCATGCTCATCTTGGGCATGACAACTGGATATTTGAAACTCATCGCCAGTTGTTAACAATCTCTCGAGCCGCAGCCTCGATGTCATCTAACTGAGGAACCGCGGCCTTTTCTAGCTGCGGTGCATATGGAATAGGAATATTCATGCCGGCAAGGCGTTTAATTGGCGCTATTAAGGAACCAAATGATGATGATCCAGCCAATTGGGCGATAACTTCGTTGATAAAGCCAGCCTGTGCTGGGCCTTCTTGCACAACCAGCAAGCGACCAGTTTTTTCAACTGATTCAAATACTGGGTTCATATCCAAAGGCGAAATAGTGCGTGGATCAATCAAGGTAATTGAAATTCCTTCAGCAGCTAACTTTTCTGCAACTTCCCATGACTTATTAACCATGATGCCAGTTGCAACAATTGTTAGATCTTTTCCTTCACGGACAACTTTGGATACTCCAAGTGGAATACGTGTTGAACCTTCAGGGACAGGATCTCTGCCAGGAATTTTGTACAACAGTTTGTGCTCCAAGAAAATAACTGGGTTCGGATCATCAATTGCTGCAAGTAACAAACCCTTGGCATCTGCTGGATTTGATGGCACAACAACTTTTAATCCAGGAACTGATGCAAACCATGGTTCTAAGTTTTGTGAATGCTGCGCTGCGGCACCGGTACCTGAACCTTGTGGTGTTCGCAAAACCATCGGAACGTGTAGTGCTCCACCCAACATGAAGTGAATCTTTGCTGCTTGGTTAGCAATCTGATCCATTGCTTGTGCGGTGAAATCTGAAAACTGAATTTCAACAATAGGTCGCATGCCAGAAAGTGCGGCGCCAACTGCCGCGCCAACAATTCCGAGTTCTGCAATTGGTGTATCCAATACGCGCTCTGCGCCGTAGCGGTGATACATATCGCCTGACACACCAAATGCGCCGCCGTAAATACCAACATCTTCACCTAATAAGAAAACTTCTGGACGTTCATCAAAGGCAATAGACATTGCTTCACGAACAGCCTCTGCCATTGTTAACATGCGATCGCTCATGCTGACACCGCCTTAAACACAGCATCTAATAGCCCTGATGGCTCAGCAGATTCAGCCTTTACCGCCTCATTAACCGCGGCCTTAATAGCTTCAATTGCCTCATTTTGAATGGCATCGCATTGTTCTTGCGTCAAGATTCCTTCTTCAATGACACGAGCAATAAATTTTGGAATTGGATCTTTTGTGCGCCACTCTTCAATTTCTTCTTTCGTACGATACAAATTCTTATCTGAACGTGAGTGACCTTTCCAGCGGTAGGTCTCGGCAATAATTAACGTCGGACCATTGCCTGCTTTAGCGCGATCAACTGCGGCTTGTGCAACTTCATAGACTGCAACAACATCGTTTCCATCAACGTTTACGCCCGGGATTCCGTATCCCTTACCGCGGTCAGCCAAGTTATCAATAGCAAATGCTTTTTCAGTAGATGAAGACATTCCGTACTTATTGTTTTCGCAGAACAAGATCATGGGCAGGTTCCAGATTGCTGCCAAGTTTGCGGCTTCATGGAAAGCACCTTCATTCATTGCACCATCGCCAAAAAATGAAACTGCAACAGTTCCACGCTTCATCATCTTGGAAGCAAGTGCTGCACCAGCTGCAATTGGAATTCCTCCGCCTACGACGCCATTTGCGCCAAGGTTTCCGGTTTCAACATCTGCAATGTGCATTGATCCACCACGGCCACCGCAGTAACCAATTTTCTTTCCTAATAATTCTGCGATCATGCGCGTTAAGTCAGCGCCCTTTGCGATGCAATGGCCATGTCCGCGGTGTGTGGATGTGATCTGATCCTGCAATGTCAGTGCCATACACATACCTGTTGGAGATGCTTCTTGTCCGATAGATAAGTGCATCGTTCCGTGCATCATTCCGCGACCGAATAGATCTTCAACGGCTTCTTCAAACTTGCGAATTCGCCACATGTACAGCAGCGCGTGACGCGCATGCTCAGGAGAAGATAACGGGTGACCCATAAGCAAAGGATTGACGCTCATAATCCAACTTTCACATTTGTGCAGCAGCCTGAATAGATGTTCCTATTAAACACCACTCTACGAACGGTTACGCTAGGGGTATGAAGGAATTTCGCTCAGTAGTCGCCTCGGCCGTTGGCCTGCACGCTCGCCCAGCAGCACTTTTTGCATCAACTGCAAAGGGCTCTGGCAATGTCGTTCGCTTAGCAAAGATCGTCGATGGGCAGGCAACCGCCGCTGTCGATGGTGCAAGTGTTCTTCGCGTAATGACCCTTGGCGTGAAATGTGGCGATGAGGTCGTTGTAACTGTTGAAGGCGATACCGAAGCTGAAACACTCGCACAGTTGCAGGCGATTGTAGAAAGTAATGATCATTGATTTCTAAATTACGCACCGGCGTTGGAGTCGATGCCCATCAATTTGGCGAAAGCGGACCATGCGCGCTCGCAGGATTGTTGTGGGATGAGGCGCCGCGTTTAGTTGGACATTCAGATGGCGATGCTGCAGTGCACGCACTGTGCGATGCAGTTTTGTCTGCCTGCCAACTGGGCGATGTCGGAACTTTCTTTGGTGTTGATACACCTGAAATGGCTGGAGCATCTGGTGTTGCCATGATTACTAAGTTGCGCGACTTTGTAACAGCCAAAGGTTTTGTGATCAACAATGTTGCATTGCAGATTGTTGGCAACACACCAAAGATCACTGCGCGCCGAGACGAAGCACAAAAAGTTTTAAGCGATGCACTAGGTGCACCGGTTTCAGTTGCTGCAACGACATCAGATCAAATGGGCTTTACCGGTCGTGGTGAAGGAATTTATGTGATTGCAAATGCTTTGGTGCACACACCATGAGTTTGAATCTTTATGACACGGCCAGCCGCGAAGTAAATGAATTCAAACCTTTAGTTGCTGGTCAAGTTTCAATCTATGTCTGCGGAGCAACTGTTCAGGCAGCACCACATATTGGACATGTTCGAAGCGGTGTTAACTTTGATATTTTGAGACGTTGGTTAATGAAGAGCGGATATAACGTTACTTTCATTCGTAATGTCACCGATATTGATGACAAGATTTTACAAAAGGCCGCCGTTGAAAAGATGTCCTGGTGGGCTCTGGCAATGAAATACGAGCGTATTTTCAACGATGCTTATGCGGCATTAAATGTGTTGCCTCCAACGTACGAACCACGTGCAACTGGCCACATCACGCAGATGATCGAGTTAATGGATCAGCTGATTGAAAGCGGGGCAGCGTACGCACCAGGCAATGGTGATGTGTATCTAGAAGTCCGTAAATTAAAGCGTTACTTAACTTTGTCTCGTCAAAATCTTGATGATTTGCAACCGGCAGCGGATGCAGATGAAACGTATAAAAAAGATGTTCGAGATTTTGCGTTATGGAAAGCTGCAAAACCCGGCGAGCCATCATGGCCAACACCATGGGGACCAGGTCGTCCTGGTTGGCACCTTGAATGTTCTGCGATGGCGCATGCCTACCTTGGCGAAACTTTTGATATTCATGGCGGGGGACTAGATCTTGTTTTCCCTCATCATGAAAATGAAATTGCACAATCTGAGGCAGCAGGTTATGGATTCGCTAAGCGTTGGTTACACAACGCTTGGGTAACACAATCTGGCGAAAAGATGTCAAAATCTTTAGGTAACACCTTGCAAGTACATGAAATTCTAAAAAGTGTTCGCGGAATCGAATTACGTTGGTACTTAGGTGGCGCGCATTACCGTTCGATGTTGGAGTATTCGCCAGAAGCGTTGCAAGAAGCAGCAACCAACTTTAAGCGCATTGAAAACTTCTTACATCGTGCAACCGAACTTGTTGGCGCTCAACCATCACCACGCATCAATTCTGAATTTACTGCTGCAATGAACGATGACTTAGCCGTACCGGCAGCTCTTGCAACAATCAGCGAAAATTTGCGCCTTGGAAATCAAGCGATTACAGATAATGACATCGCTGCCGTTTCTAAAAATGCTGATGAAATTCGCGGAGCGCTAGAAATTTTGGGCTGTGATCCATTTGATGTGGCATTTGATTCATCCGGTGGTTCTGATCTGACTGAAGCACTAGATGGTGTAATTAAATTAGCTCTTGCAGAGCGTGCATCTGCCCGTGAGCGTAAGGATTTCGCTGCTTCAGATGCCATCCGTGATGGGCTCGCTGCTTTAGGAATTACAATTGAGGACACTGCTCAAGGGCCTCGCTGGTCTATTTCTTAACAATTACTTCAGGACGAAACGAGAAAAACAATGGCTGGCAATTCATCCCGTAAAGGCGCAATTCGCCAATCAAAAAAGGGACCATCTGCCGGTACTGGTGGAAATAACAAGCGACGTCTTGAAGGAAAAGGGCCAACTCCAAAGGCTGAAGATCGTCCGTATCACGCAGCTGCAAAGCGCAAGAAGGCTGCTGAAAAGAAAGAGGTTCGGTCTCCGCGCGTAGCAAAGGGTGATCGCCCACGTGGTGAAATCGTTGCCGGACGTAACGCAGTGCTTGAAGCACTTCGCGAGAATGTTCCTTCTACAGAATTATTAGTTGCACGCAGTATCGATGTTGATGATCGCGTTGCCGAAAGCTTAAAGCTTGCGTTGCATCAAGGTTTGCCAATTCGCGAAGCACACCGTGCTGAAGTTGAAGGAATTTCACCTAATAGCCAAGGAATCATTCTTGCGATTAAGCCATTCCAATATTCAAGTTTTGAAGAAATTATGGAACGCGCAAAGTATCCATCATTAATTGTTGCACTAGATGGTGTTACAGACCCTCGTAACCTTGGTGCGATCATTCGTTCTGCTGCAGCATTTGGTGCAGCAGGTGTAATCATGACTGAACGCCGTGCAGCAACAATGACAGCATCAGCCTGGAAATCATCGGCAGGAGCAGCAGCACGCTTGCCAATTGCACAAATTACAAACCTTGCTCGCACAATTGATGCTGCCAAAAAAGCTGGCATGTTTGTGGTTGGTCTAGATGGCGAATCTGATGACATCATCAGCAACATGAAGGTTGCAACAGAGCCGCTAATGATCATTGTTGGTTCTGAAGGTAAGGGACTTGCACGATTGACCAAAGAAAAGTGTGATCTTGTGGTTTCGATTCCTATTAATGCATCAACAGAATCACTCAATGCAAGCGTTGCAACCTCAATCGCGCTGTTCCACGTAGATCAGCAGCGTCGCGCGAAGTAGGCAAAAAGCCATGAAATACAATCGTTTTATCGCTATCGGTGATTCGTTCACCGAGGGCATGTGCGATGAGAAGAAGTATGGCCAATATCGTGGATGGGCAGATCGGGTTGCCGATGTTATGGCAGCTAATCAACCTGGTTTTCAATATGCAAATCTTTCAATCCGAGGCAAGTTGTTAAAGCAGGTAATTGATGAACAAATTGAGCCAGCGATTGCACAGGTAATTGATAAATCCACTTTGGTTTCTTTTCATGCTGGTGCCAATGATGTCATTCGCCCCAAATACAACCCAAACGTAACTTTGCCTATGTATGCCGAAGCGGTGCGCAAAGTTGCGGCATCTGGTGCAACGGTTATGTTGTTTACAGTTCTAGAAGACAGTGGCAGCACAGGGCGTTTGGCAGAATCATGGCAAGCGCGTTTTAAAGATTTTAATAACAATGTGCGCGCCATGGCTGAAGAAGTTGGTGCAATTTTGTGCGATGCAAATGGTGAAGCAGCTTTTAAAGACCCACGCTTTTTAGCCTTTGATCGATTGCATTTAAATCCAATGGGACATGATCGAGTTGCACAAGCAGTTTTAGAAACTATAGGACTTCCATTTGATCCGTCATGGCGTCGTCCACTAGCTCCACAAGAGCCAACTCCGCAGATTGTTAAGTCAGCAATAACAATTGCATGGTTTGTAACATTTGCACTGCCATGGATGTGGCGCCGTGCGCGTGGTAAATCATCTGGTGATGGACGTACATGTAAGTATCCAATTGCAATTAATTGGCCACTGTCACATTTAGATTAAAGACCTCTAGATTGTTGTAACAGTCCACTGCCAAGTGTGAACACCAGTTTTAATAATGTATTTATCTAAAGTATCTGGTCCACATGAAGCCGTACCTACGCCGCGATGTGCCGCGTCAATATGCACAACTGTGTTTCCACACGCGTTTACTTCTACATCGTGGGTGGCATCAGCTAATTCTGCATCCCTGTTAGGCGTTACAGATACCTGAGCCGGCTTGCCCATGGCAAAGCGCAGACCATTTCCGGCCGCGTTTGTTACCTCAAACCAACGAACTGCTGCATGTCCACCATTTTCTTGCGGACGAACATAGGGAATGTACTGAGCGGCAACTGTTGAAACATAACGGGCAATCCGCCCAATTTTGCGATCAGGATATGACTCGTGCGAACCAGTTCCAAAGTAAACCAAGTCAGTTAGGGATCCATCTAGCTCGAACAGAGTTCCAACTCGTGCAAGATCATCAAAAGCTTTAGGAATAGTGACAGATTCTTTTACCGTAAATCCATCAACAACTGGAGTAATCAACTGTGTGTGCTTGAAGGAAACACCGGTGCTTGTTTCCCAGGTATTTGTTATTTTGATTGATGTTGGAGTTTGTCGGACAACACAATCGGTACGTGAAATTTCGCGGATGCCATAACGCTCCCATTTACTTGCGATATGTCCAATGCGATCATTATCTGTTGGAGCCCGCCAAAGCGAAACAGATGGGGCCACGATTCCGTATGGCAAAACAATTTGTCCGTGCTCATCTACAACATCGCCAATTTCTTTTGCTTTCTTTACTGGTGCTAGCGCCGTCGATGGCAACGCGATCTGACTCCAACCGACCTCTGACATTGGCAACGCCCAAGGAGTTGTTGCACTGCAAACAAGCGAGAAGGTAATGAAACGTTCTCCACGTGATGTGCCTTTGGCTAATTTTTTAGAGGAAACTTTAAAGTTCACAGACTTACGTGGTGCAACCTTTGCAAGTTTTATAACTCCACCATCTTGGATGACGCCATCACAAGTAATGGACCATTGAAGTTGGTACTCACTTAAATCCTTAAAGAAGTTCTTGTTAAAGATTTTAAATTGTC
>Ga0209189_1001298_pt1 | contig 18956 bp, 13 predicted proteins | sample C_130820_EF_Meta_FD_187308 | JGI IMG/M metagenome (GOLD analysis project Ga0209189, IMG submission 187308) | Freshwater microbial communities from Lake Croche, Canada to study carbon cycling - C_130820_EF_MetaG (SPAdes) (version 3) | ecosystem: Environmental > Aquatic > Freshwater > Lake... | reverse complement strand
TAATGTACCTTACTTACGTAATCCTTTTTTGTATATGGCGAAGCTACCATCATTAAGCTTCGGTGAGCATCCACGTGGTCAACTCCTCCTTGTGGGTCGTCTTCGGTTACGAAAATCGCCATGTTTTTCCAGTAAGGGGTTTTCGACAGAAATTCAATTGTGCGACCAACAGCCAAATCATTATCTGCCATATAACTCGCTTGAAATGGAAAGCCAGCGTGCGGACGTTCACCCGTTCCGTGATCGTTGGGTATCATCAATGTAATTACTGAAGGCAAATTGCCTTTTGACCAACGTTCATTAAATTCTTTCATAAACAAATCGGCTCTAAACTGGTCAGGAATTGCCATGTTATAAGTTGGAAAAGTCCTTGAAGTTTTATCAATCAATGGTGCTGGTAATGGATAATTTATAGTATAAAGCTCTCCATTATATTTCATGGTACTATCGCTGAAAGCTCCTGCCATTTCTACACCAAAACCAAAGTTATAAAAGTCGATTTTATTGCGTTCGAGATGCTCCCACATGCTGCCGCCTTCGTTATAATCTTCAGGATAAATCGAGCCAGCCGAGCCATAAATTGCCAAATTTCCAGGAGCATTGGACGAATCTCGCTGCGAAAGCTTACCTCCATACGAAGCAGCAGTTTCGGTTTCGACCCATTCATTTGGGTACGTATTTACGAGCCAACGATGTCCGTCAGCCGAAACGTCAGAATCACAGAAAAAATTATCGCTTATGGCGAAACGTTTCGCTAGGGACAAATGATTAGGCATTACTCTTGCATCAGCAATCGTTTTGGTACCTTTGCGATTAATAACTTTTACACCATTACCAAAACGTGCCAAAGTCGAATCGCTATCACCTTTTTTGTTTTGTCCGAAAACTTCATCGTAAGTACGGTTTTCTTTGGCAATAAATACGATATATTTAATTTCGTTCGAAGGTTTTTTATTGGTTGCAGGAATCGGATTTTTACCTTTTCGTGGGTCAGTAAACTTGAAATTATTTTCTATAACTACCTTAGTTTCAGATTTAAGCTGTTCATCGGTAGGAATATCAATCACCGAAACCAGACCTTTCATCAGACCGCCAATATAACTACCTTCAGCTCCAATTTTGAAGTTTTTCCCGCCATTTGGACCACTTCCAAAGCCTTTTGCATTCGCAACTATGAGTTTTTTTCCATCATTACTCACTTTTAGTTTAGAAGGAAACCAACCCGTTGGAATATGTCCAACAACTTCGAGGCTTGCAATATCAATTACAGCGACCGCATTTATGCCTGATTCGGCTACAAAAAGGCGTTTTTGGTCAGGCGAAAGCGTGATGCCAAAAGGGATAATTCCACGCAAATTGCCGAGACGTTTATCAATCGAAAGTGGAATGTTTTTCAAAACTTTTCCACCTTTTATATCAATCACCGAAATACAATCATTATTGCCATTACTTACAAAAACATAGTCGTTGGTAGCCACAACCGAGTTTGGACTACTTCCACCAACTGCAGGAAAATCTTCAATCATTTGTCCAACCAAGAAACCAGTTTTTATCTTTGCGGTCGGTTGAGATGATTGAGTCGGATAAATCCAAACTGAGAAAGATTCGGGAGCATTTGGGTCGCCAAGAGCTGGAATACCATTAGCGGAATCGCCTTCTAGCATTTCTTTCGAACCATATTTTGTTGAAGGAAATTTGTGAGCAGTTCCTTTGATATTTTTTGGATCTAAATCAGTAAATCTTTTGTATTCAAAAACGCCAACATTTGCCACTATAACGTTTTTTTCGTCGGGTGTAAGCGTAATTCCGAAAGGATAACGACCCGTCGGGATATTCAGAATGATTTTTTCTGTGGCTACATCAATTACTGCAATTCGGAAGCCAATTTGGTCAACAACATAAATCGTTTTGCCATCTTTGGTCATAACCATATCGCCTAAATACCCATGTCGATAATCAGCCTCATTCGTTTTTATTGAACAATTAATATTGCCTTTCGACTTGCCAGTGCTGACATCATATTTAAAAATTTTGTTTGATTGTCCACCCGAAACGTAAACCGTTTGATTATCTGGACTGACTGCCAAACCCATGAAACAGGCTTCTAAAATTCCTTCATTATTTTTTGCTCCTTCCGGAACTTGAATGGTTTCGGGATTGGCCGAAAGTATATTTTTTATTATTGAAATCGAAAAAGGACGAATACCCGAATTTGCTGTGATTGCGGTGTTTCCGTCTGGACTTAAAACCAAACCATAAGGGTGTGGAGCAGTTGAAATTTGCACACCACGAGGAGTAATAATTCGCCCATTAGGAATGATAGTTTTGCCTGTTTTGTCTATTTTGGCTGGAGTATTTCCCGCAGGAGCTTCAATGACAACTTGGGCTTGAATAGCAAACGGAATTGCTAATAGTAAAAAGATTTTTTTCATGATTTTAGGGGTAATAAATTATTAATAGCGTCGGGTTTGCAAACCCGACGCTATTAATTAGCAAACTAATATGGAATAATTAAATTTCAACATTCATGGTTAACCATAGACTTCTTCCTACGCCATTAATTCCAGAGCCGTGAGTACGGTAATCTTTATTAGTGAGGTTTTGAGCAGAAAGATTGATATTCAGCCATTTATACTTGTATCCGCTATAAATGTTAATAATCTGCCAAGCTGCGGTTCCATTTTTTCCGATTCGATTGTCGTCTTTATCGCCTTGTGCGAGGCGGTCCTGTTTTGAGGCAAAAAGAAATTCGGGACGAACAAAGAAACTGCTCTTGCGGTATTCCAAACCAAAACGACCGTTGAGTGGCGGGATTCGTCTCATTGGCTCATTTTTCGTAATGTTTTGTCCATAAGTGTATGAAACGCCACCGTAAGTTTTCAATTCTTTGTTAATTAGCCCCTCAAATTCGAACTCATAAGTACCGAGACGAAAGTAAACTACAATAATATATAAGTTAAAATATTGTTAATCAATATTTTAACGCTTCAGCGAATCATCACGTTTCTTGTGTCTCAGTACTTATTTGTTATTGGGTTAATCTTTATCGCCATCTTCTTCTTTCAATACCAAAAAGGCACTTCTTTTTGGAGCAGGCATTGAACTTTTTAAACCTTTTACAGATTGCCAAACGATTTGACTAAACTCTAAATCATTAATCAAATCGGGTTTTGATAAATCAAACTCAGCTGATTTGATAGAATTCCTATTAACCGCCACATTTCGTTCATCCAAATTAATATTATTTTTACGAGCTATAAAAGGCTGATTATTAGGTGTTTTGCTAAAAGAACGCCACATTGGTGTAGCGGCAGCATCGTATTGACTCATCGGTGAAATTCCTAATATTAATTCCATCGTACGTAGCATACTTGATGTTGAATACATGGTGTGGTCAACGTATCCACGTTTTACAAATCCACCTGCAACATAGGCCGTTGAGCGGTGAGCATCCACGTGGTCAGAGCCATTTTGAGCATCATCTTCCAAAATAAATATGACTGATTGTTCCCAAATACCCGATTTTGAAAGATGTTCTACTAGTTTTCCGACTGCTAAATCATTATCCGCAACCATTGCTTCGGTGGTTGGCATTCCAATTCGTGCTCCTGCGGTGTGGTCGTTTCCGAGGCGTATAATATTTAAATTTGGTACGCTATTTTTTGTCAATAAAGAATCAAAATCAGTTTTCCAAGCTTCAAAACGGGTAACATCTTTAATAGAAAGATTGTAAGATGGATATTTCAAACTACAATTGTTTTTCATATTTGGTAGTTTCATTCGTTGTTCGGAAAATTCACCGTAAGACCTAAAACTTGCACCTGCACGTTGAGCATAATCCCAAATAAAACCATTTTTAGGGTGAGCAATATCTCTGCTTCCTTCGTAGTCGTAAGTACCACCACGACCACCGTAGCTTGTTACCCACGTTTTTTCTACATAATCGTTGGCATAAGCAGCCATTGACCAGTTGTGTCCATCGGCACTTACTTCGGCATCTACATAAAAATTATCAAGCAAAACAAAATCTTTTACTATCGCATGTTGATTAGGCGTGATGCGTTCAGGAAACAAACAAAGCGTTGTATCGCCATTTCCACCTCTTACATCACCCAAAACTTGGTCATACGTACGGTTTTCTTTGATGACATAAAAAACATATTTGATAGGCGATTTTTGACCCAATTTTGTTGGAATTGGATTTCCTTTTTCGCCTTCACTTTCTTTTTCTTTGGTCTTGTTGTAAGGCGTATTTTCGTAAACAATTTTTGAATAATCGGCTAAAGTTTTTTCGTTAGGAAAATCAAAAATAGAAAGCGTTCCTTTAAATAAACCACCAATATATTGCGTTCCACGAACTGCCTCTGGGTTTGCTCCTTTAAACTGTGCACTCTTTGAACTCACTGGATTTGGTCCATTTGGATTAGCCGAAGAAGAAAGTCCTTTACCATTGGTTACATAAATTTTATTGCCAATTGTTTTGACAGAAGTCGGATACCAACCCGTAGGAATATAACCCAATGAGCGACTTTTTCCTTTATCTTCTACCTCAAATACCGCCAAGCAATTGTTATCAGCATTGGCAATGAATAGATTTTCTTCATCTTCGCTCAAAGCAACGCCATTAGGTGTCGAGCCAACTGGTGAGTTGGGATAAAGCGAGCAAGAAAGCGTTTCTACGCGTTGTTTTAGTTTTGTATCAATCACCGAAACTGTATTGTCATTTCCGTGCGAAACATATAAATATCGACCGTCCTTGGTCAAAACCATGTCGTTAGGGTTTTTATCAACGGCAATTTCATCAACGATTTTTGAAGCTGCAATATCATAAATCAATACCTTTGCACCGCCCCAAAGCGAGATATACAATAGGTTTTTATCGGGCGAAAGAATACAAGTATATGCTTCAGCGGCAAGTGGTATTTTTTTCAAGATACTTTTTGAAGCAATATCAAGCTGATAAAGTGTATTATTATCTTTTGCCACTACAAAGATATAATTTTCAGTTGCACAAAGCCCTGCTGGTGAGACTTTTACAGGCCAAGGTTTGTCTAAAATAATTTCGCCATCTTTTTGTAATTGATTGTTTTCAATTTTATAAATATTGATTTTATTATCGTTTCCTGCGGACGCGTAAAGGTATTTTTCATCAGGGCTAAAAGCTAAACCTAACCACGATTTTTCAATTATTTCATCGTCTAAAACAGTCTCGGTGGCAGCATCAATTAAGGTTATACTTTGAGTGCTTTGTCCGTTGTTTGTAACGGCTAAATACTTTTTTGAGGGAGAAACCACTAAATTTAATGGCAAATCTTGCAATTTTAGGTTTTTTCCAATCGGGGTCAATGACCAGCCGTTTGAGAGTTTTACTCTTTTTAAACCCAATTTTTCGACGGTAGAAGAATTATTGTCGTTCGGTTTTTGATTCTTACAGCCTATGATAAGGCTCAAAACAACCATAATTATGGCTAAGTTTTTCATGTTGTTTATTTGTTTAAAAAAGTGATAGAGCCTGACCAAATAAATGGTCAGACTCCGTTTAGGGCTAAATTTTAGGGTATGTGTAATGTTAAAATGAGTATCTTAATCCTAATTGGATTCTCCAAGGATTACCGCCAGCTGTTGAAAGTTTTCTACCAGCCCCAGACTCAACACCATAAGTATAATTTTTGGTAGCTTGGTCGAAAGTGTTCATAGTTAGCAAGTTGATATTTCCATGATTATAAGAAACACCTTTGGCCTTATCCAATAAATTCATAAAATTAAAACAATCTGCTGAAAATCCCAACTTATGATTTTTATAAAGTGTTATATCTTTCGTAAGACGCAAATCAAATATTTTTATAAAAAACATTGGTATTGTATAAATATTTTAATGTTTTCAGCAATTTATTGTAAAATCAATCATTATCGACTTTAACGACTTTAACAAAAGCACTTCGTCGGGGTGCTGGAAGTTGAGCTAATTCACCTTTGATGCCTTTCCATAAAATTTCGTTGAAAAGATTATCGTCATTGCTATCAACTTCGGCAAATTCCAAACCTTCCGAACGTTTTGCCGACGGTGTGTACGCTGTATTTATCTCTTCCAAATTGATAGATGATGGAACTGATTTGTATGGTGTAAAATCTGGTTTTGCTGTAAAGCTACGAAACATCGGCATTGCCGCGGCATCGTATTGCGTCATTGGAGGTAAACCCAGTATTAATTCTATCGTTCTGAGCATTCCAGAGGTTGAATACATGGTATGGTCAACGAATTTTCGTTTGGTATATGGACTCACAACAAGTGCATTTGAGCGGTGAGCATCTACGTGGTCAGGGCCATTTTGAGCATCGTCTTCGAGAATAAATACCGCTGATTGATTCCAAATTGAGCTTTTACTCAAATGTTCAATGAACATTCCGACTGCCAAATCATTATCTGCCACACAGGCAAAAGGTGTTGGTTTGCCTACTGCCATTCCTTGTGTGTGGTCAGCACCAAGTCTGATGGAATTAAATGCAGGAACTGCTTTTGCCACTAACAAAGAATCAAAATCACGCTTCCATTGATTAACTCGGGTCGTATCCTTTACTTTTTGGTTATAATACCCTGTAAAATAAGAGCAAACATGGTCTTTGTCTAAGACCGGAATATTTCCTTTTTTATCATCAGCAAATACACCATAAGTACGATAGCTTACACCTTGACGTTTACAAAAATCCCATATAAATCCATCTTTATCATTCGCAATCTGACGGCGACCCATTCCTTCGGTTACGCCACCACGACGACCATAGCCAGTTGGCCAAGTTTTTTCTAAATAATCATTGGCGTGAGCTCCCATCGACCAGTTATGACCATCAGCACTTACTTCGGAATCTACATAAAAATTATCCAATAATACGTATTCTCTAGCCAATTTATGCTGATTAGGTGTATATTTTTCACCAAATAGGCAAAGTGTAGAATCGCCATTGCCTTCTTTCATATCACCAAAAACTTGGTCGTAAGTACGGTTTTCTTTCAATATATAAAATACGTGTTTGATAGGCGAAGCACCTCCAACCTTCATCGGAATTGGATTGTTTAGTTCGCCATCTGTGACAAGTTCCTTATCTTTTTTGTAAGGCGTATTTTGATAAACTTTTTTAGAATATAAGGCTAAATCTTTGTCATTTGGCGTATCTATGATACTTAATGTTCCTTTCATCAAATTACCAATATATTGTCCACTCGTATCTTCACCTAAATGAGATTCTGAACGTACAGTTTTTTTAACTGGTTGTGGACCTCGTGGATTGGCAAATGAGGTAAATCCTTTACCATTTGCTACAAATATTTTCTTACCAACCACTCTAACATTGGTAGGATACCAGCCCACAGGAATAAAACCTTTAGAAAAACTTTTTCCTTTATTGCTTACATCAAAAACTGCCAAACAATTATTATCAGCATTGGCAATATAAAGTGTTTTTTCATCTTTTGAAAGAGCAACGCCATTTGTAACCGAACCAACGAGCGAGTTTGGATACAAACCAGCATCCAATATTTCGATTACTTTTTGAGTTTTTGTATCAATTACTGAAACACTATTGTCGCCTGCGTTGGCTACATATAAATATTGACCATTTTTACTCAAAATCAATTCATTCGGGTTGTATGAAACTGGAATTGTATTTACTATTTTACGACTTTGAGTATCAAAAAGAGCTATTTTTCGTCCACCCCAAAGCGAAATATAAAGTATTTTTTTATCTGGAGAAAGTACACAGGTATAAGCTTCATGTCCCAAGTTTTGCTCAAAAACTATGGCTTTTGTTTTTATATCTAAAATATAAAATGAATTATTTTCTTTTGTAACAACATATAATAATTGGCGGTCGTCGTCTATTTCTATACCGACAGGAGAGATTTTATTTGGCCATTTCTTGCCCAAAATCAAGCTATCATTCAATACGAGTTTATTTTCGATGATGGCATATTTTAGAATCCAGTTGTCGTTTCCACCCGATGCGTAAAGATTTTTTTCATCTCTACTAAATTTTAGGCCATAAAATGATTTTGGGATTTCGATATTATCCAAAACCTTCTCAGATTTCGTATCAATCAATTGAATTGTTTGTTTTCCTTGACCGTTATTTGTTACAGCCATTAGTTTCTCCGATGCAGAAACGGCTATATTTAATGGCAAATCTCCAACTTCTAAAGAGCGTCCAGCCGGTGTCAGAGACCAACCATTAGGCAATAAAACTTCGTGTGTGTTCGGCTGCGTATTTACATTTTGACCAAATGTCGCCCATGAAGAAAACAAAAGTACAAATTTGAATAGATGTTTCATTTGAAAGTATTTTTAAATGGATAAAGCTAACAAGTTACTAATAGCTTGCCAGCGTTTGCAATGATTAATTATAATATTTTATTTTTCCCACCAAACTTTTGTATCGCTGTTATCAGCACCTATCGAACTTACTGCACCAGCCAAACCTTCAGGGTTAAGTGATTGTAAATAGGTAGGGTAGGGTACACGACTTGGAAACTTATTTTCGGCAGGAATTCCGGTTCCTCTTGGCAAAATTGGAAAGCCAGTTCTACGCTTTTCAAACCATGATTGATAATCTACAAAGAAATAGGCGTAGTATTTTTGTAACATGATTTGTTCTAACTGTTTTTCAGTAGAAAGAGTTGCATCATAAGCTATGCTTTTTTGAGTTAAAAAAGTAGCTGGCATTGTTGCACCCCACTGAACCATCGAGGCCGTAATTCCTGCCTCATAATGAGCTTTTGGTGTTTTTCCCGTTGTATATCCTTTCAGAGCAAGCTCGGCTTTTATAAATTCAACTTCGGCAAACGGCATCATTACTCCCAATTGTGGCAAAGTTTTTAGTGCATCCGTATAACTTGAATTTTGACCAACAATATATTCGAGTGTAGTTGGATAGCCACTTTGAATACCTCGAAATGTTGAAACTCCTGCAACCGTAACTGGTATTGCCCAAATAGCACGACGTGGGTCAGCACTTGTATTCATCGGATTCAAGAAAAACTCAGTAAAATATGTTCCATCTCTCCAATCTAGCGTTCTAGCATTGTAGAACGGATTAAAATAAGGGAAAGTGCCAGGGTAACGGAAAATTGCGTCGTCGGCATTGGCAGTTAATGTTGGGTATTTTACAGCATCAGATAAAATCGCATTAATTTGGTCTTTTACATTAATTTCACCTTCTTTTTTCGATAATCTTAACAATAATCTTAATTTAAGGGAATTAGTAAATTTTTTCCATCGTTGAATACCAATATTTTTCCCACTCGTTAAAACACTTGTATTATAAACTAAATCGCCACCGTAAGTCAAAATTTTGTTATCATCAAAAAGACTATTTGCGGTTTCTAAATCTTTCAAAATCTGGATATAAATATCTTTTTGTTTATCGAAAGATGGCTTAAAATTGCCTTCGGTTGCTTTAATTGCCTGAGAATAGGGCACATCACCGTACAAATCTGTTAAAATAGAATAGGCCCAGCATTTATATACCAATGCAATGGCTTTGTAATTGTTTTCTTTTAGACGGTCGGCGATTGTATAAATATCTTGGGCATCAGTTAGGTTCTGATAAAAACTGCTCCAAACACCTGAACCTGGGCTTACTGAATAACGATGAAGGCCTAATCCACTTGTGCTTGCTCGTGGTGCATCAACTTGCATCAATTCGTGGGTAAAATTACGTGCTGCTGAAACCGAGTTATTGATAATTCGGTATTGCATTTGTCCCAAAATTACGCCTGGATTAACATTTTCTGGACGATTTGGGTCAATATTGATTTCTTCAAAGTTTTTAGTGCATGAGCTTAAAACAGACAACATGACTAAAAGTGTAATGATATATTTTAATTTATTTTTCATTTTCAAAATACTTTTTAATTAAAACTTAAATGTCAAATTGGCTCCCATACTGCGTGCCGATGGAAATTGGGTGAGTTCAACACCTGGCGTTAGTGTTCCATTATTCAAATTTCCTCCTTCTGGGTCAAACCCTGGGAATTTTGTAAAATTGAATAAATCGCGACCGAACAGAGCTACACTAGTTTGACGAATTCCAATTTTGCTAAGCAAATTTTGAGGTAAATTAAACTCAAAACGAACCTCACGGATTTTCAAGAATGATGCATCAAAAATATTGACTTCGGCATTACTGATTTGGTAATAATTGTCGTAGTAAGCACTTGCAGCTACTTTTATCGCATTAGGTTTAAATGAACCGTCTGGTTGTAAAACTACACCATCACCAACCAATCCACCATCTCTTCCCGGAAGTGTTACTTTTGTTTTGCCCAAAGTATTATTTTTATGATTGGTTTGAGAGTACATACTTCCACCCATTTGTCCATCCAATAAAACACTAAATTTTAGACCTTTATAAGTAAATTCATTCGACCAGCTTGCTTTCCAATTAGCAAAAGCATTGCCCCATTTTTTTACAGTTGGGTCAAGTTGAGCAGGTAATCCGTTTGTACCGTAAATTATCTGGCCATCTGGCGAGCGTTGGAATCCACGGCCATACATATCGCCCATCAATCCACCTACGCGGGCTTCAATTGTAACGTTTCCGCTGTGACTATAAATTGTTTGGTTAGTGATTCCTTCAGCTAATTCACGCACATAACTGCGATTTCTTGACCAAATAGCTGTAGAATTCCACTTGAAATCATTATTATTGATAATTTTACCGTTTAATTTCACTTCAACACCTTTGCTATTAATCAAGCCTGCATTGATAAGGGCATTTGAAAACCCTGAGGTTGGATCAAGTGGAACGGCCAAAATTTGATTACGACTATCATTATTATAGAAAGCTAAATCTAAGCCCAAGCGGTTTTTGAGCAAACGAAGATCTAAACCAAACTCATAACTTGAAGTGATTTCGGGTTTAAGATTGGCATTAAATAATGTCGAAGGGTTCGTAAAGTTATTACCATAAATTCGGTCGTAATAACGAGCAGTTTGGTACGGACGTGTATCGTTTCCAACCTGAGCCCATGAAGCACGAATTTTTGCAAACGAAACTGATTGAGGCATTTTAAACAATTCGTGCAATAAAAAACTCGAACTAATAGAAGGATAGAAAAACGAATTATTGGCAAACGGCAAAGTACTTGACCAATCGTTTCTGCCTGTTAAGTCCACGAAAATCTTTTCGTCGTAGGCAAATTGTGTTGTCGCATAGACACTATTTATTGCCTTGCGAGTCTTGAGTGGGTCGGCTACTGCTTGGTCTAAACTGTTTGATATTTGATAAATCCCTGGTTGAGCTAATTGGTCGGCATACAAACCTGCAAAGTCGTACGTTTGCTTCATTGCATTTCCACCAAGCGATGCTCTTATGCTAATTTTTTCTCCGTAATTATCTTTATAATTCAATAAAAAATCGGTATTTGATTCATAACTAAAAACATTTTGCTCTCTAAACATCCCTCTTGGATATTTTGTCATACTAAAAGGACGTTGTTGCGAACGAAATTCGTACGACATATCTACGCCTGTTCTGAGCATAAAATCAAACTTGTCAGAAAGTTGGTAGTTAGCGGCAATATTTCCGATAAGTCCATGCTTATTCATTTTATTGAGCATTTCATACATATCCAAGTAAGGATTATCGGGGCCAGGATTAAAAGGGTTGCGTTGTTGTACACCCTCTAAACCTGGTTGCCAATAGGGTTTATACCATTCTGGTTTTACATTTGGTGCCGGCCCAATGATTACAAAATACATGAGCGATTGATTATTATAGCCAGCGGCAGGAAGGTTATCGCTTTTCTTGTTGGTATAATTTGCTTTTCCTGTAATCTTTAATTTTGAAGATAATTGTTGATTGACCGATAAAGCTGCATTGATTCGCTCAAAGCCTGTATTTGGTACAATCCATTCGTTTTTTAGGTGGGTAAACGAAAATCTTGCTGATCCTTTTTCTGTACCACCTTCAAGCGAAAGGCTATTTGAGAAAGTTTTTCCCGTTTGAAAATAACCTGAAATATAGTCTTTTTGAGCAACCCACGGCGTTCTTTCAGTTGGTTTACCATCTGGTGCGTCCGGATTATATTGAAAGTAAGATTGACCATTAAACTTTGGTCCCCATGCACGTCCAGCCGCTGCAGTTGTACTTGTATTGATTCCATCTGCACTATTTAAATAGGAATAATAGACATCTGTACGTCCTTCGCCATATTCAAATTGATAATCAGGCCATCGATTTACTTGTTCTATATTAAAGTTTGTGTTAAAAGTTACTCCAATTCCTCGGTCTTTTCTTGCACCTGTTTTTGTAGTAATAACCAAAGCTCCACCTGCTGCTCGACTTCCGTAAAGTGCCGTTGCACCTGGCCCTTTCAATACCGTTACGTTTTCAATATCATCTGGATTTAAGTCTGAAACCGTTGACCCATAATCAATTGGGCTATCGGCAGAAAGATGAGAATTATATCCAGTTCCAGTAATTTTACTACTAATTGGTACGCCGTCAACCACAATTAAGGCTTGATTATTTTCAAGATTCAGTGAAGATTCACCTCTTAAAGTGATTCTTGATGACCCCATCGGTCCACCACCAACACCTTGAATATTCAAACCAGCCACTTTTCCAGAAAGAGTATTTACCCAGTTATTCGATTTAGCATCAATTACTGCATTGGCATTAATGGTAGTCGCAGCAAAACCCAATGATTTTTCTTCACGCTTGATACCTAATGCTGTTACAATAACTTCATTCAAGGTTTTAGTATCTTCTTTCAAGATAACATCAATTTTACTTCGATTACCCACCGTTAATTCTTGTGTAGCAAAACCAATAACTGATACTACAAGAATCGCCTTCTCAGTATTTACATTAATTTTAAAAGCACCATTGTTATCTGTAACAGTACCGGTATTTGTCCCCTTTACCTGAATATTTACTCCAGGAATTAATTCACCCACTGCCGATGTAACAGTACCAGAAATAATACTATTTTGAGCCTTGGTATTATGAATAGTGGAGAAAGAAATGATAAAAGCTAATAATACTTTAAATAGAGTTCTTTGCATAATGTTTGATTAGTTTGGGTTAGCCTCAACAAAACTTGAATACCTTAAATCAAATTTTTTGAATAATGATACACGATTAATAAGGTCGCAAAAGTAGGCTTGCCTTGTAAATTTAGAGTTAAGACAATGTGATAGTATTGTTATGATTTTGAGGGTTAATGTTAAAAAATCTATTTAAAGTTCAGGTAAGATTTATTTTTTTGATTAGGAAATGCTGATTGTAAAAATTTACAAAACTTTAATATTCAATCATTTATTCAATGAAACATTTATGCATAATTTGTTTTTTATTATGATTTTAAATAAATGGAAATAAATAGTATTATATATCGAGTAGTAGAAAAGAGCAGTATCACAGACGAGATTGCTCATGTTTTTATTCAGCATTTAACTAAACAAGGGAAAGTTACCGTACCAAGTATTGACAAAGTTAAGTCTTGTTGTAGAATTGTATTGTGTTTTGCGAATGATGAATTAATTGGAATAGGGGCATTAAAACCCAATGAAAGTCTTGCTTTTGAAAAAGCTGGATTATTATCTCTCAAAGAAGTTTTTGCCCTAGAATTAGGTTATTTTTTTGTGAGTGAAACTTTTAGAGGCCTCGGAATCTCAACCGCCATTGCACGCTTATTACTTATGAATAAATTAGAGGAAAATATTTTAGCTACAAGCGAGTTATTTGCAAGTAACCCAATGATGAAAACGCTTGAAAAACTCGGATTTAAACATTACGGCATTCCTTGGAAAAGTATTTGGCACGATGGCACAATTGGAATATTTTTAAAGTTCAAAAAGGGTGTAAAAAATGAAAAAGTGAATTCTGAGAATATCAAATATTTATAAGATATATTAAGTTAAATTAGTGGTTTATTAATTGTACCAATCTGAAATAGCTTGACAGAATTATAGATAATTGCTTGATTCTTTGTTGGCTAATGGTCAGCAGTTGGGAAATCATACTTTTTTGCATTCGTCATTAAGTAATTTATCGCTCGAAGATTTTAAGACCGAAACCCTCAAAGGTGAGATTCTGACCGAAAAACTAAAGCAAAAATATGGTCAAACCGAACGATATTTCCGATTTCCGTTTTTGCATTCAGGTTCGGATAGTTTAAAAAAATACGGTTTTCAAGCATTTTTGGACGAAAAAGGCTATCAAAATGCACCAGTCACGATTGATGCTGACGATTGGCTTTTCAACAAAGTTTATATGGATGCCTTAAAGGCTAACAATAAAACTTTGATGAAAGAAGTTGTCGAAAAATATTTAAAACATACTGAAGCTTATTTTGATTATTATGAAAAACTCACCCAAGATGTAGCACAGGCCGACCAATCAAACACATTTTTTTGTGTCATGCCAACGCCCTCAACGCCGAGTATTTCAACGAACTCATTGCGATTATGGAAAAGCGAGGTTATACATTTATAACTTTGAAAGAAGCACTGCAAGATGAAATTTATAGTCGCCCCGAGCGAGTTATCACTACTAATGGTATTTCGTGGTTACATCGTTGGCGAATGACTGATAAGAAGATAAGCACACTTAAAGATCCCGAAATTCCAGCTAATATTCAGGCTTTATATGACAAAAAATAAATATCAAGCTTAAAAACGAAGGTTTTAGACTGACACTCTCTCTCAACTAAGCCTTTCTTAACTTTCCAAATTTTAATATACAAACAGCAATATTTTATCGAAAAATCTTTAATTTGCAACATAATTAATCATTTAGGCTTCATCTACCATTATAGTTACATTAATTCTCTTTTAAATTCAAAAAAGTTACCATGAGTCAATCTCCAGATTTTTCTGCTCTGATAAAGCCAGGTGTCGTTACAGGTGAAGCATTGAATGCTTTGTTGCGTCACGCCAACGAAAATGATTACGCCCTTCCTGCGGTAAATGTTGTTGGAACTAACTCTGTAAATGGTGTGATGGAAGCAGCAAAAGCTGTAAATTCGCCAGTTATTATTCAATTTTCAAATGGTGGAGCTTCTTTCTACGCTGGTAAAAGTTTACCAAACAAAAATCAAGAAGCAGCCATTGCTGGAGCCGTTTCGGGAGCGATGCACGTGCATCAAATCGCTGAAATGTATGGTATTCCAGTTGTATTACATACTGACCACTGTGCAAAAAAATTATTGCCTTGGATAGACGGATTGTTGGATGCGGGAGAAAAATTCTTTGCTCAACACGGCAAACCATTGTTTAGCTCTCACATGATTGATTTATCAGAAGAGCCATTGGAAGAAAATATCGAAATATGTGTAAAATACTTAGAGAGAATGGCAAAAATGGGCATGACTCTCGAAATCGAACTAGGTGTAACAGGTGGTGAAGAAGACGGCGTAGATAACTCAGACGTTGATAGCTCGAAACTTTATACACAGCCTTCGGAAGTAGCTTATGCTTACGAAGAATTGGGTAAAATTTCTCCAAACTTTACAATCGCTGCGGCATTCGGAAATGTACACGGTGTTTATAAGCCAGGTAACGTGAAATTATCACCAATCATATTAAAAAACTCACAAGATTTTATCCAAGAGAAATTCGGAACGGGTAATTTGCCAGTAAACTTCGTATTCCACGGTGGTTCGGGTAGTTCTCGTGAAGAAATTAGAGAGGCCATCAAATACGGTGCAGTGAAAATGAACATCGACACTGACGTACAATGGTCAACATGGGAAGGTATTTTGAAATACTACAAAGAAAAAGAAGGGTATCTTCAAACTCAATTGGGCAATCCAGAAGGCGAAGATTCTCCGAACAAAAAATATTACGACCCACGCGTATGGTTACGTAAAGGCGAAGAAAACATGATTGCTCGTTTGAAAGTAGCTTTTGAAGATTTAGATTGTATCAACCGTAACGAAGGTTTGATTTAATTTAATTCTGAAATCATATTTATTGAAAGAATCCTGTAAGGTTAAAGCTTGTAGGATTCTTTTTTTAGAAATCTAAAATTCGATGGACTCTCGTCCGTGGACAGTGGACTAAATATTCTGAATACTCTCCGTCAAAACCTCATAAATTTCCAATAGTTGGGCATCATCTTTCAGATAATCAAGATGACGGTTGATGATAGTTTTATCATTTCGAATAGCAGGGCCAGTTTGTACATCGGCAGGGTCTTCTGCCTTTAAAGCTTTCTTAAAAGTTTCCGAAATGATTGGTTTCAACAAGTCGAACTCAAGATTTTCATTATCAATAATACTTTTCGATAAGGCCAATAAATGATTGGTGAAATTACAAGCAAAAACCGCGGCTAAATGAAGAACTTTACGCTCTTCCGAATTCAATAAATATACCGTATCGCTCATTTCTTGGGCAATATCAACCAAAATCTGCTCAGTTTCGTCGTCAATCGCTTCTATACAAAACGGAACATTTCTTAAATCAAGAGATTTATTAATCGAAAATGTCATCAGTGGATAAAAAACAGCACATTTTATCGGCAAATCATGGTAGATAAGAATTAGTTTCTGCAAATCTTCCAACGATTTACTGCCTGAAGTATGGGCCAAAATCGCATTTTCGGGTAGAAGTAATTTTGAGCAAACATCTTCCATTGCATCATCCGTAACTGAAAGAATAAATAGCTCGGATTCACTCTCCGAAAAATCGAGATCTATTTTTGCTTCTGCTTTATATAGCCTTTCGCTCAGTTTTTCGGCTTTTGCAATATCTCTGCTAAAAACCTCACAAACAGGATGATGATGATTTTCGAACGCAATGCCCAGATGCCAGCCAACATTTCCAGAGCCAATGATAGAAATTTTCATTAAAAAATATGTTTTAAAAACTATTGCCAATTTAAAGAAATATATTAAAAAGTAATAGATAAATACACCTAATATCTTTTATTTTTAGGATTGTTAGCTTTATTATTTTTTTCTCATTTGGACATAGATTGTCTTTCTATATTAATGTAGTCCATGAAGAGTCTCCTTACACAATGGACTAAAATAGATTAAATTTTAACAAAATTGCTGAAAAGTAAATTTGTTGTTGATTATTGAGTGATTGTAAAAATCTTGTAAAAAATCTAATTCATTTGTGTTACTTGCATTGGTGTGAAGAGTTTGAATAGATGAAATGGATTTACTATGTTTAAGATTGCTGTATTAATAGTCGCAATGGTGCAAGATAAAAATGTATATACTTTTATAATCGAACTTATTGAGGTGAATCTTTTATATTAGTAGTTTACTTTTATAAGCTCTAAAAAATAAATAAAATGATGAAGAATTTCTTTTTGACACTGTCTGCAGTGATGCTGAACTATGGGCCTTCAATAGCTCAGAATGTCCTCCCACGTACAAATGCTGCTATTATCAAATACCAAAAAGACAATAATTTACCATCAGGTAACTTGAATCTTTAGACCTTAAAATCTCTTGATGTTAAGTAATGAAAAGTATAAATTTTCAAAAAAAGAATAGTTTCTACTTGAAATCAACCGTTTTTTTAGTTTACTATCAAAATTATTAGACGATATAATTAAAAATGGCTTAATATTTGATTATTTAACACATGCAGCCTTTTGCTAAGTTTTCAGAAAACTAAGTTCCATGTTTATTTTATAACTTCAATATTTTACGATATGAGGATTAAACTAATGCTCTTGTTGGGGACTATGTTTGTCTTGTTCGCATTTTACATTAACATTGCCGAGGTTTCGCAAAGCCAAGTCAATTTTTACAAGGGAAGCTATGACGATTTTTTGAGAGAAGCCAAAAAATTAAAGAAACCAATCGTGCTTGATTTTTGGGCAATATGGTGCGACCCATGTAAAAAACTTGAAAACGAAACGTTTACCAATACAAATTTAGTATCGTATATGAACGCAAACTATATGATTTATAAAGTAGATATTGATTCATTTGATGGAATGGCCATTGCCGACCGATTTGCGGTTGATGTTTATCCGACTTTGGTATTTCTCGACCCAAAAGCAAAATATGTTGGTCGGTATCGTGGATTTTTTCCAGCCGATTATCTGAGAAATGAATTAAAAAAAACTAAAAACCAAAAAGGAAGGCATTTTTTTACACCCAAAACTTCATCAACCGCTTCATTATAAGTAGACTAATAACGATTTTAACTTGAATTTTTCATCAATTTGTGTGAAAGCTGCCCCAAAAAGGTAGTTTTTTTAATATTCCCAGCTTTTGGCAAGCTGCATTTGTCGAGCATAGTAAGCTGGGCAATATTTATGTACTCTTTCGAGTAATTTATTTACGTCTTGTTCAAACTCAACGTAATAATCTTCGTGGAGTTTTGGTAATTTTTTCATCAAAAACTCTGTTCTTTTGGCAATATAGAGCGAAATCGTGTCTGTTTTGCTGTTATAATGCTCTAAATTAGGCAATTGATTATCAAAGAATGTATTGAGCAGAAAGAGTATTAGTTCAACTTCGCCATATTTATCTTTCGTTATTTTTACATGATTCGTAACACGCCCATTTAATTCTCGCATATCCATCATCATCCATCCTGCGGTACTATGATACATCTTTGAGACTTTCAGAATCTGATTCTTTATTTCAGCACGTTTATATGGTAAGTCTGATTCATCCTCGAGCAACTGAAAGTTTAGTTGGTTAATCAATAATTCATTTTTGCCGATAAGTCTTATTATTAACTTATCTTTTTCTTTTTGTGGCAGGCTCAAAACTGCCTTTTCAAGTTCTTTAGGTAATTTAGGCATTTCTCAAAAGAAAGGTTATCCATTAAAAACGCCAAAACCTCCGAAAAGTTCAGAGGTTTTGACTATTATACTATTTTAGTTGTTATTTACTTCGCACTTATTATTTCAACATTGAAGATAAGTGGAGAGTATGGCGGAATTGAAGTACTACTACCCTTTATGCCATATCCGAGACTTGATGG